>Ga0066903_100000652_pt1 | contig 22799 bp, 26 predicted proteins | sample PanSoiMetaGPlot1_FD_67491 | JGI IMG/M metagenome (GOLD analysis project Ga0066903, IMG submission 67491) | Tropical forest soil microbial communities from Panama analyzed to predict greenhouse gas emissions - Panama Soil - Plot 1 (version 2) | ecosystem: Environmental > Terrestrial > Soil >... | reverse complement strand
CGGCAACCGTTCACGTTCATCATCACGACGGCGGGCCATGACGAACACTCGATCGCGGCGGAGGTGCATCGCTACGCCGAGAAGGTGCGCGATGGCGTGATCGCCGATCCGTCGTTTTTGCCGGTGATCTATGCGGCGCCGGCGGACGCGAATCCGTGGGACGAAACGGTCTGGTACGCGTGCAATCCGGCGCTCGAGAGCGGCTTTCGGTCGCTGCGCGATATGCGGCTGATGGCGCGCCAGGCGCAGGAGATTCCGGGCCGTGAGCAACCGTTCCGCCAGTTATTTTTGAACCAGTGGGGGACGACGGCGGCGGCGCGGTGGCTGAATCTGAATGCGTGGGATCAATGCGCGAGTCAACAACCGTTTCCGCAGCAACGCACGTTCCTGGGCTTGGATTTGTCGGCGGTGCAAGACCTCACGGCGCTCGTGCAGGTCACGATGGCCGACGATGGCAGCATCGATGTGCGCAGTGAATTCTGGTGTCCGCAGGATCGCCTCGAGGAACGGGCGCGGACGGATCGGGTGCCCTATCCGGTGTGGGTCAAGCAAGGGTTTCTGACGGCGACGCCGGGAAAATCGGTCGACTACGCGGCGATCGAGGCGCGCATTCTGGCGCTGATGGAGCAGCGCGAAATCATCGCGGTGGCGGTCGATCCGTGGAACGCGCGGGATCTCACGACGCGGCTGAAACAGAAAGGCGTGCCGGTCATCGAGGTCGCGCAGACGATTGGCCTGCTGACGACGCCGTCGAAAGCGCTCGAGATGCTCTTGCTGCAGCGGCGCATCCGGCATGATGGCCATCCGATTCTGCGCTGGAATGTCTCGAACGCGGTGGCCACGTACGACGGGCAAGGCAACGTGAAGCCCGACAAGAAACTGAGTCACGAGCGGATTGACGGCGTATCGGCGCTGGTGACGGCGCTCTCGCGCGCGGTGGTGGATCAGACGGGCTCGATTTACGAGACGCGCGGCGCGCTGCGGTTGTGAGGGGATTTGACCTCGCCGACGTCGGCTTGATCGTGGGGGTGCTGGTGGCCATTACGGGGGTGTGGTGGCTGTATCCGCCGCTGGGCATGCTGGTGGCGGGGCTGCTGCTGATCGGCGGCATGCTGCTGATTACGGGCCGGCCGCGGAAGTGAGAGTGCTCGTCACCGGCGGTGCCGGCTTCATCGGCTCGCATCTCGTCGAGGCGCTGGTGGCGGGCGCGCACGAAGTCGAGGTCTGGGACGACCTCAGCACGGGCCATCGCGAGGTCGTGAGTCCCGCGGCCACGTTTCATCGGCGCCGGCTGACGCCGCGGGAGGCGCATTGGGAAACGACGCCGGGGCCCTTCGATGTGATCTTTCACCTGGCGGGTCGGGCGCAGCTCGTGAATTCGGTGGCGGAGCCGGAGAGCTATTACGAGCACAACGTGATGGCGTGCGTGGCGATCATGAACTACGCGCGGCGGGTCGGCTGCGGACGACTCGTGTACGCGGCCTCGGCGTCCTGCTATGGGGCCCGGCCGCCGTCCCCGGTGGGCGAAGACGCGCCGCTCGATCCGGTGCATCCCTACGGGATTTCCAAATGGCTCGGCGAAGAGACGCTGCTGCGCTTGGGCGCGCTATATCAGATTCCGACGACGAGTCTCCGGCTGTTCAACGTCTACGGGCCGCGCGTGGTCACGCCGGGCGAGGCCTATGGCGCCGTGCTGCCCGTCTTCCTCGCACAACGGGCGAACGGGGCGCCATTGACGGTCATCGGGGCCGGCACGCAGCGACGCGATTTCGTCTGGGTCGATGACGTCGTCGAGGCGTTCATGCGGGCGGCGACGGCGTCGACGGTGGGCGTGTTCAACATCGGCACGGGCGTGAGCACCTCGATGCTCGAGCTCGTGCGACTCATCGGCGGGCCCGTCGTGCATATTCCTTCGCGCGGGGGCGAGCCGATCGACATTCGCGCGGATACCTCCCGCGCGCGCGTGGCGCTGCGATGGACGCCGGTTACCACCGTCGCCGAGGGCGTGCTCCGGCTGCTCGACGGGTTGGACGCCTGGCAGGCCGCCCCGGTCTGGGGCCCGGACGATATTGCCGCCGCCACCGCGGCCTGGCACGCATGCCTCGGGTAGTGCTGGCCTCGGGCTGTTTCGATCCGCTCCATCCCGGCCATGTGGCCTATCTTGAGGCAGCGCGGGCGTTTGGGGATCAGCTGGTAGTCGGCGTAACGGCCGATCGCTGGGTGCAAGCGCGCAAGGGGATTCATCGGCCCTATTTTCCGGCGAATCAGCGGTGTCACATGCTGGAGTCGCTGCGAGTGGTCGATGAGGTGCGACTCGTCGAGGCTGACGACATGGTGCATTTGATCAATGGCCTGCGGCCCGTGATCTATGCCAAAGGCGGGGACTATCGAACGGGCGATCCGACCGGCCGCCTAGAGCAAGAGCGCCATGCGGTCGAGGCAGGCGGGGGCCGGCTGGTCTTCGTGGATACCTGGCCACGGTATTCCTCCACAGTCATGATGGACGTGATGCGCCAGGCCTTGGAGAAAACGCTTCGTGCTGAGTGAGCTGCTCGATCGCATTCGCGATCTGCGGATTCTCGTGATCGGCGAGGCGATCGAGGATGTCTATCACTTTGTCACGCCGCTGGGAATCAGCCAAAAAGACGCGATCGTGACGTGGCAGGAATCGCACTCCGAGGCGTATGACGGCGGCGCGCTGGCCTGTGCCAATCACCTGAACGATTTCAGCAAATCCGTCGGCCTGCTGGTGAATAGCAATCGGCTGGTCAAAGAGCGGTTCGTGCTCCAGCCCTTTGGCACGAAGGTGTTCGCGCTGGAATGGCTCACGCTCGCCGATGAGGACCTGGCGACGGTGCGCGACAACCTTCGGCTGGCGGTCAATTACGACGTCGTGCTCGTGGCGGATTATGGGCATGGTCTGATTGATACGATCATGTGCGACAAGCTCGTCGTCGCGCTCGATGTGCCATTTCTCGCCGTCATGGCGCAAAGCAATTCGGGCAACTTCGGCTTTAATCCCGTCACGCGTTACCGGGGCGCCGATTACGTCTGCGTCGATGAGGTCGAGCTGCGGTTGGCGATGCAGGATCGGACCAGCCCGCTCGAGGTGCTGGTGGGGCCGTTCCGCGAGCAGATGGACGCCGCGATGGTGGCCATCACGCGCGGCCCGCTGGGGTGTCTCGTGGTGGACGGCAAGGGCAGCACGGAGGTGCCGGCGATCGCCGGGCCGGTGGTGGATCGCCTCGGGGCCGGCGATGCGTTTTTCGCTCTGACGGCACCGTGCGCCGCGCTGGGCGCGAGTCGCGAGACGATCGGGCGCATCGGCAATGCGGCGGGGGCGCTGGCCGTGCGCGCCATGGGCAATTCCGTGGCGGTGACGCGCGAGGCGCTCGAGGGATTGTTGCGATGAATCTCAACGGCCACCATCGTCCGACCTACCTGGCGGATCTGTCCGATCTATTGCATGGCGTCGAGGCCGAGGCGCTCGGCGCGTCCATCGACGTCGGCGAGGCGATCGGCCTCGGCGCCGAATTTCTCGAGCAAGCGCGCCTCGCGGCTCATCGCGTGTATCTCGTCGGCAATGGCGGCAGTGCGGCGGTCGCGAGTCACATCGCGACGGACGCCGTCAAGAATGCCGGCTTGCCGGCGATGGTCTTCACGGATGCGGCGCTGCTGACGTGTCTCGCGAACGACCACGGGTATCCGGCCGTGTATGCGCGGCCCATCGAGGTGTTCGGGCAGCGCGGCGATCTGCTCATCGCGATTTCGAGCTCGGGCCGCAGCGACAACATCCTGCTCGCCGCGGAGGCCGCCCGCGCGAAACAGATGGGCATCATCACGCTCACCGGCTTCGATCCGCAGAATTCGCTGCGCCGCTACTCCGGCGCGCTGCTGCACTTTTACGTCCCCTCCAACGTCTACGGCTACGTGGAAATCACGCACCTGGCGCTCCTGCACGGGATGATCGACGCGGCGATCGCCAAACAGGAGGGCTGATGGACTACCGCCTCGATGGCACGAAGATCGACCTCCACCCGGAGCGCGTGGCCGCCTGGCTGCGCGGCGAATCCGTCGCCCCGCTGTATCTGGAAATCGCGCCGGCCGGCGGCTGCAATCATCGTTGCACGTTCTGTGCGGTCGATTATCTCGGCTATGAGCGGCGCTTCCTGCCGTTCGATATCGTGCTCGAGCGGCTGCACGAGATGGGCGCGATGGGCGTGAAATCGATCATGTGGGCCGGCGAAGGCGAACCGCTGCTCCACAAGGCGCTCGCGACGTTCATCCGTCGTGGGCATGAGGCTGGCATTGATCAGGCCATCACGACGAACGGCATCGCGCTGACGGAGCCGTTTTGCCGCGAGGCGTTTCCCCATTTGGCATGGATCAAGGTCTCGATCAACGCCGGGTGGGGCGATGACTATGTGCGGATTCATCAGACGAGCCTTGCGGATTGGGATCGACTCTGGGTCAATCTTGATCGGGCCGTCTTGATTCGCGAGCAGCTCGGCGCTTCAGTGACGCTCGGCGTGCAGATGGTAGTTCTGCCTGAGAACATCGCGCACGCGAGCGACTTGGCCTTGCGCTGCTACATGAGTGGCCTTGACTATCTCGTGCTGAAACCCTATTCCCATCATCCGAAAAGCCTGACGCGACGGTACAAGGATATGGCCTACGCCGATCTATTCGCGGCGGCCGAAGAGGTCGCGCGGACCGCGCAAGGGATTCAGGTGATCGTGCGCCATGACACGGCGGCGCGCGTGCAACGCGCACGGGAGTATGACCGCTGCTATGCCACGCCGCATTTCTGGGCCTATGTGATGGCCACTGGCGACGTCTACGCCTGCAGCGCCTACCTCGGCGATGAGCGGTTCCGCCTCGGCAATCTCATTGAGCAATCGTTCGCCGAGATTTGGACGGGCCCGGCGAAACAGGCCTGTCAGCAGCTCGTCGACGAACAGCTCGATATCAGCGAATGCCGTAAGAGCTGCCGTATGGACCACGCGAATGTCTACTTGCACCGGCTGCGCAACCCTGAGCCGCATGACGCGTTCATTTGACTGGACGGTGGACACGCTCCGCGCCTTTGAGCGCGAGGTCGCCGACGCGTTCGAAGCCGGCAAGATCCGCGCGCCGATCCATCTCTCCGACGGCAACGAAGCCCAGCTCATCGAGATTTTCCGCACGATCCCCGAGACGGCGTGGGTGTTCAGCACGTGGCGCTCGCACTATCACGCGCTGCTCCATGGCGTGCCGCGGGACTTTCTCATGCGAGAAATCCTTGAGGGCCGCAGCATGATGCTCCACGTGCCGGAGTATCGCTTTTTCACCTCGGCGATCGTGGGCGGGATTCTGCCGATTGCCTGTGGCGTGGCGGCCGGCGGCGGCGAGGTCTATTGTTTTGTCGGCGATATGTGCGCCTCGCTGGGCGCCTTTGCGGACGCCACGCATCTCGCGCGCGCGCGGCAGCTCCCCATCACGTTCTGGGTGGAGGACAACGGCTTATCGACGAACACGCCCACGGCCGCGGCGTGGGGCGGTGGCGCGCCGGGCCCGCCGCAAGTGCGCCGCTATCGCTATCAGCGCGGCTGTTATCCCCATGTCGGCTCCGGCACGTATGTCGCCTTCTAGCGAGTTTTACCGCAGCGTCAAAGACACGATGCACTGGCTCGCGAAAGATCCGCGCACGCTGTTCGTCGGGCAATCGGTCCGGTACGACGGCACGGCCATGTATGCGTCCCTGGCAGACGTCCCGATCGCCCAGCGGATCGAGATGCCTGTCATCGAAGACTTCCAGCTCGGCTACTGCACCGGCCTGGCCCTCATGGGGTGGACGCCCGTGTGCTGTTATCCGCGCATGGATTTTCTATTGCTGGCCATGAATCAGCTCGTGAACCATCTCGACAAACTGCCACTGTTCGGGTGGAATCCGCGCGTCATCATCCGCACCGTGGTGGGCCCAAAGGTGCCGCTCGATGCGGGCCCGCAGCACACGCAAGACCTCACGCTCGCGGTGCGCAGCCTGCTCCACAACGTCGTCGTCCTCACGGCGCGCACGCCAGACGAGGTACGCCGCCGCTATGAATATGCCGCGCAAGCCTACGGCTCCACACTCGTGGTGGAGTATCCAGGGGGCCGCTAATGGGGCGACTGATTGACGGCATTCGATCGTATCTGAGTGGGCCATGGATCTTGCGCGATCCGTCCGTCACACATTATTTCGGCCGCGGCCCGACGGCCTCCGGCGCCACCGTGGACGAGTGGACCGCCCTGAACTATTCCGCCTGGTGGGCGGCCACGCAGATCATCAGCAACGCCGTCGCGAGTCTCCCCTTTGAGCTCTTTCGCCGGTTGCCCGAGGGCGGCAAAGAGGTCTACCGCGCGCACCCGCTCTATCGACTCCTGCACGACAATTTCAACAGCGAAACGACGGCAGTGGTCGCGCGCAAGACGATGCAAGCGCACGTCATGACGTGGGGCAACGCCTATGCGGAAATCGAGCGCGATACCGCCGACCGGCCGATTAATCTCTGGGTCCTGACGCCCGATCGCGTCCGCCCGGACCGCGATGATAACGACCAGATTATTTATCGCGTCTATGAGCGGCGCGGCGTCGAGACGGTCATCCCGATGCGGAACATGCTGCACATTCCCGGCCTCGGCTTCGATGGTCTCATGGGCTACTCGGTTATTACCAAGGCCCGCGAATCGATCGGGCTCGGGCTCGCCACGGAGAATTATGGCGCGCAATTCTTCGGCAACGGCTCGGTCTCGAGCCTGGTGGCCTCGCATCCCTCGAAACTCTCGCCGCAAGCGCATGCCAATCTCAAAGCCACGATGGCGGAGGCGACGACGGGTCTGAATCGCCACCGGTTGCTCTTGCTCGAGGAAGGGATGAAGGTTGAAAAAACATCGATCCCGCCGGAAGACGCTCAGTTTCTCGAGACGCGGCGGTTTCAGGATCTGGAAGTGTGCCGGTGGTTCAATCTTCCTCCGCACAAATTGGCGGAATTGGAACGCGCCACCTTCTCCAACATCGAGCATCAAGCGATCGAGTTCGTGCAAGACACCCTTACGCCGTGGCTCAAAGTCTGGGAAGCCGAGTGCAATCGCAAGCTCATCCGGCCCCTCGAGCAAACGCAACAATTCACGGAACACAACGCCGATGCCCTGCTGCGGGGTATCACGCTCGATCGCTACAACGCATGGAAACTCGCGATCGAATGGGGTTGGTTCAACATCGACGAAGTGCGCGAGAAAGAGAATATGAATCCGCTGCCGAATGGCGCCGGCAAGATTTATCTGGTGCCGATGAACATGACCGACCGCGCCCGGTTGCAGGAACTGATCGACAAGGAAGTCGCGCCCGCGACCCCGCAGCCATCGTTCCATCCCCAGCTCGGCGCCGGCACCGGCGGGCCGCCACGGTCCGCTGAGGTGAGCGCCGCGCATCGCGCCCTCATCGTCGACATGCTGGGGCAGATGATCCGCAAAGAAACGCAAGCCGCTCGGCGGGCCTCCCGCAAAGGCGCCGAGGGCATGCGGGCCTGGCGCGAGGATTTCTATCCTAAACATCTGCTGCAGCTCTGCGAGAAACTCGAGCCGGCCGTGCGGACCCATCTCGTCCATGTCGCGGCCACGGTGGGCCCGCAGGACGAAACGCGGCGCTTGGCCGAGGCGTACATCGCGCAGTCACATGCGGATCTTGAGCGGGTGGCCGCCACCGCGCCGAAGGAAATGGAAAACGCCATTGATCGTCTGATGCTGCGGTGGGAAATCCAGCGCCCGGCCGAATTCGCCGATGCGCTGATGGCGGGAGGGGTCCATGCCGATGCCAACGCCGAATAGCGGGGAATCGCACGACGATTTCATGTCGCGCTGTATGGGCAACCAAGTCATGCTGACGGATTTTCCGGATCAGAAACAACGCGCCGCGGTCTGCATCGCGCAATCCAAGAAACGCAGCGAGCCGATGGAGCTCGAGCGGCGGTGCCTGCCGACCGCGGAGCTGCGCGTGGTTCACGATGGCCTGCGCAGCAAATTCGTCGGCCATGCCATTGTCTTCAATGCGCTGAGTGAACCGCTGATGTTTTTCCGCGAGCTCATCGCGCCGGAGGCGGTGGACCGCACGTTTGAGGAAAAGATCGATGTGCGCGCCTTGATCGATCATGACCCGGCGAAACTGATGGGCCGCCTCGGGGCCCGGACGCTGATCCTGCGGAAGGATGCGAAGGGCCTGCAGGTCGAAATCGACCCGCCCGATACGACTTACTCCCGCGATGCGCTCGAGTCCATTCGCCGCGGGGATCTGACCGGCATGTCGTTCGCGTTCCGCACGCTGAAAGATTCCTGGGATGATTCCACCGATCCGCCGACGCGCACGGTTCATGACATGCGCATCTCCGAGGTCTCGCTGGTGACCTTCCCCGCGTATCCGGCGACCGATGTGGACGTGGCGCAGCGGTCGTTGACGGCGCATCGCGCGACGATCCGGTATCCCACGCTCGCGGAGCGGCGGCGCCTGCTGGAGGGCCGATGACCGACACTCCACCGCTGCGCGGCCCGGCCATTCCGCAGCGCCAGCAGCTCATCGTTGAGGCGATGCAGCACGTGTTCCACGATGAATGGTGGCCGGCGCTGTTCAAGTTCGAGACGTTGCTGGCGACCGGCGCGCCCCCACGAGAAATCCTCTCGAGTTACGCCACGTGCTTGATGAACGTGGGACGGGCGCGCGAAGCTGCCGAGGCGTATGAGCGCTGCATTCCGTTACGGCCGGAGAAACTGTCGCTCCGCGAAAATGTGATCTTTTGTCGCGACCAATGTGACGAGACGACGGCGGCCGAGGCCTATGCGCGGCGGCGGGAATTCTGGGATCTGCACATGCGCGAGGTCGCGGAACAGCCGCGGCCCCCGCATCCGAACACGCGCGATCCGGAGCGCCCGTTGCGGATCGGCTACGTGTCCGGCGATTTCCGCTCCCATTCGGCCAACATGGCCTTCGGCGCCGTGCTCATGCGGCATACCCGGCTCCACGATATCTTTTGCTACAGCACGATCCATCCGTCGCATTGGGATCACTTCACGACGCTCTATAGCCAGGAAATCACCTTACGGGTGATCGACGGCATCAGCGATGACACCGCGGCGGACATCATCCGCCGCGACCAGATCGATATCCTGGTGGACCTGGCCGGCTTTTCCAACGGCGGCCGGCTCGGGCTCTTCGCCCGCAAGCCGGCGCCGATTCAGATCCACGCCTGGGGCTATGTGCTGGGCACGGGCCTCGACACTGTCGATGTCATCTTCGGCGATCCGGTCGCCATGCCCGCCAGCACCCAGCCCTTTTACCGCGAGCGGATCGTGCACCTGCCCTCGATCGTGCCCTTTATCGGCCAGGTCTACGCGCCGGATGAAAGTATTCTGCCGTGCCTGCCCGACAAGCCGTTTACCTTCGGGTGTTTCAACCGGGCGGCCAAGATTGGGGAGACCTCGCTGCGCCTCTGGTCCAAGATCCTGAAGGCGGTCCCCAGCTCGCGCTTGCTCTTCAAGGAAGCCCAGATTGGCCATCCCTGGCACCGGGAACGAATCCTGAAGCTGCTGGACATCGACCCGGCCCGCGTAGCCTTCGGCGGGTCGACCCCCCATCGGGGCCACTTGGAGGCCTACAGCCAAGTCGACCTCGCCTTGGACCCCTACCCGATTGCCGGCGGGGTCTCGATGCTCGAGGGGATGTGGCAAGGCGTCCCCGCCTTGGTCCTAGAACCGCCCTGTGCGGGCCGTGTTGTCTCTCTGGTGGGACTTTCCGCCCTCCGGCTACTAGACCTTCAGGATTTCATCGCACGCGATCCTGAGGGCTACGTAGAGCTCGCTACGCGGTGGGCGACCGAGGGACGGCAAACCCTGGCGCAGTGGCGGCTGCAGCTCCGGCAACTCATGTTCAAGTCGCCCCTGATTCAGGGGTACGTGCAAGCCGTCGAAAAGACGTATGAGGGCCTCTGGAGGACCTACTGCCAGAAGCCCCTTGACAAGCCCTTGGGCCCGAGTAGCATGGGCCCCGATTTCGGAGTCCGCTGGGCAGGGGAAAACGGGGCCGTGGCTGACCACCCTGGCTAGCGACATAGTGTAACGCGCACGCCGTCGCGGGCGCCGCACACCGGGGAAAGACGAGCGAGACAGGTTTCGTCTTTCGCCAGCGTGCTGCGCCTTTTTCTTTCTGCGCCGCCCTGGCGAGGAAAGGGATTTGGCGATGCCCGTGCAGGATCTGATCGACAAGCGGCAGCGGATCGCGGTGGAAATGCGCGCCATGGTGGACAAAGCCACCGCGGAGAAGCGCGAGTTTTCGGGCGAGGAAAACGCCCGTTTCGATGAGATGCACACCGATGATCTGGCGCTCAAGGGCCAGATCGATCGCATCAGCAAGATCGAGGCGCTCGAGGCCGATTTGAGCGCGACGCGCGGGCGGCAGTCTGACCCCCAGCCGCCCAGCGCCCTGCGGCGAGAGCCGAAGCCCCAGACCCGTCACGAGGAATACATGAGCGGCCTGGAGGGTTTCCGCACCTGGCTCATCGCCGGCTCCACCGCGCGCCGGACCTTGACGGCAGACCGGATCGAGGCCGCGCGCCGCGTGGGATTTGACCCCGACCAGCGCGTCATCGAGCTGACCATGCCCGTGCAGGTGCCGCATTCGCCGCACGAGGCGCGCACGATGGAGTACAAGGATTTCCCCGAATACCGGGCCATGGGCGTGTCGACGGGCCCGGGCGGTCTGTTCGGCGTGCCGAACGAGATGATGCGGCCGCTCGAGGTCGCCCTGCTGACTTTTGGCGGGATGCGCCAGGTCGCCACCATCATCCGCACGGACACCGGCGCCACGCTGCCGATTCCGATGACGAACGACACCACGAACGTCGGTGAAATCGTCGCGGAAAACACGACGGTCAGCAGCCAGGATCTGGCCCTCACCCAGCTCAACCTCGGGGCCTACAAGTACAGCTCGAAAATGGTGCTGGTGTCGGTCGAGCTCATGCAGGACAACGCCATCAACCTCGCCACCTTCCTGGGCGAGGCGCTCGGCACGCGCATCGGGCGGATCACCAACAACCACTGGACCACGGGCACCGGCACCGGCCAGCCGATGGGCATCGTGACGGCGGCCACCGTGGGGAAGACCTCCGCGACCTCGCAGCAGACCACGATCCTCGTCGACGATCTGATCGACCTCGAGCACAGCGTCGATCCGGCCTATCGCACCGGCGCGAAAATGATGATGCACGACAACACGCTGAAGGCGATCAAGAAGCTCAAGGATTCGCAGGGCCGGCCACTGTTCCTGCCCGGGGTCGCCACGGGCACACCGGACACGGTTCTGGGCTACCCGTTCCAAATCAATCAGTCGATGGGCGCGCTCGGGACGACCGTGAAGTCGATTCTGTTCGGGGCCCTCGACAAATATCTGATCCGCGATGTGCGCGGCATCGAGCTGCTGCGCCTCGATGAGCGGTTCGCGGAATTCGGCCAGGTGGCCTTCCTCGCGTTCGCACGCTTCGATGGCAACCTGATGAACGCCGGCACCAACCCGGTCAAGTATTTCATCAACGCCGCATAACGACGGCCAGCGGACGGTGGTCATGTCGCTGGCCACCGTCCCACCGTTCGGAGGTTCGGTCATGGGCCTGCTGGTGGATCGGCAGTTCAAACAGTGCGATGTGTGCGGCGGGAAAATTCAGATCGACACTGTCGAGTATCCCGGCGAAGGCGCCGAGGATGCCAAGCCGGTGCATGAGACGGTCGAAGCCCACCTTGGCTCCTGCACGCCGCTTCCCTCCGGCGAGGTTGTGCCGGAGGAGCCGCATCCTGGGTATGGCACTCCCGCGGTGAAGTCGTGAGAGTCAAATTCCTCAAGGGCATTGCCGATGCCTCCGGCGGCTTCGATCCGGGTCAGATCGTGGATCTGCCCGAGGCGGAAGGCCGGCGCGTGTGTGCCATGGTCTACGACGATGGGTCGCGCCTCGCCATGGAAGTCAAGCCCACCGTCTGCCCGAAGTGCGGTCATCGCATGGAAGAGGAGCAGGGCCCGGTCGGGGCCCTCGAGGCGGCCACGATCAACTCGACGCCGCGGCGGCGCTGAATGGCGGGCGTCACCCTCGTCACTGCGGCCGCGGCCGATCCGATTTCCCTGGCGGACGCCAAGGGGGTCTTGCGGATCGACGGCTCGATCGAGGATGCCACGCTCTACGCCTACATTCGTGCGGCGGTGCATCACGTGGAGAGCGTCTATGGTCTGGCGCTTATCAACCAGACGCTCGAGGCCACACTTGACGCCTTCCCGGTGTGGTCGGTTGCACATGGCTACGATCTGCTCATCCCACGGCCACCGCTTCAGTCGATCATCAGCATCACCTACGTAGATTTGAACGGGTTTCCGCAATCGCTGACGGGGCAGGACTATGAAGTCGACGTCAAGTCGTTTCCGGGACGCGTGCGGCCCACGTATGGCCAGTCCTGGCCCTCAACGCGCCCGGTCCTCAATGCGCTGACCGTGCGGTATGTAGCGGGCTGGGGTCCAGGGCCGGCCGCCGTCCCGGGCGATGTTCGTCTCGGACTCCTGGGGTTGGTGGCCAACTTCTACACCTATCGCGACACGGCCGGCATTCCGCCGCAGTGGATCGACATGCTCCTCGACAACTATCGGGCGGCGCTCGTCTGATGGGCCTCGCCAGCGACATGCGCGATCGCCTGCAACTGCGCGTCTATCGCGAGGGCCCCGACAACGCCGGTCACCACTTCGAGTATTTCGACACGGTATGGGCGGCAGCCGAGGCGATCGGGGCGGGCCGCTATCGTTTCCGCGTGCGCGCCCATCCCGATCTGCGCATGCGCGATGATCTCGAGCCGGCCATGCAGGTAGTCTACCGGGGCCGCACGCTCGTGGTCGATGACATCCTCGAGTCGGGCCCCCGCGTCGAGGTGACGCTGCTCGCGCACCGCGAAATCATCGAGAACATCGACCATCTGGCCACCGGCACGCGGAGGATCAAGTCATGGCCGTAAATACCAACGTCGCGGTGCAGCTCACGGCCACGCTGACCAAGGGGTTTGATCTGGGCACCGGATCGGTGCCCGTCAGCCAAAGCTTGGCCCTCACTTGGGCCTCGGGCACCGGCGCGAATCAGGCTGATCGGGTCTTCCATGATCAGCGCTCGACGAGCGGGGTCGATTCCCTGGACCTGGCCGGCGTCCTCCTCGATGCCTTCGGCGATGCCTTTACGCTCGCCCGGATCAAGCTGCTCTATCTCAGCGCGGCCGGCGCGAATACGGCCGATCTGCGCGTGACGCGGTCCGCGTCAAACGGCGTCCAGATTTTCGGCGCCGCGAGCGATTACATGGTCCTGCGCCCGGGCGGATTCATCCTGTGGGGTGCGCCGGATGCCACGGGTGTCGCGGTGGCCGCCGGCACGAGTGACATCCTTGAAATCACCAGCGCCAGCGGCTCGCAGACCTACAACATCGTGATCATCGGCGCGAGCGCCTAGGGGGGACAGAGATGGCCACTGGCGTTGCAGCGAGTAGCGCGCAGATTGCGAATGATTGGTATTTCTTCCGCGGTGATGGCGGCAGCCCCGAGGTGTTCACGGAAGTCCCCGAAGTGAGTGACATCGTGCCCGGCGCGGTGGAATCCCCGGACATTGACGTGACGCATCTGCGTTCCGATGGCAGCGAGACGAAGCCCGGCAAGGCAACCTTTGCGACGTTTACGGTGACCATGAATTACGTCGCGGCCAATGCGGTGCAGGCGGCGATGGAAGCCGAAGCGCCGAGTCAGACCTATCGCCACTATCGGATCATGGATCCCGGCAATGCCTTCGGTTTTCTCTATAACCTCGCCATCGCCACGTTTTCGCGGACGGGCTTCGTGGTCAACGGGAAGATTCAATGCGTGGCGACCTTCAAGCAATCCGGCAATCCGTCGAAGATCGGCGCGGCATGAGCCGCGAGCTGCTCAAGCGGGGGCGGCGTCGCGTGACCGTCGACGTCGATGGCGTGACGGTGTTTCTCAAGGCGCCAACGGCGGGCGACTGGCTGGATTATCAGGCCTTCATCGCGACGCTGGCGGAACATTCCTACGAACATATCCCGCGCCTGCTGGCCATCACGGTCGTGGACGAGGATGGCAAGCCGAATCTCTCGGAGGCGGACGTGCGGGCGCTCGATATTCAGACGGTGACGACGTTGTTTCGGGAGGCGATCGGCTTGGTGCGGCTCGAGAGCGAGGTGATCGCCAAACAGGGGGAATCCTCGCCCAGCCGCTAGTCCGCTACACCCTCGAGTTATCGCGGCGGCTGGGCATGACATGGCAGGAGATGCTCGAGACGATGGATTCCGCGGAGCTGGCCTATCAGATCGCCCTGGACCGCATCGAGCGGGATGAAGTCCAGGCGCGGCGGCACGGCGTGCCGACTGTGAGCGAAACGCTCGCCGTCTCGCCAGGCCGGCGTATCGGGCGCGGCGATCCCGAGTGGTACCAGAAAATCGAGGCGACGATTCGCTGATGGCGGCCATTCAAGTCACGGTCAACGTCTATGGCGGCGCCGAATTGTCGCGGGCCCTGGCGCGTCTCCCCGACGTCGTCGATGAGAAGATCACCCAGCAAGCCCTCGCGGCCGGCGGCGCCATCATCCTGAGTGCGGCGCGGGACAATATCCATAATCGGACCGGTGCCACCGCGGCCGATCTGCGGATGGAGATTCAGCAACCGGCGCGGGATCAAGGCGTCGTCGCGATCGGCGGCACCACGAAGGGACGCACCGGCCGCGCCTATGTGCTGCGCTGGCTGGAATTCGGTACGAAGGCGCATCCCATTCTCGCGGGCGAAGTCTTCCGCCGCGACGTCCGGCGCGTCAAGCGACTGACCCGCGGCCTCCGGGGCGCCGCCCTGAGCAGCACGATTATCGAGATGGCGCGCCGCCGCGCCCCGCGCAAGCGCGCGCTGCGCATCTTCCCGGGCGTCTATCGAAGCTCCGCGCAGCATCCCGGCGCCAAGGGGCAATCCGTGCTCACGCGTGCCCTGTTTGAAAACGGCGAGGCCGCCTTGAAGGCCTATGGCGAGGCGATGTGGGCCGGCATCAAGCGCGTGACGCCGATCATCCGGGCCGGTGGCTGATGCCGAATCTCACGTGGAATAACCGCGGCCAGATTCTCATCGGTGGCGTGCCGCGCTTGCTGCGCGCCATCTACGATTCGGACCTCTCCTTCGGCAACAATGGTTGGGATAACTTCGTGGCCGCTCGCAACTATGCGCGGTTCCGCTTCAACGTCACCTTGCACGTGCAGAGCGGCACGCTTGGCAACTCGATTAAACTCGGCCACGCGATCGCCGGCATTAATGCGGGCATGTATTGCCTCACCGTCGGCAATTTCTTTGGTAATTTCACGTTCGACCCGGCCTTTTTCACGAGCGGCAATCCGGCCCAACGCCCGCAGGATTCCAGCTTCGATATTCTCAATAACACGAGCTATACATTCACCCCGGAAGGCACCGGCGGATTTCAGACGTTGTGGCCGGCGTGCGCGCAATCGTTCGCGATCTATTCGGCGGATGAACCGCAGACCGCTCCTTCGGGATGGGTCGATAATGCGGTGCCGCCCTCGGTCCCTGTGCAACACAACAATATGACCAATGTGTCGTTTGCCACCGACTTGACGGGGTGGACGACGACGGTCAATGGCGGCGGCACTGGCACCGTGACGATCACGGCCAGCGGCGGCGGCGCCGGTGCGGGCAACCGCGCCCAACTCGCGGGCGGCACAAGTACCTCGATCGACCTCTCCCAGGCGGGCCCCGCGACGGCCGGCACGCTCGCCTTAACCACGGGCAGCAACTACAAGTTTTATTGGCGCATCGTCCTCGCCAACGTGCGCGTGCGACTCATTGTCGGCGCGACGACCGTGATTGATGCCAGCTTCGCGCCGGGAACCTATGCGCAAACGTTTGTCCCGGCCTCGACATCTTTCCAAGTGATCTTTAGCGTCAATGGCGGCGTGACGGCGCAAGTGGATGAGGTCGGCATTAGTCTCTATGGCGATCCGCCGCCGGTGCCCTCGACTCGTGGCCGTGACGACTGCGTCACGCTCTACAATTACTACAAGGGGATTCCTTCGCTCGCGTCGCATCCCGTGTGGGTCACCTTCCTCAACGACAATGTCTATCAATGGCAGGACTGGTCGACATTTCCGATCGGCGACTTGGTTGGCTGTGACATCTATGTGATTGGGCAAGGTCCCGAGTCGGATCCCGCCAGTGGCGGAACGCTGGGGGTGAATAGTTACGGCTATATGAATTTCGAGGTGGCGGAGGCGTGCGCCCTGGCGCGCTATTACTGCTCGCAATATAGCGGCGCGGGCGTGCAAGGGGCTGGCGTGCGCGTGCCGAACGTCGTATTGCAAGCGAATAAGTTTGGCACCCCCTCGCGCTTCATCACGCAAGCGGAGTTAATCTCCCACGGAACCATCGCGTTGGCCGAATTGCGCGGCGGCATCTTCACGTGGTGGGCGATGGGCACGCAGAACGGCGCCCTGGATGAAGCCAACGTGGCGTCGGTGAACGCCACGGCAGGCCAGACCGTCTTCACGACGTCCTTTTATGCCGAAGAGGCGGTCGACGTCGCCGTGGTGGTCGGCGGCGTCTTGCAGCCGGCGGCTAACTATACGATTCAGAATCTGGGCAACGCCACACTGATCCGGAGCGGCAACTTCTGGGTGTATCAATTTCCGGTGCAAGTGACGCTAGCCACGGCACCGGGCGTCGGCGTCAACGTGGCCATCACAGTCAAACGCTGGCCGGCGACGCGCAAGGCGATGGTGCTGCAGTTCCTCGAAGACTTTACGAAGTTCATCGATGCCAACGAAAGCGGGCTCACGCAACAGCCCAGCACCACGCTCGTCAGCGCCAACAGCACGCAAGCCGCGACCTTCCTCGCTTGGCGCACGGCCTATACCGACGTCCTGCGGCAAAACCCCGGCAACGACCGCGTCTGCTGGCTCTTTGGGACCGTGCAACGGTATCAAGATGAATGGACGCGCTTAACGGCGGCGACCCCCGATCTGAGTCTGTCCGTGCATATGCAGGATCAGCGCGGCAATGTGCGGTGGTGCGCCTGGGATCTGGGCGGCCAAGCCATTGTCGCAGCCTATAACCTGCTGCCCGATCCGCAGACCAACGTAACGCATACGCTGACGCGGGCGGCGACCCGAGCGCAAGTGATGTTCGAAAACCGTGATGCGACCCTGAGCGGCGGTGGTCTAATTCTTACGGACACCTTCGGCGGCGCGAGCTCCCTGCGGCAGGGCCCCTTTGGGCAAGGACACATCTATCTGCTCACATTCACAGGGAGCGCGGCGATCTTCGCCGCCATCACGGCGCCGGTCGCCAGCACGACGCCGCTTCAGGTGCCCTTGCCGGCCGGCGCGCAGCTCAATGACTGTCTGCTTTGGGCCACGCGCGTGACCACCGCCGCGAATCCGACGATCACCGACGCGGCGGGCGGCGTGTGGACGCAAGTCGGCGTCCCGGCCGCCGGTACCGGCGTGCGCCTCGTCATCTACGTGTCGATCTACAACGGCACGCAAACGGCGCCGACCATCACCGACACCGGGGACCATCGGCAAAGCACCATCGTCGCCTATCGCGGCGTCGACACCGCGAATCCGATCAACCAGACGGTCGGGGGCGCGTCCAACTTCGCCGTGCAGCTCGCGGATATCGATGCCGTGACGACGACCGCCGACAACTGTCTCATCGTCGACGTGATCGCGCTGGCCGGCCCGCTCTCGATTTCCAATACGATCTTTTCCGGGTGGGCGAATGCCAACCTCACGAACGAGACGGAGCGCGCCGATCAGGCCACCAATCTTGGCGCCGCCGGCGGATCGCTGGGCCTCGCGGACGGCAGCCAGGCGACAGCCGGCGCGACCGGGACCACGCATGTGGACTTCACGGGCAACAGTTTCCGCGCCGTCTGGAAAAAGATTGCGCTGAAGCCGACCACCAGCGTCAATACCAATGTGTCAGGCCAACCGGCCTCGGGCCCGGTGGCGATTGCCGGCGGCGCGGCCAATCCCGTGCAGGGCCGGGTCTTGCAGCCGCAAACCTCGGTCCGGGGCGGATGAGCACCACCGAAATCGGGGCCCTCATCGTCAGCATGCGCTCCGAGTCGGCGCAGTTTCGCGCTGAGATGGATAAGGCGCGCGACAAGATTAAAGATGTCGGGGGCCATGCCGCGCTCTCCTCGCGCTCTATTGCGCAGATGGGGGCCATTCTTGCGGAGCGGACGACGCCGGCCCTTCAAGGCCATCGCCTCGCGCTCGAGGCACTGATTAACAAGATGGTCATTGGCCAAGGCCTGTTCCGGGATCTGGGTCTCGCGGCGGCGGGATTTGCCGCGGCGCTGGGCGGCTTCGCGCTCGGCAACATGATTCGCAATTTCATCGATCTGCGCAACGCGGGCTTTGGGTATGTGGAAGCGCTCAAGCTGGCCATTGGTGAGACGAAATCCTATCTCGATACCGTGAAGGATGCCACGAAGGAACAGAAAGAATTCTCCAAGGCGATGGCGGATCAGCGCAACGTCACCCTTGGATTGCAAAAAGAGCTCGCGTCGTTGACGGACAATCAGCGCAAGCTCGTCGAGATTTCCGCGACGCAGCGGCGTGAACGCATTCAGACGCTCCCGCTCGAGCAGCGCGCGGCCGCCCAGCAGGTGGCCGACATGATCGAAGCCATCGAGTTGAGCAACGTGCGGCTGAAGCAAGAGGATGCGATCCTCGAAAGTATTCAGAAACAACGCGATGAGCGGCAGAAGGAAAAGGAAACCGCGCAGACGGCCGCTGAAGGCCTCGGCCTCGGCCCGACGAGTCTGATTCAGGGCACCAAAGACATCGATGAATTCGTCAAAAAGATCGAGGCGATCGGCCTCGAGCTGCGCAACCTCGCGCAAGAGGGCCAGCCCGCCACCGCGCTGTTTAATGAGATCGCGCTCACGCAGGGCAAGGTCGATGACACGATCGACCAGATGAAGGTGAAGTTTCAAGACGTGCCGGCGCTCTTCAATCGCGTCGTCGAGATTCAGAATCAGATCGGCGGCGGCGGCTTTCGCAAACAGATGGATCAAGTCGTGGACTCGATTCAGAAACTCGGCGGCGGCATCGGTCCCGTGGGCATCGATATGCAGGGCCTCGCCGATACCATGCAGGAGAATATCCCGACGGCCGCGGCGGCGGCTTCAGCCTCGCTGGTGATCGTGACGGGCAACGTCGAGGACCTCGCGCGCGCCGTCGCCAATGCGCGCGTGGAGCTGGCGCTGTTCACAGGAGCCCAGGCCATTGCGGCCACGGCTGGCGTCGCCACCGCCCCGGGGAATTTTGAATGAGCAGCATGCTCACGCTGGCGCAAGTCCTGGGCCCGGTCGCCGAGGCCTCGGCAAAAGCAGCCGTCTCAATGCAGCGGGTCGCGGCCCTGTGGTCGGAGATGACGCTCCGAATCAACACGCGCATTGGGGCGGCGCGCGGCCTGGTGGGCGTCGAGAATGCGACCGAAGCGGAAATCCAGCGTCGCCAAGTCACGCGCATCGCCGGGGCTCGCGGGCTGGTTGGCGTGCAAAATCCCACCGAAGCGGAAATCTACCGAAGGATTGCCACACGGCTCACGCTGGGCGCGGTGGGGACGCTGAACGCGACGCAAGTGGAAATCTACATGCGGATGGCGACGGCCTATGTCAGTCTGCCGCCACGCGCTCGCGGCCTCGGGGAGATTTTCTAAATGCTCATTCAAGCGGCCCAAGCGCTGACGGCCCTCGCCGATGCCGCCGACCGGCTGACCAGCAAGCAACTGACGGTCGAAGTCCGCAACGGCCTCAGCGATCAGGCCAGCGCGGAGCAGTGGCTCCGCAACCTTCGGCCGGCCGAGCTGGCCGCGCTCAAGAAAAAGCTGGGCCTGTGAGCATTCTCATCTTCGCCGCCAATGTCCTCGAGTCCGCCGCCACGGTGACGGTCAGTCCCTCGGCCAGCGCCACTCGGCCGATCACGCGGCTGTATGACCGGATCCGCACCCTGTATTACGAGGGCGGCTCGGCGGCCCAGACGGACATCGATATTCACTTCGCGGCGGCGGTCCCGGTCACGGCGATCGCGTTCCTCAATTGGAATGTGACCGGCGTCGATGTCACAGTGCGCGCCGACAATACCAGCCCGGCCTCGACGATCCGCGCTACCATCCAAGCTGCGGGCGTCGACGTCATTCGGTCCGTGGAAGGGAACTTCACGGATTGGCGGGTCCGCATCCCGTCGATGGCGTCGGCGCCACGCATCGGTGAGTTGTTGCTGGGCGTGCCGCGCGTGATCGCCACTAACCCCGGCCTCGATAGCGCCGGCAAAGGCGTGACCGGCAACGTGGTCCGCCGCAAGACGCCCGGCGGCACCATTGCCACCACGCGGACGGGCCCCTCGGCCACCGCCTTCACCTGGCGCTGGCCCTATCTGAACGCGGCCGATATCGCCACGATCCAGGGCGCCTATGCCGAGGCCAATGAAGGCGCGAAACAGGTGCTGATCCGCGATGAGGATGGCGTCCTCTACTGGCTGGCCTGGACGACCGAATCGATTGCGCCGGTGCCGATCATCCCCAGCTCAATAGTCGGCAATGAGGTATACGAGCTCACCGGCATGTCGTTCGCGGGGGCCGGATGAAAACCCTCACGGCGCCCGCCGCGGCGATCACCCAGCGCACCGCCGCCGATCTGCGCTTTCTGCTGCAGCTCGACTTCACCGTGCCGGCAGCCCTGACGTTGCGCCTGTCGGATCAGCCGCTGACGGCCGCCGGCCAGGACTGGCTGCCGCTCGTATTGGATTGGGGGACGATCAGCGCGTCGATGGATCTGCTCGATCTGGGCGGCCGCCCGACGACGGCGACGCTCACGTTGCACAATGCGCGCAGCGTCGAGGGCACCAGCGCCACGCGCCTGTCCGACTTGATCTATGGCACGCGCAATACTAGCGGATATCAATGGGCCTTCGCCAAGGCCACCATTTACGCCCTGCTCGATCCGAGTCACGGCGCCAGCGACGCGATCACCGTCGGCGTCTTCTATCTCGAAGATCCGCAGGAAATCAGCGACGCCGAGCTCACGGTGACGATGAGCGACTTGGCGCAAGTCTTTGAAAACAAGCTGAAGATCACGACGGTGACGCGGGATCTCTTCAGCCTATGCCCGGACGATTCGATCGGCCAGGCGATCCGCGTGCCCTTCGGCACCCTCAAGCATGTGAAAACCGTCCCCGTGATCGATAGCATTGCCGGCGTGCTCGCCGCCGATATCACCGATACGGCGACGACGTTGACCCTCGTGGACAACTCACGCTTTCCGCTCAGCGGGACCGTGCAGATCGATACGGAACATCTCGCCTACACCGGCAAATCCGGCAACGATTTGACGGGGCTGACCCGCCATCAGAACAGCACGACGGCGGCCGCGCATAACCAGGGCGTGTCCGTCTATCAGGTGCGGACGGGCAGTCAGGCCTATCGCTATGCGGTCGGCGAGAATGTTGGCAACTATAAAATCCGCAGCGTCACCAACGTCATGATCAACGGCGCCCCGCCGTCCTCGGCGGCGAGCCCCACCGTCGTGCTCGATGAGACCGCGCTGGTGGCGGGCAAGAGTTTCGCAACGATCGATCTGGATCGGCTCGCCAAATTCTTTACCCCCCAGGCCTCGACGGCCACCCGTACCGTCGCCGTTACGACGATTTCGATCACGATGAACGGCGGGACCGGCAGTCCGACGTCCCCCCAAACACGCACCGTCTCGCCCAGCACGAGCGGCGGCACCACGGCGACGGACCGGAAACTCACGGCGCGCGTGTTCCGGTCCGGCAACCTCACCGGGACCGTCAATTCGTGGACGCTGAGCCGGCGCATCTCCGGTGGCAGTGATGTGGTCGCGGCCTCGGGCAGCTTTCAGAATGCCGTCGGCGGGACGCAGAACATCAGCCATACCGCGCACTATGAATCCACGGCCGATGAGATTTTGACGTTTGCCTTCATCATCAACAACACCAACGATGGCGCCCTAGCGCTCTACTTTGATCAATATCAGGTGACGGACTATGGCACGATCCAAGCTGGCGGCGGCCCCAGCTCGGCCGACGTCACCTGCGACGTTGAAGGCCTTGAAGATGATGGCAGCGGTACGATTAGCGGGTCACCGGCGGCGTTGCTCGAGGTGCCGGCGGACGTCGCCAAGGTCATCCATCTGAACCTCTTGCCCGGCCTGACAAGCTCCGATCTGGGAACGACGTGGCCGGGCACCCGCGATCTGCAAGTCGGCTACAGCTACAAGTGGGGCGTGCTGCTGGGGCCCACGCCGTATTCTCGGCTGCGCCAGCTCATCAGCGATCAATCCCGCTCCGCGCTCTACATCAGCGGCAGCAAGGTCGAATATCGATTCCTGTCGGAGTCGCCGGCCGTCGATCGCACCATCGACTATCAGACGGAGATCAATCAGAACCAGCCGGCGATCGTCCGGCGCACGCCGCGGACCTCGCTGGCTACGAGCCTGACCGTCCAGAGTCAGTACGATGATGTCGCCGGCAGTTACAAGCGGGTCATTCTTCAGGAAGATTTGACGCAGCCCGGTCTCAATGATCGCCTCTCCGACACCCTCGAGCTGCCGTGGGTACAGGATGCCGACACCGCGACGGCCCTCGGCACGTATTGGCTGGGCATTCGCAAGCGCACGCGATTCGAG
>Ga0066903_100000651_pt1 | contig 22809 bp, 27 predicted proteins | sample PanSoiMetaGPlot1_FD_67491 | JGI IMG/M metagenome (GOLD analysis project Ga0066903, IMG submission 67491) | Tropical forest soil microbial communities from Panama analyzed to predict greenhouse gas emissions - Panama Soil - Plot 1 (version 2) | ecosystem: Environmental > Terrestrial > Soil >... | reverse complement strand
CGTACCTCGACGAGCTCGGTTTCAACACCGTCGGCTACGGCTGCACGACCTGCATCGGAAACTCCGGCCCGCTGCCGGAGCCGATCAGTGCCGCCGTGGCAGACGGCGACCTCGTGGTCTGCGCCGTGCTCTCCGGCAACCGCAACTTCGAGGCGCGCATCCACGGCGAGGTGAAGGCGAACTACCTCGCGTCGCCGCCCCTGGTCGTCGCGTACGCGCTCGCCGGGCGCATGGACGTCGACCTCGTGAACGAGCCGATCGGCCAGGGCTCGGACGGCGAGGACGTCTTCCTGCGCGACCTGTGGCCAAGCCGAGCCGAGATCGACCAAGTGATCGGCAAATCGGTCAAGGGCGAGATGTTCTCCTCGACCTATGCCGACGTCTTCACCGGCGACGAGCGCTGGCGGGATCTCGACACGCCGGAGGGCGAGCTGTACGACTGGGATCCGGAGTCGACGTACGTGCGGCTGCCGCCGTATTTCGACGGGATGCCCCGAGAGCCGGAGCCCGTGGCCGATGTCGAGGGCGCGCGCTGCCTCGTGCTGCTCGGCGACTCCGTCACGACCGACCACATCTCGCCCGCGGGCGCGATCCGCCCGGACTCGCCGGCCGGGACGTATCTGCTCGACCACGGCGTCGAGCGCCGGGAGTTCAACTCATACGGAGCCCGTCGCGGCAACCACGAAGTGATGATCCGCGGCACGTTCGCCAACGTGCGGCTCAAGAACCTCCTCGTCCCCGGCAGCGAAGGGACGTGGACGGTGCACCTACCGGACGGCGAGGAGGGGACGATCTACGAGGTGGCCGAGCGCTATCGCGCGGAGGGTGTGCCGACGATCGTCATCGCCGGCAAGGAGTACGGCTCCGGCTCGTCGCGCGACTGGGCAGCCAAGGGGCCCAACCTGCTGGGCGTGCGGGCCGCAATCGCGGACTCGTACGAGCGGATCCACCGCTCGAACCTCCTGATGATGGGGATCATGCCGCTCCAGTTCATGCCCGGTGAGAACGCGGAGTCGCTCGGGCTCACGGGCCGTGAGGAGTTCTCGATCACAGGCGCCGAGGGCGGGGACGCCGACGAGGTCACCGTGCGGGCTGACGACACGGAGTTCCGCGCCCGTCTGCGGCTCGACACGCCACGCGAGCGGGAGTACTTCCGCCACGGCGGAATCCTCCAGTACGTGCTGCGGCGGCTGCTCGGGAGCTAGGAGCTCGGATGGCGACGCCGCTCTTGGTGCTCGTCACCGGACCGCCGGCCGCGGGGAAAACGACGGTCGCATGGGAGATCGCCGCCCGGCTCGGGCTGCCGCTGGTCGCGAAGGACACGATCAAGGAGGCGCTGTACGACGCGCTCGGAGTGGGCGACCTCGAGTGGTCGACGCGACTCGGCGGGGCCACCTTCGCGGTCCTGTGGGCGCTACTCGAGGACTCGCTGCGGGCCGGCGCAAGCGTTGTCGCCGAGGCGAATTTCGTCCGCGGCGAGAGCGAGCTGGACGTCGTGCGCCTACCCGAGTCGACCGTCGTCCAGGTGCACTGCAGCGCTCCTCTCGAGGTGCTGGTCGAGCGCTACGAAAGCCGAAAGCGACATCCGGGGCACGTCGACGGGGAGCGCATCGAAGCGTTGCGCGAGTCGGTGCGCTCCGGCCGCCATGACCCGCTCGAACTGGCGGGCGAGACGATCCGCGTCGACACTTCCACCCCTGTCGACCTCGAGGCGTTGCTCGACCGCATCCGGCGGGCGGTGCTCTGGCAGGCGATCGGCGGGGCCGCCGGGCCGGCCGGTGAAACGACGCCGCTGACGGAGAAGGTTCGTTCGGCAGCCTGGAAGATCGCGGACGCCGACGTCGCCGGTTTGTCGGCGGACGAGGTCTACGAGACGGTCCTTCCGGTCGCATTCGCGGCCGCGGACGAGAAACGGCGTCGCGCTCACGAGGCGATCGATGCGGGTTGAGCTCAGGCACGCGCCCGAGATGGCGGCGCAGATCGAAGTGCTCCGCGAGCGGGACGGCTACGTCTCCGACATCTCGCTCGCCCTCCGCTACCGGCCCGAGCTGTACGGCCACCCCGCCTCGGCGTACTTCCAGGAGGTGATGAAGGGGCCGTCGGAATGGAGCGAGGCCGAGCGCGAGCTGTTCGCGGCGTTCGTGTCGAAGCTGAATCAGTGTCCCTTCTGAACGGAGGCCCACGGCGCGGTCGCGTCGTACGCCTTCGGAGATGCGCAACTGGTCGACGCCGTCCTCGCCGACTACGAGACCGCGCCGATCGGCGAGCGACTGCGCGGCGCGCTCCACTTCCTCGCAACCCTCGACCCCCACTCGGCGTTCGCAGCGGGAGTCTCGAAGCGGGCGCTGCGCGACGCGGCCGACGTGCAGGCGGGCTTCGAAATGATCACTCGCTTCGCCGACGCGATCGGCGCGACGCCGCACTCTGAGCACGGGCTGACGCGCGAGCAGGCGATCGCGCACGAGGGCCGCTTCTTCGAATCCGGGTACGCCTAGACGACAGGGCGTTCATGCCGGAATGAACGGTGTCCGTCCTGGGCGGAAGCCACAATCGCTGCATGCGTGGACTGCGCCTGCTCATGGTGCTCGCGGCCGCGGGGTCCGTCGCCCTCGCCGGAGTGCTCTGGTCGTCGGCGCTCAAGCCGGACCCCGTCCTGATCCTTCCGCAGGCGGTACCGCTGCCCCGGCCGTTCCTGCAGGCGCCGCGCGTGATCGTCCCAGCGGCGCCGGGAGTCGTCGCGCACAAGCCCTCGGGGCAGAAGCACGGCAGTTCCGTTCCGGCCGGAAACAAGCCGACGGCGTCGCAGCAGGCAACCGGTTCCACGGTGAAGCGCTCGGCACCGCCGAAGTCAGCGTCTCAGCCTCCGACCACGAAGAGTCCGGCGCCGAGCCACACTCCCACTCCTCCGCCGAAGCACCCCCCGTCGCCGCCTCCGACTCCACCGCCGCCCCCAACTCCGCCGCCGCCTCCGCCGCCTCCGCCGCCGCCGCCGCCCCCACCTCCGCCGCCGACGCCGGGTCCTCCTCCGCCGCCGCCACCGTCATCCGCTCCGATCGAGACGCGGCCCGGCCACGGCTACGGCGACAAGAACCACGTCCACACAGGGCCGCCCGGACATCATTGACCTCGATCCGGCGTCCCGACGACTCGACGCCGGAGGCCCAGGGGTCAGCTGCCGACCGCTGCGACTGGGCGGTCGGTGACCTCTGCGCCGGCACGCGCACAGACCGGATCGAACTGCCGCCCGGCCTGCTCGAGCAGTTCGGATCGCGCGAGATCCACGCTCTTCGCATCGCGGTAGGGCCGTGACTCGACCATGGCCGTGAAGGCGTCCGCCACCGCCACGATCCTGGCACCGAGCGGGATCTGCTCGGCGACGAGGCGGTCGGGATAGCCGCTGCCGTCCCAGCGCTCGTGATGGCTGCGGACGATTGCGAGCACCTCGACCGAGTCGACGTGCGGCTCGAGCAGCCGCTCGCCGTCGACCGGATGACGTTCGACGGCTGCGCGCTCCCGCGCGTCGAGCGGGCCCGGCTTCATCAGGATCTCCCTCGCCAGGCCGATCTTGCCGATGTCGTGGACCGCCGCGGCCAGCGCGAGCACGGCAAGCTGCGGCGGCGCGAGGTCCAGCGCCCGGCCGATCTCGACGCTGAGCGCCGCCACGCTGCGGGAATGCAGACGCAGCGAGGGATCGGCGCGCTCGGCATGCGCGACCAGGCGCGCAAGGGGCGTGTCGGTCCAGTCCGCCGTCGGCGTATTCACCGCATGAGTTCGGGTCGTCTTGTTGAACAGGGGTCTCATGGAGCACGTGGCCGAGGTAGCGCCTGTCCCCCATTCGGGGGATGACGTCGGATCTCCTGCATCGCCGGCCGATCGCCGACACGTGCAGCAGCGGCGGCCGGCGCGCGCGGCGACGCCCAAGCCGGGAATCGGGATCCTCGTGCTCCTACTCGTGGCTCTCGTGCCGCTGCTCGTGGCGATCTGGGAGTTCGGCCGCACGTACCACACGAGCGAGCTCGGGCAAGTGGACGCACGACTTGCCGCGGCTGCGGGGTCGGTGGTCGCCGGCGTCCACGCCACACAGGAGCGGACCTCGCGCGTGGCGGCTGCGCTCGCGCGCCGGCCGCAGCTCCAGCGCACACTGACGCACGGTAGGAGCACGACGTTCCCGCCACAGGGCAACGTGCACGTGGCGTCCGGGCCGGGGGCGGTGCGGAGCCCGGTCCCGCCGGGCGCAGTCTCGACGACGGCGGTCGTGATGCAAGGCGGCCGCGTGCTCGGTCACGTAACGGCCTGGGTCCCGCTCCGTGCTCTGCTCTCGCGGGTCACCCGCACCGGAGTGGATGCCGTGCCGGTCGTTGCCCGCCGAGTCTCGGGCGGACCCCTCCGCGGTGCCCTCCTCGAGGGACCGGCGCGAGCCCCGTACGCGGTGAGCTTCGCGGGCAGCCGTTACCGCGTGCTGCGCGAGCCGATGGGCAGAGAATCGGGCGTCGCGCTGCTCGTGCCCTATGCGAGAATCGAGAACACCGTCTTCCGCCGCGAGGTTCCGACGGCCGCTGCTGGAGTGGCGACCATCCTCGCGCTGGGGCTCCTCGCCCTTCTCGCCTGGCCGCGGCTCTCGTTGCTTCGCCGCCGCTCGGGCGCCGGCGACTGGCGGACACCGGTCTCCCTCGTCGGGGACGTGGCCGTGGCCGCTCACGATCCCGACGCGCTGCTTCCCGTGATCCTCGAGACGGCAATGGTTGCGACCGGTGCGAAGGGAGGAACCGTCATCTGGGAGGGCCAGGAGATCGCGTCGATCGGAGCCGTCGACGACCCGCGGGAGGCGCTCGCCCTTCCCCTCGGCGACGACAGGAGCCCCAGTGCGGGCCGACTGCTCCTCTACCCGGGTTGGCGCGGCTTCTCGGCGCACGACCGCGAAGTGGCGGAGTCGCTCGTCGCGCAGGGCCGGATCGCGCTCGAGAACGCGCGTCTGCATCGCGTCGTCCGTCGGCAGGCCCAGACCGACGAGCTCACCGATCTCGCGAACCGCCGCCGTTTCATGAACGTGCTACACCAGGAGATCGCCCGCTCGCTCCGCCTCGACACGGCGCTCTCGCTCGTCCTGTTCGACCTCGACCGCTTCAAGCGGATCAACGACCGCTGCGGCCACCAGATCGGAGACTCCGTCCTGAGGCGGACGGCCGACGCGGTCCGCGGGCGCATTCGCGAGACGGACGTCGCGGCACGTATCGGCGGTGAAGAGTTCGCGGTGCTCCTGCCGGGCACCGACGTCTCCGGCGCGGCGACGTTCGCGGAGGGCCTCCGCAGCGACATCGAGTTTCAGGTGACCGTGGAGGGCGTCAAGTGGCCGACGACCGCGAGCTTCGGCGTGGCCGAGTTCCAGCCCGGCATGTCGATTGAGACGTTGATGGGGGCCGCCGACCGCGCCCTCTACCGGGCCAAGGCCGACGGCCGGAACACGGTGCGCGCGGCCGACACTCCCACTTCCACCGCAGCTGCGAGCTAGAAGACCTTCGCGCGGCTAGCGCGGCTTGCCTTCGGGATAGCGCTCGAGCCCGTCGTCGGGAATCGGCTCCCACAAGCACGCGTAGTCCACGAACGTGTGCCACTGCGGACGGATGTCGTGGCCCGGATCGAAGAGCCCGAGACGGACGCTTCCGACCTCTCCCGTGTCGGGGTACTTGCTCCAGAGCGCGCTGCCGCAGACCGAGCAGAAACACTTCGGCCAGCCGTCGCCGGGCGCGTACTCCCGCACGAGTTCCTCCCCGGCGAGCAGGCGAAACGAGCCCGGAGCGAGCCGCGCCTGCGCGGAGGCCGCTGTGCCGGTCCGCCGCTGGCAGCGTGTGCAGTGGCAGTAGCCGGCCGTGAGCGGCGCTTCCGTCACCTCGAAGCGGACGCCCCCGCACATGCAGTGCCCGCTGTAGGGAGGTCCCGCCACGCGCGTCACGATAACGGTGGCCTCACCTGCTGAGCCACTCGCTCGATCCGTACACTCGGGCCGCCGGGGTGTCGCGCGCGGCGCGGCTGAGATCACACCCGTCGAACCTGATCCGGGTCATGCCGGCGAAGGGAGGCAGATGGAGGACGAACGAGCGCCGAGTTGGGGGATCAGCCCCGTCCCGGAGCGGCTGCGGACGCTCGGCGGTGTCGAGACGGGACTGCTGTGGGGGAGCCTCGGTCTCAGCCTGCTCGTTCTCGTCGCGGGCGCGTTTCTCGTGCCCGCGCTCTCGCTTCCGGAGGCGCTTCTCGCCATCCTCGTCGGGGCGATCTTCGGGAACGCGCTGCTCGGCTGCGCCTCGGCGATCGGCGCGGAGGCCCGAGTACCGGCGATGGTGCTCCTGCGCGCGCCCCTCGGCCGCGCGGGCTCCTACCTTCCGACTTCGCTCAACGTCCTGCAGAACCTCGGGTGGACGGTGTTCGAGGTACTCGTGATCGCGACCGCCGCGCATGCCCTCGTGCACGGCCCGCTCTGGATCTGGAAGCTCGCGGCCGCCGCCGCCGCGACGATCCTCGCCCTCGTGGGGCCGATCGGCTTCGTTCGCGAGTGGCTGAAGCGCGTCGCGCTCTGGGTCGTACTCGCCTCGTTCGGCTATCTGACCTGGTGGGCGCTCCACGATGCGCACCTCGGCGCGCTCTGGTCGCAGCCGGGAAAGGGCGGCCTGAGCTTCTGGCAGGGCGTCGACCTGGTGGTCGCCATGCCGGCTTCGTGGCTTCCCCTCGCAGCCGATTACACGCGTTTCTCGAAGAGCCCTCGCGGCGCGTTCTGGGGCTCGGCGGTCGGCTACTTCGTTCCCAACGTCTGGCTTTACTCGCTCGGCGCGATCGTCCTGCTCACGCGCGGGCTCTCCGACGCGCCGTCGGTGATCAGCGCGATCGCGACCGGCGGAGCGGCCGCGGCGCTGGCGCTCGTGGCGCTCGGCGTGGACGAGACGAAGGAGCCGTTCGCGAACATCTACTCCGCCGCCGTCTCGCTCCAGAACGTGCTGCCGCGGGTGCCGCAACGGCTGCTGATCCTCGCGGTTGCGGCAACCGCGACCGCCGGAGCGTTCGTCGTGAACCTCGTCCACTACCAGGACTTCCTCTACCTGCTCGGCTCGTTCTTCGTGCCGCTCTTCGGCGTCCTGCTCGCACAGTGGCTCGTCGGCGAGCGGGACGCCTTCGCCGCGCCGGAGATCCGGCCCGCGCAGATCGCCGCTTGGCTCGTCGGCTTCGCCACGTATCAGTGGCTGTCCCCGGTCGGGCCCGCCTCGTGGATCCGTCTCGTCGACCGCACGCACCCGGGGCACGGGGCGATCGGAGGCTCACTCCCGAGCTTTGCCGTCGCGTTCGTCCTCTCGCTGGCGCTTACGCTTGCCGGTCGTGCGGCCTCTCGCCGTGATCGGCCCTCTTTCACGTGACGTTGTCGGCGACGGCGAGTCGCGTATCGGAGGCGGCCCTTGGTACGCGGCGCGCGCGCTTCGGGCGCTTCAGCAGGAGGCGGTCGTCGTCGCGAAGTGCGGCGAGCCGGAACGCCGGTCGTACCTACGGCGTCTCACTTCTCTTGGTCTCCCGGCGTCTCTCGCCGCGGGCGGCGAGACGACGGCCTTTTCCTTCCGGTACGACGCCGACGGCCGCCGTGAGATGCGCGTCGTCACGGTCGGTGAGCCGTGGCGGGAGGACGACGAGCCGGAACACGCACTGCGGCGCGTCGAATGGGTACACGTCGCGCCCCTGCTCCGCGACGACTTCCCGCCGGAGGCACTCGAGCGAATCGCACATCGGCGACGCGTGCTGCTCGACGCACACGGACTCGTTCGTGCCCGCGAGGTCGGTCCACTTGCGATCGACGGCAATTTCGACGAGGCCCTCCTGCGCCACGTCTCGATCCTCAAGCTCGCCGAGGAGGAGGCGCAGGCGATCCTCGGCGGCGGCGACCTTGATGACCTGCGCGGACTCGGAGTGCCCGAGGTTGTCGTGACCTTCGGCGCCGAAGGCTCGCTCGTGCTGACGCGAGACGCAGGAGTGCGCGTGCCGGCCCGACCGTCTCGGGGCGACCCGACCGGAGCGGGCGACGCGTTCTCCGTCGCCTACCTCGGTGCGCGCGCAGGGGGACACCGGCCGACCTCCGCGGCCCGCCGTGCGAGCGCGATCGTCTCCGCCCTCCTCACCCCGCAGCGCGGATGATCGCCGCTGTGGGAACCGTGGCCGGCGTCTTTCTCGTCGACGTCGAAGCGGAGACGCTCCTCGGCGAAGGCACGGAGGTGCCCGCGGTGGAGCGGCCAGAGGTGGCGTTGCCGCGTGTCGTCGCCGCTGCGAGCACCGGCTCGACCGTGGTCGCCGTCGTCGAGCGGCGACCGCCGCTCATGCTGTCGAACGACGGCGGCGCCACCTGGCGCGAGGCCGGCGGTGGCCTTCCCCCCGGTTTTGCGGTCGCGATCGCGGAGGACGATCCGGACCGAATGCTCTACGCCGCTCGCAACCGGCTCTACGTCTCGGCGAACGGCGGCGTCTTCTGGCGCTCGCTTTCGTTCGAGCTCCCCGACATCGACTCCGTCGCCTGGATCGACTGAAGCCAGCGGTCGACGTCGTCGTCTGACCGAAGCGCGACCAGGTCGAGGTGCGGGTGCTCCGCGACCCGCAGCGGGATCTCACGCGAGTAGCGCCGGTGCGTCTGCAGCACCCACCACGGAATCCAGTAGCGGGTGAAGAGGAAGCGAATCTGCTCACGGTTCCCGTTCCACAGCTCCTCGCGGGTGATCGTCCGGCCGATCGTCCGGCGGAGCGCGCGCGCGAAGGTGAGACCGAACGGCGGGTCGAGGAAGACCGCCGTGTCGGCGCGCTCAAGCACGAGCTCCCCGAGCTTGGAGCGGTAGTTCCCGTCGGCAACCCAGCCGTCGGGCGCAGCGTCGAAGGCCGTCAGGACTCGCGCCTGGAACATGTCGGCGGGCGCTTCCTGCCAGCCGCGGTCGTGGTGGAGGGCGTCGAGCTCGATGTGGGGGACTCCGAGGTTTGCCGCAAGCCGGTGCGCCACCGTCGTCTTCCCGACGCACGAGCCGCCCATGACCGCGACCCGCCTCACAGCCGGAACTCACCCCGCGCGACTGCCATCGCGGAGCCCCCGACCTCGATCTCCTCCGGCGAGCGAGCGACTGCATGGAGCGTGGACGGCCGCCCGATCTCGACGCCCTGGCGAATCTCGATCTCGTCGCCGAACGCGATCACGCCATGGCGCGCGAGGTGGAGCGCGAGCGGCCCGGCGGCCGACCCCGTCGCAGGATCCTCGTCGATGCCGTAGGCGGGCAGGAAGGCGCGCAGCTTCCACGTCTCTCCGTCTCGCGCGAAACACGAGGCGCTCTCGGGCATGAGCCGCGCGAGAGCACCCAGGTCCGGCGTGAGAGCCGCGACCTCCTCGGGCGAGGCGAGCTCGACGAACACGTGCCCCGGCCCCTGGCGGTAGAGCTCGAGCGGGAGCTCCGTCGCGGTCGCGCCGAGGATCGGGAGGAGCTCGCCGGCACGCTCGAACGGCTCCCAGGGCGGAATCGGCTGACGCATCCAGCCGAACACGACGCGCGCACCCTCACGCTCCAGGCGGACGGGGACGATGCCTGCGCCCGTCTCGAGGCGAATCTCGCCGAGCTGCAGAGGCCCGCCGAGCACGAAGGCCGTTCCGAGGGTCGGGTGGCCGGCGAACGGCAACTCGTCCGCGGGCGTGAAGATCCTGATCCGCGCGTGGCCGTCCTCGACGGCCGGATAGACGAACACGGTCTCCGAGAACCCGATTTCCTTGGCGAGGGGCTGCAGGCGATCCTCCGGGATCCCGCGCGCGTCGGTGAAGACGCAGCACTGGTTCCCCCGGAGCGGAGTGTCGGTGAACACATCCACGAACACGAAGCGGAAGGTCCCCATGGGCAATCAGTTAACCGCTCGGCCCTGCTAGTCCGCGCTGAGCGTCGCGACGGCGATGAGGAAGAGAACGAACAGCACGACAACCCACGTGGCGAGCACGGTGAAGAGAGCAACCGCGCCGGCGAACAGCGACGCACGCCACGCTGATCCCTTCCTCACCGCGCGACCTGCCACCGCGCCCGTCCAGAGGAGCAGGGCAACGAAGAGAAGAGCGAAGAGCAACCCGAGGTGATCCGAGCCGCTCACGAAGGCGGCAGCCACCGTGACCATCACCCCGGCGATGCCGACTGCCGCAGAAACCGCGACCAGCTTCCAGGCGGGCCTGTAGACCGCCGGCCACCGAAGCTGCACGTCGGGTGCGGAGGGAGGAGTCGCGATAGACCGCATTCTTCCGCGGGCGCCGGTCGCCCTCAAGGCGCAGGCTGACCGGCCGGCCCCGGCGCGCCTGTCTACCCTTCCCGCGGATGTATGCGATCGAGGTCAGCGGCCTGCGCAAGGCCTACGGGAGCCTCGAGGCGGTCCGGGGGGTCGACTTCACGATCGACGAGGGCGAGGTCTTCGGGCTGCTCGGGCCGAACGGTGCCGGCAAGACGACGACGGTCGAGATCCTCGAGGGCTACCGGCGGCGGGACGGCGGCGAGGTGCGCGTGCTCGGCTCGGATCCCGAGAGGCCGGGACCGGACTTTCGGGAGCGGATTGGCGTCGTCCTGCAGCAGTCGGAGCTCTGGCCGAACCTCACCGTGCGCGAGATCCACGCCATCTTCGCGGGCTACTACCGCGCCCCGCGAGACGTCGACGAGGTCGTCGCGCTCGTCGGGCTCCAGGAGAAGGCGAATGCGCGCGTGAAGTCGCTCTCCGGGGGACAGAAGCGGCGACTCGACCTTGGGATCGCGCTCGTCGGCGACCCCGATCTGGTCTTCCTCGATGAGCCGACGACCGGCTTCGACCCGGCGGCACGACGCGCAGCATGGGAGATGATCCGCTCGCTCCGCTCCCTCGGGAAGACCGTCCTCCTCACGACCCACTACCTCGACGAAGCCGAGCAGCTCTCGGACCGCGTCGCCGTGCTGCGCGAGGGCCGGATCGTCCGGATCGGTACACCCGCCGAGCTGACGTCGACGAATCTCCAGACCGAGATCCGCTACCGGCGGAACGGCGACGAGGTGGTCATGCAGACGGATGAGCCGACCCGTGTGCTCGCAGAGCTGACGTCTGCGGCGGTCGCCCGCGGTGAGGAGCTCGACGGCCTGCAGGTTCGGCGGCCGTCGCTCGAGGAGGTCTATCTCGCGCTTACGGCGGAAGAAGAAGCCGAGGCGGAGGCGGAAGCGTGAGCACGGAGGCAGTCCGGGTCGGCACCGGCAGACGCAGCCGGGGACTGCTCGTCCATCAGCTCCGCTCCGAGCAGCTGGTCTTCTGGCGCAGCCGCGAGGCCGCGTTCTTCATCTTCGCCTTTCCACTGCTGCTCTTCGTCCTGCTCGGCTCGGTCTACCACGGGAAGATCTACGGGGTGCGGGCTCCCCAGGCGCTCCTCGCCGGTCTCATCGGCTACGGCTGCGCGAACACCGCCTTCGCCGGGCTGGCGATCCAGCTCGTGCTTCGGCGCGAGAACGGGATCCTGAAGCGCCTCCGCTCGACACCGCTGCCACCGGCGCTGTACATCGTCGCCCTGCTCGTCTCGACGCTGATCGTATTCGCGCTCCAGACGGTTGCGCTCTTCCTGCTCGGGCGGGCGCTGTACGGGACGCCGTTCCCCTCCGCCGTGGGCTCGTTGGCCGCCGCGATCGTGATCGGCGCCGCCGTGTTTGCCGCGCTCGGCACCGCGACCGCGTCGGCGATCCGCTCCGCCGAGGGATCGTCGGCGGTGGTCAACTTCATCCTCCTGCCGATGGCGTTCCTCAGCGGCGCCTTCGGGCCGACGCTCCACTATCCCGCCTTCCTGCGCGCCATCGGCGACGTTCTGCCGCTGAAGTACTTCATCCAACTCGTCAACGCCGTCTACCTGCGCGGCCACGGCGTGTGGACGCAGCCGCAGGCGCTGGCAGTCCTTGCCGTGTGGGCAGCCGGAGGTCTCATCTTCACGATCTTCCGCTTCGGCTGGGAGCCGCGCGAGCGTTAGCGCGCATGCGGACGTTAGGAGTTCGCACCTGCGGAAACGAGAACGGCATGAATCCGCTGATCCACGAACCTGCGATCTCGATTCGCGTGCGCGAGCAGGACGATCCCGGGGTCGAGGTACGCGTCAACTTCGGCGTCTTCGCCGGCCGTCACGTTACGCCCGCGGAGATCGACGACCTCGCAGGAGCGCTTCGCGAGCTGCTGCCCACGTTCGCGATCGTGGCAGAGGACCGGCACGAGTTCGGCGACGCCGTGGAGGCCGCGGTTCACCAGGTGGTCGTCGACGTCCCGCGCGAGCATGCGGAGGACGACCCTGACCTCCTCGCGGAGCGGGTCGTCCTCGCGACGAACGGCTGGGCGCTCGACTGCATCGCCTCCCGCCACGGCGGCGGGGAGCTCTAGACCGCTAGCCGGCCGAGTACGTGACCGTCACCGACGCCTGGATCTGCTGGGTACCCGCCTCGATCGGCGGACCTGCCTCGGCCCTCGCCGCGACCGGACCGTAGAAGATCGGGTTGGCCTCGCTGCCACCCTCCCGAACCTTCACCATTGCCCCGAGCGTCAGTCCCGACGCGTCGGCGATGGCCTGCGCCTTCGTCTTCGCACCCGCGACCGCCTGCTTCAGCGCCTCGGCGTAGAGGGCGTCCCTGTCGGACGTGTCGAGGCTCGGGCCGCTGACGTTGTTCGCGCCGGCGCGGACCGCGGAGTCCACGACGTCGCCGGACTTCGCGAGCGGAGCGGTCACGTTCACCGAGTTCGAAGCGGTGTACCCCACGATTCGGTTGCCGTTGTGCGACGTCTGCGGCCAGAGCGAGACGTCGGTCGTCTGGATGTCGGAGGCGCCGATGCCCGCGCGCTTCAGCGCGTCGACGATCCTCCGCGCCTGCTGCGCGTTCTTGCTCAGCGCGCCCGCCGCCGTCGAGGCCTGCGTCTGCACGCCGAAGTCGAAGGACGCGCGGTCGGGTGTCGCGTGCACGGTGCCGTTCCCGGTCACGGTGATCGCCGTGGCAGAGGGTGTCGCCGACCGGCCGAGATGCGGCTGCGCGACTCCCGCGATCGCAGCCGCGACGAACAGCGCAGCCGCGACGAGAGTGATCTTGCCGAGTCTGTTCATGCGCGAGATACGGCGCCGCAGGGGCCCAAGGTCACAGTGGGTCCATCGCTGATGTTCCATCCGTGCTACTCTGCAAAGCAGACTAGTGTGGATCAGGCCCAACTCCTCAAGGGTGTGCTCGAGCTGGCGGTGCTCGCGGTGATCGCGCAGGGCGAGACCTACGGCTACGAGATCCTCTCGACGCTCGAGCGCGCCGGCTTCGACGGCGTCGGCGACGCGTCGGTCTACGGAACGCTGCGCCGCTTGGAGCAGGCCGGCCATCTCAGCTCGCGCCTCGCGGCTTCCGACAGCGGCCCGGCGCGGAAGTACTACGCGGTAACTCCTTCCGGCGCCGAGCAGCTGGAAGCCGGAACCGACGCGTGGAAGGGGATCAACGGCGCACTCGAGAGGCTGGTGGAGTCCTGACCGCCGACGACTATGTCCGCCGCGTCGCCTTCGAGCTTCGCGATCTGCCGTGGGCGACGCGGCGCGAGCTGGTCTCGGAGCTGCGCGTTCACCTGGCCGAGCTTCCGCCCGGGACGGATCTCGGCGAGCGCCTGGGAACGCCGGAGGACTACGCCGCCGACCTGCGCTCGGCAGCCGGTCTCGAGCGCCGCCGTGGAGTGGTCGCGTTCCTGCGGGCCCGCCGCCCGCGCAACGTGATCCTCACGGTCATGCTCCTCGTGTCGATCGGGCTGGCGATCGGCGCCGTCGTGTGGGTTCGGAGCTACCAGCCGATCGCATTCGCGGGCTCCACCCAGCTGCCCGGCGGGGTGAAGGAAGCCCCAGGGATCGACGGCAACGCGGTCGTCTTCCACAAGGGACAGCCCTTCCAGTACGGCTTCACCGTTCGGAACACCGGTCGGTTCGCGGTGCGGGTGCTCGGCGTCCCGTACTCTCCGGCGCTGCCGTTCTCCGCCCGGCTGTCGATGTCCGGACCGCAGAGGGAGCCAGGGATGGAAGGGCCGTGGAAGCCGTTTCGTCCGTTCGACCTCAAGCCCGGCGAGATCCGATGGCTCGTCCTCGAGGGCGCATATGCGTGCCATTCGGGTATGGGCGCCGGAACAAGCTCCGGCATAGACGCCCTCCCGGTCCGCTTCAGCTTCCTCTGGAAGACCTCGACGGCCTCGATTCCCCTGGATGGCCAGCTGACCTTCCTCTTCCCGAAGGGCTGCCGTTATGCAGTCGCAGGCAAGTAGGGCGTCCAACCGTGCGGGATCCGCGGCGCGGCGAGCTTGATGAACAGCGTCGGCGTCGGCGCACGCGGTGAGGTGTGGAGCACCATCCCGGCCTGCTCGATCGTCCGGTCGCCCTTGCGAAGGTTGCAAGGCGCACAGGCGGTGACGACGTTCTCCCAGATCGACTCGCCGCCCTTCGATCGGGGCACGACGTGGTCGAGCGTGAGCCGGCCGTTCGTCGTCCCGCAGTAGACGCAGCGCCAGCCGTCGCGGGCGAAGAGCGCGCGGCGCGAGATCTTGCGCTGGATCGCGCGCGGCACGCGCACGTAGTGGAGCAGCCGGATCACGTGGGGCCAGATGAAGCTCCCGGTCGAGGATCGCAGCGGCTTGTCGAGCCGTTCGATGACCTCGGCCTTGCCCTTGTACACGAGCACGTGGGCACGCCGCACCGTACAGACGTTGAGCGGCTCGTAACTTGCATTCAAAACCAGAACATGCTGCAACCTGCGCGAAAAGTAGCAGGGTGCGATGTTGCTACTGCTGCGACTTCATCGCTCGATTGACGGCTTCCTGCTCCTCGGGCGAGAGGGACACGGCCGCGTGCCCGTCGTCGAGCTCCTTGATGTAGATGCGCGCATAGTCGCGGCCCTGGATCGCGCTCAGGACGACGCCGCTCCGCGATGCGTCGAGCAGCGCAACCGACGCCGACTGATGTCCGCCGGTGTTCTCGTAGGCGTCGTACCGGACGACCGCGAGCCGAGAGACGGTGGCATCGATGCGGCGCTCGAGCCGGCCGAGGGAGGCGCCGACGTCGTCGACGGCGCGGTGGAGGCCGTCGATCCGCCCCTGCAGCGAGACGGCGAAGTCGACGAGGTCGGAGCTACCGCTCCCGAGCAGCGACTGCTGGGCGGCGCGGACGCGGCGCAGCTTGAAGTACGACGCAAGGGCGAGCAAGACGGCGACGACCGCCACGGCCGCTGCCCCGATCGCGATCCACCCGGCGACGGAAGACGTCATTACGACTTGGGCAGGCTGAAGAAGACCGGATACGAGGCGCTGTTGTTGTCGAGCGTCACCTCACCCGGCACCTTGCCGATCTCGACGTGCACGCTCGCCTGCTGCCCGAAGGCCGAGGGCGGCAGCTGGAGGTTCTTGAACGAGACCGTCTGCCTCCCCTGCGGCACGATCGAAGGGACGACCTCCCTCTTCCTGAGGGCGGTTTTGCCCAGAACCGTGACGGTGAGCGTGACCGGGACCTGCGTCTCCTGGAAGTTGCCGGAGTTCACGAAGGTGACGCGGAACTCGAGGCTCGGCGCGACCTCCACCGTCGTGGGCGAAGACGTCGAGAGCTGCTGGGAGTTCCCCGCGACCACGGCGGCCGTGCCCTCCAGCGCACTTCCGTGCAGACCGCTGACCTTGCCGCTCGGGCTCGTGGACTTGAGCCGGTCGTAGACCACCTTCAACGAGCCCGGGGTGATCACCTCGGTGTTCGGAACGAACACCGAGGGCGGCGGAGCGACTCCGGTCACGCCGAGGTTGGTCAAGGTCTGTGTCGCAGGAAGCTTGAACAGATCGGCCCAGACGACGTCGCTCGCGGTCAGGAGCTGAGCCTGCTGCGCCAGCGAGTTCGCCACATCCGTGGAGGACGAGGATCCGGAGGCTGCGAGCGCGTTGGCCAGACCGGCGAGTCCGATCGCGCGGAGCTGGAGCGTCGCGAGAACCTGCTGGTGCGCCGCCTGGAGCGGCCCGGGCGGCCGGAGGCGCAGTGCCTCGTCGTACGCCTGCTGCTGTTGCTGCGACCACTGCCCGAGCGTCGCCTGGAGCTGCGGAACGGTGCGCGCCGTGAGGAGCTCGTTCCGCAGGGCCGCGCCGGCCTGCGCGGAGCTTTGCGCGATCGGGCGCACGCTGTCCATGTACGACGCGTACTCGGCGTGCTTGCTCTGGCCCTGGCAGGAGCCGACCCAGAAGACGAGCCCGACGACGACAGCGATGGCCAGTGCCACGAGGCCGGCCAGCCGCCCGAGCGCCACGGCTCCCTGGGGCGGTGGACTCGGCCGCCGAGGTCCGCCCGAGCGCGCACTCTTCCGCCTGGGAGAACGGCGGGGCGACTCGAGCGTCTCCGGTTCCTCGAAGAAGCCGAGCTCCGTCTCGTCGTCGTGGCTGCTCATTTGCGTCGCAACCCTACCGCCCGCGCGCAGGAACTTCCGACGCGGTCGCCAATCTCCGCAGAGCATGGGAGAGCCCGCCCAAGCGCTCGCCGGCCCCGAGCTCGTCCTCGACCGCTACCGGCCTCTGCGGCCGCTCGGCAGCGGCGGCTCCGGCTCGGTCTGGCTCGCGCGCGACGAGCGGACCGGCCTCGACGTCGCGCTCAAGATCATCGCGCGTGAAGGAAAGTCGGCAGCCCGCGCCGAGCGCGAGGCGGCCGCAGCGGCGCATCTCCGCCACCCCGCGTGCCTGCGCGCGTACGGCTTCGCGCGCGACGAGCGCCACGTCTACATCGCCTACGAGTTCGTCCCGGGGCGGACCTATCGCGAGGCGTTGCGGGCCGGCGCGCTGACGGACGAGACGGCTCTCGAGGCGTGTGCGCAGGTCTGCGACGGCCTGGCCCACGCCCACGCGGCGGGCATCCTGCACCGGGACGTAAAGCCGTCGAACGTCCTTCTCGCGGACGGCGATCGCACCTCGGCACGGGTGCTCGATTTCGGGCTCGCGCAGATGGCGGAGGCCGAGACGCTCACCGAGCAGGGCGACGTGCCGGGAACGCTCGCCTACATCTCGCCGGAGCGGCTCGCGGGCAAGGAGTCGACGCCGGCCGCGGATGTATGGGCGGTCGGCGTGATGCTGTGGGAGGCGCTCGCAGGGCGGCATCCGTTCTGGCGCGGCTCCATGCTCGAGACGGCCCGGGCCATCGAGGCGGGGGCGCGGCCACTCGGGGAGCTACGTCCCGACCTGCCGAAACGCCTGTTGCGCCTCGTCGACCGCACGCTCTCGCCCGAGCCGGCGGTCCGCCCCGCTGCCCGAGAGCTGGCGGAGGAGCTGCGCGGTGCCGCGAGCCCTGCGGCCAAGCCGCGGCGCCCGTTCCTGGGCGCGCCCGCCAGACCCGACGGGGCTCGTGCGATAACGGCGGGCCTCGCGGCCCTCTTCGCCGGCTGGACGGCCGTGGCGCTGCCGTTCTATCCGCACGGATGGCCGTTCGCGCTCGCGGCGGCCGCCGCGGGGGCGACCTTCTACCGCGAACGGCTGGGACTCGTGCTCGCGCTCGCGGTACCGATCCTGCCGCTCGGGAACATCTCGCTGGGACTTGCGCTCGTCTATGCCGCGCTCGCCGCGTGCTGGCTGAGCGTGACCTGGCGCGAGCCGCGGGCCGCACTCCTGTTCGCGCTCGGGCCGCTGCTCGCACCGGTCGCAGCGCTCGGGCTGCTCCCCCTGGCCGCCGCCCGCGTCCGCGCGGCGCCGCTCCGCGCACTCGCCGTCGCACTCGGCGTGCTGATGGCCGCATTGGTGGCCGGAATCCGTCATGTCACTCTGCCGCTCGTCGGCGGTGCGCCGCCGCTGGGCCTCGGCGTCGTGCAAGCCCGGGATCCCTTCGATGTCGTCGGCTCGCTCGCACGCGCGGCGACGGCACACCCGTCGCTGCTGCTCGAGGCCGGCGCCCTCGCCGCAGTCGCGCTCGCACTCCCCTACGCTCGGAACCGCGGCCGCTGGGGCGCGGCAGCGCTCGGCGCGGGGATGATGCTCCTCACCGTGCTCGCAGTCCCGAGCGCCGCAGCTCTCCCGCTGCTCGCCGCGGGCTGGGCGGTCGCGGTCTACGCCGCGCTGCCGGCTCTGAGGCGCACGTAGACCGGTTGGCGCCGCCGGTGCGCGGGGTACCCTCACCGGCGATCCAATGGTGCTGAGGGCGATCGAGCAGAGGCTGGAACGAGTCTTCGAAGGTGTCTTCGGCCGGGCGTTCCGCACCAACGTGCAGCCGGTCGAGCTCGCCCGGAAACTGGCGAAGGAGATGGATGACCACCGCTCGACCTCGGTGACGCGGGTCTACGTCCCGAACGAGTACACGATCTACCTCTCACCCGGTGACCGCGAGCAGTTCGAGGGCTACGAGAACTCGCTCGTCTCGGAGCTCGAGGAGTACCTGTCCGAGCACGCGGCGCGCGAGAACTACGCCCTGCTGACACCACCGCGGATCCTGTTCGAGACGGACGACGACCTCGGTGTGGGCGAGTTCGGGATCGCGACACGCATGGCGCAGCACGGGCGCCGCGCCGACGTGGAGGCGCCGCCCGCAGGCGCGGTCCCCGGGGCGACGATGATCTACAAGCCGCGCACCCAGCCGACCGAGGCCGCCTCACTCGAGGAGCTCGGCGTCGAGCGGCAGGTTCCCGTCCTGCGCTGGAACGGGCAGCGGCGCGTCCTCGAGCAGCAGCGCTCGGTGCTTGGCCGCTCGCGCGACGCCGACGTCCAGATCGAGGATCCGAACGTCTCTCGGCGGCACGCCGAGATCGTGCAGGAAGGCTCGGTGTTCTGGCTGGTCGACCTCGGCTCCACGAACGGGACGGAGGTGGAGGGCCGCCGCGTGCAGCGCGCGCGGCTGGACGACGGCTCTCGCTTCACCGTCGGCGAGACGACGGTCACCTTCTCGACCGAGCGGGAATAGGTGCGCTCGTGCCGTTGGTTGCGTCCACGACCGTCGCGGAGGTGCTCCTCGCGCTCAAGATCGCGTTCCTCGTCCTCCTCTACCTCTTCGTGATCCGCGTCATCCGCTCGGCGGGACGCGATCGGCCCGCGCCGAGCCAGGACAGCATGATCCTGACACCCGCCGCCGCAGCGGCAGCCGGCCTCGGCGGGGCGAGCCGGCGCAGGTCGGTGCGGCTCATAGTCCAGCGCAGCCCGAGCCTCGACGAGGGAGACGAGTTCCCGATCAACTCGGCACCGGTGACCGTCGGTCGCGGCGGGCAGAACGACCTCGTGCTCGGCGGCGACGACTTCGCCTCGGCCCGGCATGCCCGGATCGAGGCCCGCGGCGACGGCGTCTGGGTGCAGGACCTCGACTCGACGAACGGCACGTACGTCAACGGCGCGCGCGTCATGGGCGCGCAGCGGCTCGACCCCGGCGACGTCCTCCGTGTCGGCGAGACGGACCTGCGCGTGGAGGAGGACTAGTAGTGCCTGTCGGCGCGTACGCGGTGGCCAGCGACACGGGGCGCAGGCGGCGCCGCAACGAGGACAACTACGTCGTCGCACCGCCGCTCTTCGCCGTCGCCGACGGCATGGGCGGGGCGCAGGCCGGCGAGGTCGCATCGCGGCTCGCGGCCTCGGCGCTCGAAGGCGGCAACTCCGACGGACTCGACGGCCTCGAACGCGTCGACGCGCTCATCCAGGAGGCAAACCGCCGTATCTACGATCGCGCGGCCAGCGACCCCACTGCCTCCGGAATGGGGACGACGATGACGGTCGCGCTCGTAGAGGGCATGATGGTCGTGATCGGCCACGTCGGCGACTCGCGGGCCTATCTCGTCCGCGGCGACACGATGGAGCAGCTGACGGAGGACCACTCGCTCGTGAACGAGCTGTTGAAGAGCGGGAGGCTCTCGGCCGAGGAGGCGCAGGTGCACCCGCAGCGCAGCGTCATCACGCGCGCGGTGGGAACCGACCCCGACGTCGACGTCGACGGGTTCACCATCGAGGCCGAGGAGGGCGACGTCTTCCTGCTCTGTTCCGACGGCCTGACCGACATGGTCGAGGACGAGGAGATCCTCGACCTCGTCCACCGCAACCGCGACGACCTCGAGAAGGCCGTGAAGGCGCTCGTGGCCGCAGCGAATCGGGGCGGAGGCGAGGACAACATCACGGCAGTCGCATTCCGGATCTCGAGCGAGACCCCCGTGAGCCTCGAGGACACAGTCGCGATGCCGGCGATCACCGACGACGACCTGGAGCCCGACGAGCAGACGCGCGAGTATGCGGAAACCGAGGATCCGCGGGCCGACACGCTCGTCGTCCCGCCCGACCAGATCCCCGAGGAGCCCGCCTCAGCCGAACCCGCCGGTCGTCCGGTCGCCGACGCCCGGCGCGTCCGGCTCGTCCTGATCGCCCTCGTCGTGCTGCTCGCCGCGGCGGCGCTGCTCGTCTGGGGGCTGACGCGCTGAGCCTCCGCAACCGCGAGCTCGCAGCGCTCCTCACCGTCGGCCTCCTCACGGGGATCGGGTTCGCGACGGTGTACATCGCGCAGAGGTCGCAGATCTCGAACGGCTCGCTGGGCTACGCCGTCTTCTTCTTCGGTCTCTACCTCGTCGCGCATGTCGTCGCGCGCCTGACGGTCCCGCTCGCCGACCCGTACCTCCTGCCGATGGCGGCGCTGCTGACCGCAATCGGGGTGACGGAGATTTACCGACTCGGTCCCGGCGACTCGTTCCGCCAGGGGCTGTGGATCGTGATCGGCGTCGGCGTCTTCGCCGCGACCCTGTTCTGGCTGCACAAGGACTACCGAGCGCTCGAGCGATACAAGTACGTCTTCGGCGTCACCGCCATCGGGCTGCTCTTCCTGCCGGCCTTGCCCGTCATCGGCGAGACGATCAACGGCTCGCGGCTCTGGGTCCACTTCGGTTCGCTCCAGTTCCAGCCGGGCGAGCTCGGGAAGATCGCCCTCATCGTCTTCCTCGCCGCGTACCTGCGCGAGAAGCGGGAGGTGCTGGCGCAGGGACGCCTCAAGGACTGGGGACCGCTCCTCGTGATCTGGGGCGGCGCCATGCTCGTCCTCTTTGCGACCAACGACCTCGGCAGCGCACTCCTCTACTACGGGATCTTCCTCGCCATGCTCTACGTTGCGACGGCGCGCATCGCGTTCGTCGCCGTCGCGCTCGGTCTCTTCCTCGTCGGCTCATTCGGGCTCAGCTACCTCACGCCGCATGTACACGAGCGCGTGCAGAACTGGCTCTCCCCCTGGTCGGCGCACAGGATCTACTGTCCGATCGACGGCCGCCTCCACTTCCGGCAGGACTGCCAGAGCTACCAGGAGGTGCAGTCCCTCTACTCGCTCGGACACGGCGGCTTCGGCGGCACCGGCCTCGGTCACGGCGTGTTCACGTCGGCCGGGGGGCATCAGGTGATCCCCGACCTGAACACGGACTTCATCTACTCGGCCCTCGCGCAGGAGCTGGGCCTCGTGGGCGTTGCCGCCGTGCTGCTGCTCTACATGGCCTTCGTGCTGCGCGGTTTCCGCGTCGCCCTCGCCGCGAGCGACGGGTTCTCGAAGCTGCTCGCCGTCGGCCTCAGCTTCGGCTTCGCCTTCCAGACCTTCGTCATCGTCGGCGGGATCACGCGCGTCATCCCGCTCACCGGGATCACGCTGCCGTTCGTCTCCTACGGAGGATCGAGCATCGTGGCGAACTTCCTACTCGTCGCGGGGTTGCTCCTGATCTCCAATCGTGCCAACCGAGACGAAGCCAGAGCGTGAACAAGCAGATCCTCCACCTCTCGGTCTTCGCGCTCGTGCTGATCGCCGCGCTCGTCGTCTCGACGACCTACTGGCAGACGTGGGCCGTCGGCGATCTCGCGGCGAGGCACGACAACGCGATCTCGCTCGTCGCGCGCCTCACCGTCGACCGCGGCAAGATCCTCGCCCCCGGGACGGTCTTCGCCACGAACCGGCGGCACCGCAAGCACGGTCTGACGATCTACACACGGCGCTATCCGCCACGCGGGCTCGCTCCCCAGGTTGTCGGCTACGCGACAGCAGGAGGCATTACGACCGGGCTCGAGGAGTCGCTCGACGACTACCTCACAGGTGCGAACACCAACCTCAGCAACACGCTCACGCAGGCGCTGGACAAGCTCGGCGGCCAGACGGTGCACGGCGACGACGTGATCCTCACGCTCCGTCCCGCCGTGCAGGCTCTCGCGCTCCAGCAGCTCGCAGGACGCTGCGGTGCCGTCGTGGCGCTCGACGCGAAGACGGGGGCGGTCTACGCCATGGCCTCGTCGCCGACCTACGACCCGAACCTGCTCGGGAAGCCGGGCGGCTACAAGAAGATCCTCCGGATCCGGGGATCCTGCGGTGACGCGTCCGCGCTGGTCAACAACGCGACCGCGGGTCTCTACACGCCGGGTTCGACGTTCAAGCTCGTCACCGCCTCGGCGGCGCTGGATACGGGCCACGTCACCCCGACCACCGGCTTCTACGACCCCGGCTACTGCATCGAGTACGGGCAGAAGGTCTACAACGCGAGCGCGCCGGACTCGCCGTCCGCGCACGAGGCGTTCGGGGCCGTCACCTTCACCGAGGCGCTCCAGCACTCGATCAACGCGGTCTTCTGCAACGTCGGCAAACAGATCGGCGCGCAGACGATCCTCGAGTACGCGAAGCGGTACGGCTTCTACTCCATCCCGCCGATCGATCTCCCGCCGAACGAGAGCCAGGCGAGCGGCCTCTACGACCACGGCAAGCTCTACTGGCCCAAGGACTTCAACAGGGTCGACCCCGGACGGCTCGCGTTCGGGCAGGAGCGGATGGTCGCCACGCCGCTGCAGATGGCGCTC
>Ga0066903_100000650_pt1 | contig 22831 bp, 19 predicted proteins | sample PanSoiMetaGPlot1_FD_67491 | JGI IMG/M metagenome (GOLD analysis project Ga0066903, IMG submission 67491) | Tropical forest soil microbial communities from Panama analyzed to predict greenhouse gas emissions - Panama Soil - Plot 1 (version 2) | ecosystem: Environmental > Terrestrial > Soil >... | reverse complement strand
GAGTGGAACGGCTTGCCCGTGCGGCCGAGCCCGCACTGCACTTCGTCGGCGATGAGCAGCGCGCCCGTGCGCCGGCACGCCGCGACGATCGCATCGGCCGCCGCCTGCGGGATCGGGCGCACGCCGCCTTCGCCCTGGATCGGCTCGACGATCACGGCCGCCGTCGCATCGGTGATCGCCGCGGCGATGGCCGCCGTGTCGCGCGGATCGACGAACGTCACGCCCGGCACGAGCGGGCCGAAGGGCGTGCGGTAGTGCTCGTCCCAGGTCACCGAGACCGCCCCCATCGTCCGGCCGTGGAACGAGTGGTCGAACGCGACGAAGCCGGCGCGCGGCGTGCCCTGCGCGTGCCAGTAGCGGCGCGCGAACTTGAGGCACGCTTCGACCGCTTCCGCGCCGCTGTTGCAGAAGAACGCGCGAGGCAGGCCCGTCATCGCCGACAGCCGCGTCGCCAGCTCCGCCTGCAGCGGATGATGGAACAGGTTCGAGGTGTGGAGGAGCGTCGCCGCCTGATCCGCGATCGCGCGCGCGAGCGCCGGATGCGCATGCCCGAGCGACGCCACGCCCACGCCCGAAATGAAGTCGAGATAACGATCGCCCGTCCGCGTGAACAGCGCACAGCCCTTGCCCGATTCGAAGATCACCGGGGCGCGGCGATACACCTGCAGCACGTGCTGCGCGTCTTGAGCGATCGGATCCGCTGAACTCGTCGTCAACATAGAACGGTACCTGGGGCGCGCTCGTATTCGCCGGCGCGCCCGTCGACAATGCGCACGTCCTCGACGCCGCCGGCCATGGCGTCGAGGCATGCGCCCAGTTTGGCAATCATCCCGTCGCGTGCGGTGCCGGCCGCGACCATCGCACGTGCGGCGTCTTCGTCGAGACGGCCGCAGGTGTTGCCGTCGGCATCGAACACGCCCGGCGTCTTCCCGCCGATGATCAGGCGCGTCGCGCCGATCGCTTTCGCGAGATGCGCGGCGAGCACGTCGGCGTTCACGTTCAGCAGGGCGCCCTCGCGCGTCACCCCGATGCTCGCGACGACCGGCACGTAGCCGAGCGCGAGCAGATCCGTCAGCAGCTGCGTCGGTGCGCCGGGCAGCGGTGCGCCGACGAGCCCGAGATCCGCCGTCGCGCCCGCCGCGGTCGTGAGCGGCGGCGCGATCGTCGAGAGCGCGATGCACGCGTCCGCGCCGGTGAGGCCGACGGCCTTGACGCCCTCCGCGCCGAGCGCCGCGACGAACGCGGTGTTGATCCGTCCCGCCAGGACCGACACGACCGTGTCGAGCGTGTCGGCGTCGGTCACGCGCAGGCCGTCGGCAAACCTCGGCGCCTTGCCGCGCGCCTTCAGGTCGGCGTCGATCGCGCGTCCGCCCCCGTGGACGACGGCGACCGGGCCCGACGACAGGAGCGCCGCAATGCCGGCGGCGGCGGCGCGCATCGCGGCCGCGTCCTCCAGGAGTTCCCCTCCCAGCTTGAGCAGCGTGAGGCTCACGACAGCCCCGTTTTCTCGTCGAACCCGAAGGCGACGTTGAAGTTCTGCACGGCCTGCCCCGCCGCCCCCTTCACGAGGTTGTCGATGCAGACGACGAGCACGAGCTGGTTGGTCGCCGCGTTCACGCGCCAGCCGATGTCGCAGAAGTTCGTGTGGGCGACGTGCTTGATCTCGGGAAGATCGCGTCCCGTCAGCCGGACGAACGGCGAGTCGTCGTACGCCGCGTGGAGCGCGGCGGCGACGTCGGGCTCGGACGCGCCGGGACGCAGCATCGCGTAGATCGTCTCGAGAATGCCGCGATCGATCGGCAGCAGGTGCGGCACGAACGTGACCGGCGTCCCCAGCTCCTGTTCGATCTCGACCGCGTGCCGGTGCTCGAACACGCCGTACGCCGAGAGCGAGCCGTGGCACTCGCTGAAGTGCGTGCGCTCGGTCGGCGTCTTGCCCGCGCCGGAGACGCCCGACTTGGCGTCGATGATGAGCGGCGCGCCGCTGGTGTGGAGCAGGCCCGCGGCCAGGAGCGGCTTCAACGCGAGAATCGCGGCCGTCGGGTAGCAGCCCGCGCACGCGACGAGCGTCGACTCGCGCAGGCGATCCCGGTTGTGCTCCGTCAGGCCGTACACGATCGGCGCGGGCGGTTCGGGTGTCTTCGGGTACCAGCGCTTGCGCAGCCCCGCGTCGCGGAGCCGGAACGCGCCGGAGAGATCGAACACGCGCTTGCCGCGCGCCACGAGCGGCGGCGCGACTTCGGCGGCCGCGTGATCGGGCAGCGCGAGAAACACCGCGTCGGTCGAGGCGGCCAGCGCGTCGAGGTCGAGACCGTTGACGGGCGCGTCCCACACACGCCGCAGCGCGGGGACAAGGCGCGGCTCGGCACCCGGCGCGCCCATCGCGGCCATGATCTGCGCGGCCGGGTGCCGGGACAGGAGGCGAAGCAGTTCGACCCCCGAGTAGCCCGTCGCCCCCGCGACACCGACCCTGACTGGCGAATAACTATTCATCGAAAAGTTTGAATATACGGAAGCTTCGACCCCTGCGTCAACAACAAAATCATAGCTTTGCGGTATGCAGGGTGTGTATAATCACTCGTTCGTTTGAATACTTATGAAGGCCTATAGGCAGTCGCTCGTGGTCGAGCTGATCGACCGGGAGCCCATCACCAGCCAGGAGCAGCTTCGGGAACGGCTCCAGGCCAAGGGGATTGAGGTCACGCAGGCGACCCTGTCGCGCGACATCCGCGATCTGGGGCTCGTAAAGCGTACGAAAGACGGCGCTTATCGTCGTCCCGCGCCCGGCGAGACGGCGTTCCCCGTCGACCACACGGCCGCCCTGCGGCGCACGGTGGCGGGGTCGCTCAAGCGGTTCGACGTCGTCCAGCAGCTCGTCGTCCTGCGGACCGAGTATGCGCAGGCGCATCCGCTCGCCGAAGCGATCGATCGCGCGGAGCTGCCCGACGTCGTCGGCACGATCGGCGGCGAGAACACGATCCTCGTGATCTGCCGCGGCGAACGGGAGGCGCTGTCGTTCACGCGGCAGCTGGAACAGTGGGTGAAGGGCTGAGCATGGAGCAGGCACGAATCGTCCTCGCGTACTCGGGAGGCCTCGACACGTCGGTCGCGATCGCGTGGCTCGCGGAGCAGTACTCGGCGGAGGTCATCGCGGTGACGCTCGACCTCGGTCAGGGACGCGAGCTGACCGACGTGCGCGAGCGGGCGCTGACGGTGGGTGCGGCGCGGGCCCACGTCCTCGACGTGCGCGACGAGTTTGCGAGCGACTACATCCTGCCGGCGCTCCAGGCCGGCGCGCTCTACGAAGATCGCTATCCGCTGGCGACCGCGCTCAGCCGGCCGCTCATCGCGCGCAAGCTCGTGGATGTCGCGCGCATGGAAGGGGCGACCGTCATCGCGCACGGCTGCAACGGCAAGGCGAACGACGAGCTGCGCCTCGAGCTGGGCGTGCGCGCGCTCGATCCGTCGATGACGGTGCTGGCGCCGGCGCGCATCTGGGGCATGACGCGCGACCAGCTCGCGGCGTACGCGAGGGCGCGGCAGATTCCGATTCCCGCCGACGATCCCTACACCGTCGACACCAACCTCTGGGGCCGGTCGATCGAGAAGGGCGTGCTCGAGGATCCGTGGCAGGAGTCGCCCGAGGAGATCTACACGCTGACACGGCCGCCGCGCGACTGTCCCGGCGAGGCCGCGTACGTCGAGATCGACTTCGAGCACGGCGTGCCGGTGCGCGCCAACGGCGTGGAGATGCCGCTCGTCGAGTTGATCGAGAGTCTCGAGACCATCGCCGGCGCGCACGGCGTCGGCCGCATCGACATGATCGAGAACGCCGCGGCCGGCGGGAAGTCGCGCGAGATCTACGAGGCGCCCGCGGCCGTCCTGCTGCACACCGCGCACAGCGAGCTCGAGAAGCTGGTCGTGCCGCGCGATCTCGAGCGGCTCGGGCACGAGCTGGGGCGCGCCTACGCCGACCTCGTGTACAACGGCCGCTGGTTCTCGGCGACGCGCGAGGCGATCGACGCCTTCATGCGCACCATCCAGCTGCGCGTGAGCGGCGGCGTGCGCCTGAAGCTCTTCAAGGGCGACTGCCGCGTCGTCGGCCGCCGATCGCCGCTCGCGCTCAAGGCCGAGCATCCCAACTCCAACCTCCAGCCCCCGGTCCCGGAAGGTTCCGTTCACTGATGGCGCATCTCTGGTCAGGACGTTTCGCCGGCGACCCCGACGCCGAGCTGTTCGCATTCGGGTCGTCGTTCCGGTTCGACAAGCGGCTCTTCGAAGACGACGTGCGCGGCAGCCTCGCGTGGGCGAAGGGACTGGCGCGCGCGGGCGTGCTGACCGACACCGACGCGTCGGCGATCGATCGCGGGCTGCACGCGATTCTCGATCGCGCGTCCGCGGATCCCGGGTTCGTCACCGAGGCGCACGGGGACGAGGACGTCCACGCCTTCGTCGAGCGCGAGCTGGTCGCGCTCGTCGGCGACGCCGGACGCCGCCTGCACACCGGCCGCTCGCGCAACGAACAGGTCGCGGTCGATCTCCGGCTCTATCTCAAGCGGCGCGTGCCGGAGATCCGGCGGACGATTGCGGGTACGGTACAAGCGCTCGTGGATCTCGCGACGCGCGCCGGCGACGCCCTGATGCCGTCGTACACGCACCTGCGCCGCGCGCAGCCGGTGCTCGTCGCGCATTTCCTGCTGTCACACTGCGCCGCGCTCCGGCGCGACGCCGATCGGCTGGCCGCGGTGCTCGCCGAGGCCGACGAACTGCCGCTCGGCTCGGGCGCGATCGCGGGCACCGCGTACGCGATCGACGTGCGCGCGCTCGCCGACGCGCTCGGCTTCTCGCGTGTCTCCCGGAACAGCATCGACGTCAGCGGCGATCGCGACGTCGTCGCCTCCTTCCTGCACGCGGCGTCGCTCGGGATGGTGCATCTGAGCCGCATCGCGGAGGACTTCATCCTGTTCACGTCGGAGGAATTCGGCTTCTTCGATCTCGACGATCGCGCGGCGACGGGCAGCAGCCTGATGCCGCAGAAGAAGAACCCGGATCCCCTCGAGCTCGTGCGCGGCAAGAGCGGCCGCGTGATCGGGCATCTGACGGGATGGCTGGTGTCGATGAAGGGCCTGCCTGCGGGCTACAACAAAGACATGCAGGAGGACAAGGAAGCGCTGTTCGACGCCGAGGACACGTGGATCGCGTGTCTGCGTGCGACGGCGTCCGTCATCGCCGGGCTCACGCCCAATCCTGCCGTCACGACGCGCGCCGCGTCGGGCCTGCTGCTGGCGACCGACGTGGCCGACTATCTCGTCGCGAAAGGACTGCCGTTCCGCGACGCGCACGAAGTGGTGGGCGCGCTCGTGCGCCGGCTGCTCGACGAGAAGCGATCGTTCGAGGATCTGACGCTCGCCGACTGGCAGCAGCACTCGCCGTTGTTCGCCGACGACGTCCGGCAGGCCGTGACGGCGCTCGCGTCGGTCGAGAAAAAGCGAACGCCGCAGTCGACCCACCCGACGGCGGTCGCTGCGGCGCTCGACGAAACCCGCGACTGGCTGACACGCGCGGAGGCTGGAGGCTAGAGGGGCGCGCCGATCGTTCTCGGAACTGGATTGGCGCCAATCCCGATCATGCTCGATCAGAACGCGTCAAGCCTCCCCGAGACCAACCTCCATCCTCCAACCTCCAACCTCCGCAGCGTTTAGAACTTGAAGGTGACGCCGCCGGAGATCCGCCAGAAGTTGAAGTTGCTCAACCCCAGCGTCGTGAAGTTGTCTGAACTGCCGCGGAAGCTGCGGAAGTAGCGGACGTCGCCGCGGAACCCGACATTCTGCGAGACGAACCCCATCGCGCCTCCGCCGATGTCGAACCCGAAGTTGTTCTTCGTGGTGATGTCGAACACGTCGCCGACCGTCTTCACGTTGGTCCGGATGAGACCCACGCCGCCGGCCGCGTACGGACGGATGGACGGGCCGTGTCCGCCGATCGGGGCGCCCACGATCAGGTTCCCCATCATCGTCAGCACGTTGCTGTCGTTGGTGAACGTGAAGCCGTCGGCGTTGGTGTTGGCGGTTTCGAAGAAGTTCGGTGAGTACCCCAGGTCGAACTCGCCGCCGAAGATGCCCTTGCCCATGCCGGCGACCGACACACCGTAGTTGATTCTGTGCTCGAACTTGCTCGTCCGTGTCGTGCCGTCCGAGCCGCTGACGTCGGCTGAGCCGCCGTTATTCCACCCGACGAAGGGAGTCACGACCCAGTCCGCCGACGCCGGACGCGGGGCCGCCGCAAGCGCTGCCGCCGCGATTGCTGCTGTGAGTAGCCGCTTGCTTACAACCATGAGTTTCTCCTCGCAAAAAGTGTCCGCGCAGGAGACTGTGCAAGCCGCGTGACCTCAGCCAGTCGCGGCCGAGTTGAGCAGATCCCACGCGCGCCGCACGTGGATCTCGGCCGACTGGAGGTTGCCGATCGCCAGACGCAGCACGAAGCGGCCGTCGAGCTTCGTATGCGAGAGGAAGACGTCGCCCGACGCGTTCACCTGCTCGAGGATGCGCGCGTGCTCGTCGTCCGAGCGCGCGCCGCTGAGTCGGAAACAGACGACGCTGAAGGGGACGGGCGCGGCGAGCTCGAAGCGATCGCTGGCGTCGACCCATGACGCGAACAGTCGCGCGAGGCGCATGTGCTCGCCGAGGTGTGCGCGCAGCCCGTCCGCGCCGAAGTGGCGAAGGATCATCCACAGCTTCAGCGCACGGAAGCGGCGTCCGAGCTGAATGCCCGTGTCCATCAGGTTACGGACGCCGGCGTCTCCTTCGCTCGTCCTGAGATACTCGGGCGTCAGCGCGAACGCCCGGCGCACTACGTCCATCCGGCGGCAATACAGCACGCTCAGATCGAACGGCGTGAACAGCCACTTGTGCGGGTTGACGACGAGCGAGTCGGCGCGTTCCACGCCTTTCAGAATCCACTCCCAGCCCGGCACGATTGCGGCGACGCCGGCATACGCGGCGTCCACGTGAAGCCAGATGCGTTCGGGTTCGCAGATGCCGGCGATCGCGTCGACGGGATCGACGCTGGTGCTCGACGTGCTGCCGACGGTCGCGACGACGGCGAGCGGGATGAGGCCGGCGGCGCGATCCGCGCGGATCGCGTCGGCGAGACGCGCGGGCTGCAGGCGGAATTCCGCATCGGCAGGAATGCGTGTGAGCGCCTCGTGGCCGAGGCCGAGCAGGATCACCGCCTTGTCGACGGACGAGTGGGCGTGTTCGGAGCAGTAGACGCGGACGCCGGCGAGATCGCTGCGGCCCGCGAGTCCGCGCCGCCGTACGTCGGGCACCGCGGCGTCGCGCGCGGCGGCGAGCGCGTGCAGCGTCGACACCGACGCGGTGTCGTAGATGACGCCCTCGAACGCGGCCGGCAGGCCCATCAGCTCGCGCAGCCATCCAAGCGCCACCTCCTCGAGCTCGGTGGCAACGGGCGACGTCCGCCAGAGCATCGCCTGCTGGTTGAGCGCCGCCGAGAGGAATTCGGCGAGGATGCCCGGCTCGCTGGCGGTGTTCGCGAAGTACGCGAAGAAGCCCGGATGATTCCAGTGCGTCACGCCAGGAAGGAGGATGCGCTCGAAATCCTCGAAGATGCGATCGAAGGACTCGCCGTGACGTGGCGCGCTCGATGGGAGCGCGTCGCGGATCTCGCCGGGCTTGACGCGGGCGAGCACGGGATAGCGAGTCGGATCGTCGAGGTAGTCGGCGATCCAGTCAGCGAGGCGGTGGGCGTTCGGCCTGAAGTCGGACAAGGGGGAAATCTACCGCAGATTTCCCACACCGTACTCATTCCGCCTAAAGGCGGACGCTACAGGGATCGCTTTGCAGGGATCGGTGTGTTACTGAATGTCGGTGCGCGGCACCGTGATGGTCAGCGGGGCCGAGAGCTTGACGTTCAGGTACTCACCCTGACGGAGTGTCGCGGCGCTGCGGTCGCCCGCCATCACGGCGGCCGTCCCGGCGCCCGCGCCGATCGCTCCGCCCGCGGCCGCGCCCTTGCCGCCGCCGAGGATGGCGCCCAGGATCGCGCCGCCGACCGCGGCGCCGCCGATCTTCTTGCTGCTGGAGGCCGACGGCGCCTCGCCGAGACGCATCACCGGTTCGGTCTGCAGCGGCATCTGCGTGCCGTCGGCGAGCACGAGCGTGTGGAACCGGATGCCGAGGCGCGCCTGCTCCTTCACCTTGCCGCCGCGCTCGACGGTCGTGACCGATCCGATCATGCGCGAGCCCGCGGGGATCGCGACGCGGCCGCCCGCCATGACGTCGCGCGACACGCGCGCGTCGACGCGATCCTCGACACGCGCACGCTCCGTCGACGTCGCCGTCTCGACCTGCAAGCCGATCACGGCGCTCGCCGGCAGGATGACGTCCTCGAACTGCGGCGCACGCACCGGTTCCGGCTGCGGATCTTCAGCCGGCCTGGGCGCGTCGGGCGCTCTCGTCGCGGCGGGTACAGGCGGCGCGGAATTCGTGGCCTGCGGCGGCGACGTGTTGTCGGTCTGCGGGGCGGCCGTTCCGCCACCAATTGCTGGAACCGTGCGCTGCGGCGGACGCGCCGCCGGCGCCTCCGCCTGAGCTACGGGTGCGGCCTTGGCCGCGGGTTTCGATTCGCGGCGGGCCGGCTGGGCCGGCGCCGGCAGATTGGCCGGCGCGGCTTCGGCGAGCGGCTTCGACTCGGGCTTCGGGGCGCTGACGGCGGCTTCCGTCTCGGCGACGGGCTGCGACGAGGGCGTCTCGCTGGGGGCAGTCGGTGCTGCCGGGGCCGACACGGAACGCGCGCGAACGGCCGCAGCGTCCGAGTCGTTGTGACGCACGGCCAGGTAGGCGCCGCCCGCCGCCGCCGTCAGACTGGCCAGCGCGAGCAGGACGAACGCCAGTGCTTTCGAGGACATCGGTAAACAGCTCCCTGTGCGCCCGTGGTTGAGCAAGGGGCGTACCCCCCAAAACCCCTGACATTCTACGGGTTTCGCCTCCGATCCGCCACGCGCCGGGGACACCCGGTGTCCTCCCCCGACGTCAGGGTGGCTGGCACCTTTCGCGAAAAAGTGCCAGCCACTCTTGCCAACCGCAGGCACTTTCGTTGCACTATATCGGCAGGTCTACGTCCCGGGAGGTTCCGATGATCCGACGCGTCCTGTCCGTCTGCCTCGTCGTTCTGGCCCTTGGCGCCGGCCGGGCCGAGGCCGTGACGATTCGCGACATCATCGAGCTCTCCAAAGCCGGCCTCGGCGATTCGGTCCTGCTCGCGCTCATCGAAGTCGACCATTCGATCTTCGCCGTCGACGCGGCGTCGGTCCGCCAGCTGAAAGACGCCGGCGTCAGCGACGCCGTCATCGTCGCCATGATTCGCAGCGGACGCCAGACACCAACGCCGCCTCCACCGCCCGCGCCCGTCGCGATGGCGGATCCACCGGCGGCGCCGGAGCCGCAGGTCATCGTCATCGATCATCACGACAACGCTCAGCAGCAGGCGCAGGTCTACCAGGTCCCAGTCGCCGTTCCGGTCTTCGTGCCGGTCGTGACGGCGCCTGTGTTCAACAACGCGCTCCGCAACTCGAACGTCGTGAAGGCGACGGTCTCGACCGATCAGGGGCTCGTCCGCGCGCGCCTGCCTCTGCCGCTCAACTGCGTCAACGCGCAGCCCGTCTTCTGGGGATTCGGCGGGAAGCTGCGGCCTGGCTCATGGGCACCCCCGCCAACGGTCCTTTGCCAGTAATTCCTCGCGATCAATGGGTTAGCGAAAGTTTAACTTTGTAATACAGAGTAAATATGGGTTACACTGGTAGCCCGTATTTCATGGCAGCCACCCCGGTCGAGGTCACCCTCGAGCTGACGCCGCGGGCCAGATTCGACATCATCGACGTCCGCGAACGGCTTCGGGCGGCGCATGGCGACCTGCTCGACGTCTATCCGCGTCACCTCTATCATTCGTTTCACACGACCGCCGGCTATCTCGAACAGAGTCTCGCGGCGCGCCTGACGCGCGAGCGCGACACGGTCGCGCCGTACGTCGAAGTGTTCCGTGCGATGTTTCCGGAAGGCGCTGGCTACGAACACGATCGTCTCGATCGGCGCGACGATCTGACGACGGAAGAGCGCGCGATCGAACCGCGCAACGCCGACTCGCACCTCGCGTTCATGGCGGCCGGACTGAGCACGTGCGTCAGCTATGTGAACCGGCCGCAGGAACCCGTGTGCTTCGTCGATCTCGACGGCGTGACGGCGGGCCGTCCGCGGCGCCGCCTCACCAGCATCGTCGGCTTCACGCGCGAGACGGCGGTCGCCAACGTCCGCATCGGCGTGCCGGTCTCGAATCATCCCGTCGACTCCGTGAACCTGAAGGATCCGAAGCTGGGCATCTACGAGCAGATCATCGAGCTCGTACGCGCGCACGGCATCACGAGCGGCTGCGTGCGGCTCGAACTGGCCGGCGGCGAGCGCCAGGCGGGACTCACGGTCAACGAGTACGAGACGCTGCTGATGCGCCACGATCTGGCGCACGTGCTGCGCAATCCCTTCCGCTTCGCGGCTGAGAAGGGACGCCACATGTGGACCAATCCGCGGTCGATTCCCTCCAAGGCGCTCGACTACGCGAAGTACGACATGGTCCGCGCGCTCAATCAGGTGCTCGACGCGACCGGCCTGCGCGAGTCGCTGCTCGAGCGGCTCTTCGCGCGCGCGATCGCCGTGCCGGCGGGACGCTTCCTGCGCATGAAGCGCGCGGTGAACCTGCGCGTCCGCGAGAGCGCCGGCCACGGCGTGATCGCCGACGGCCGCTACCAGAGCCCGATCCTCGTGCAGTGGCACCGCGCCGACAAGCCCGTCCGCGAGATCGTCGCCACTCTTACCCGCTTCGAATAGGCTTGCGGCGGCGGCCACGCACGATCTCGCGCAGAGGTCGCCAAGCCCGCAGAGACTCTATAGTCAAGAGAACAGGGAGTCGGTCTCCGCGGTCTCTGCGTTCTCCCCGAGAGTACGTCCGTGACTGACCGTCGATCCATCGTTGTCGTGGGAGCCGGCGTGATCGGCTGCGCGATCGCGCGCGAGCTCTCGATGCGCGGCGCCCGCTGCACGGTCATCGATCCGCGCCCCGTCGCCGGCGGGGCGACCCAGGCGTCGGCCGGCATGCTTGCGCCGTACGTCGAGGCGCACGGCGGCGGGCCGATGCTCGATCTCTGCGTGCGCAGTCTCGACGTCTACGACGCGTGGATCGCGGGACTGCGTGCGGAAGGCGCGGACGTCGAGTACCGCCGCATCGGGACGCTCGAGATTGCGCTGTCGCCGGACGGCGCGGCGGCGTTGCGCCGCGGACATGGCGAGTGGCTGGATCCGGCGGCGGTCGCCGGTCTCGTGCCGCAGCTCGGGCCAACCGCCGGCGCGCTCCGCGACGCGCGTCACGGCTACGTCGACGCGCGGCAGCTCGCGAACGCACTCGCCCAGTCGGCGATGCGCCACGGCGCGACGTTCGTCACCGCGCGCGTCGAGCGGATCGATCGCCAGGGCACGGCGCGCCTCGTCGACGTCGGGCCTGACAACGACGCGCTTCGTGCCGATGCGGTCGTGCTCGCGGCCGGCGCGTGGACCAACCGCATTCACGGCGTCCGCACACCGCCGATGCGGCCCGTGCGCGGACAACTGCTCGTGGACTGGGAAGGCCTCGGCGGGATTCGCACGATTCTGTGGGGACCCGACTGCTACATCGTCCCCAAAGCGCAGCCGCCGTATCTGATGATTGGCGCGACCGTCGAAGACGCGGGCTTCGACGAGCGGCCGACGAAGGAGGGCGCCGATCGACTCTTCGAGGCGGCGCACCGATTGCTGCCGGCGCTGCAGCGGGACGCGATCGTCGAGGTCCGCGTCGGTCTGCGCCCGGCGACGCCAGACGACCTGCCCGTGCTCGGCGACGATCCCGACGAGCCCGGCGTCTTCCACGCCTCGGGCCACTACCGCAACGGCGTCCTGCTCGCGCCGATCACGGCAAAGCTGATGGCTGATCTCGTGATCGCTGATCGGCGCGACGGGTGTCTACAGCATTTCCGAATGGATCGGTTTGAAAGCCTGCCGTCGATCTAGTTGCCGCCCGGCCCTCCGCCGGTGCCCGTGACCGTCGTCACGGTCGTGCCGCCGGGCGTCGTCGTGGTACCGACGGTCGCGGTCCCGGTGCCGGTCGTGACCGTCGTCGCCGACGAGCCGCCGACCTTCTGCACGGTCTCGAAGTTGATCAGCGCCTGCTGGTAGTCGAGCTGCGCCTGCAGCTCCGAGTTGCGCGCGACGGCGAGGTCGCGCTGGGCCTGGATCACGTTGAAGTTGGTCGACATGCCGACTTCGAACCGCTTCTGCTCGGCGTCGAGGCGCTGCTCGGACAGTTCGCGCGCGAGCCTCGTCGTCTCGATCCGCTGACGGTTCTGATCGAGCTGCATTGCCGCCTGGCGCACCTCGCGGACGACCTTGAACTCCGCGCTGCGAAGCCGCTCGACGTTCTGCTGCCGCTCGAGCGTGCTCCGCGCGTAGTTGGCCTGATCGGCGCTGCGGCCCAGCGGATAGCTGAACGAGAGGCCGACCTGCCACGTCGGGTAGTTGGCGCCGAACAGCTGGCCGAGCACGTCGCCGAACGCGACGAAGTTCTGTCCGACGACCGGTCCGAGGAAGCCGTCGCGCGTGAGCTCGGTGCCGCCGAGCGCGCTCGTGTAGTACTGCGCCTGAACCCGCAGGTCCGGCAGGGTGGCGTTCTTCGCGGCCGCGACCGTCGTGTCGCTCACGTCGATGATCCGGCGCGACCGCTCGAGATCGGTGCGCTGCGCAAGGGCATTCCGCACCGCGGCGTCGACGTCGGGCGTCGGACCCACCGGCGGCACCATGTCGATCGTGTCGAGACGGACGAACCAGTAGTCGGGACGCTTCGGATCGAGGATCAGAATGCGCAGCTGGTCCTCGGCCTGGCGCACGAGCGTCTGCGCCACGATCAGCTGTTCGCGCCGCGCCGCCACTTCGGCGCGCGCCGACACGAGATCGAGCGGCGGCGACTGACCGACGTCGACGCGCGCGCGGTTGTTCCGTTCGAGCTCGAGCGACAGATCCACCGCCTGCTGCTGCACCGTGACGTTTGCGCGTGAGAGCACGAGGTTCCAGTAGGCGCGCAGCGCCGACGAGGAAATCTGCGTGCCGAGCTCCTGCAGCCCGATGTCGGCGATCCGCTCGTTCTCGCGCGCGAGCGTGACCTGGGCGCGCGCCTGGTCGATCTTGAAGTCGCGCAGCAGCGGCTGCGACACGACGGCCTGCAGCTGCGCCGTCACCGCCGGGTTGAAGTTCGAGAGCGTGGTGCTCGCGTTCGAGCGGATCGAGCTCCAGCCGACCGAGTACGAGCCGCCGCCCACGGGCAGATGCTGGCCGAGCCCGACGTTGCCCGACCAGAGATCGGTACGGACGCCCCCGGTGCCCAGGAACACGCTGGTCCCCGGGGACTGCTGCACGTTGCGCTGGACGCCGCTCGTCAGCGTCGGGAGAAATGCGGCCGTCGCCTGCGAGGTGCGTTCGGCGCTGATGCGCGGATCGTAGCCGCCGGCGGCGAGGTCGGGGTTGTTGGCGATCGCCATCCTCGCGGCGTCTTCCGCGGTCAGGCGCAGGACTTCGCCGGTGACCGGCGCCTGCTGCGACGGCTGCTGCGGCGGCTGTTGGGCGCGCGCGGGCGAGGGGAGCAGGACCGCGGCGATCGCGAGCATCGCGGCCGTGGCGGGCGCCGCCCGTCGCACGAGCGTCCACAGCCGCGGCAGCACGCGCACCTTCGAGAGGTCGTCGAGCAGCGAGTACGCGACGGGCGTGACGAGCAGCGACAGCACCAGCACGAGCGACTGCCCGCCGATGATGACGAACCCGATGGCGCGGTTCGTGCCGGCGCCGATGCCGCTCGACAGGACGAGCGGGATCATGCCGGCCACGAAGGCCGCAGTGGTCATGAGGATGGGCCGGAGCCGATCGTGGCTGGCCTGAAGGATTGCTGCGTCTCGTGGCATGCCTGTGTCCCTGAGCTGGTTGGCGTGGTCAATCTGCAGAATCGAGTTCTTCTTCACGACGCCGAAGAGCACGAGCAACCCGAGCGCCGAAAAGATGTTCAACGACTGCCGCGTGATGATGATCGACAGCAACGCAAACGGCAGCGTCAGCGGCAGCGACAGCAGGATCGTGACCGGGTGCAGCCACGATTCGAACTGCGCGGCGAGGATCAGATACATGAATACGAGCGACAGCACGAACGCGATCAGGAAGTTCTGCGCCGCCCGGCCGAGCTCGCGCGACCGTCCCGCGAACCGCACGCTGTACCCCGGCCCCATGTTCAGCGAATCGGCCGTCTTCGTCATCGCCGCCATCGCGGGCGTCTGCGAGACGCCCGGCAGCAGGCCGGCATACACCGTGACCTGCCGCTGGCGGTTGAGCCGATCCACGTTGCTCGGCGCCGTACCCGACTTCAGATCCGCGATGTTCTCCAGCGGCACGCTGCCGATCGTCGACGAGGGCACCGTCAACTGCCCGATGCCCGACGCCGTCGCGCGGCCGCCGGCCGCAGCCCTGACGTGGACTTCGTACTGTTCGCCGCCCTCATTGTACGTGGTCACCTGGTCGCCGCCAACGAGCAGCCTCAGCGCTTCGGCGACGTCCGCCACCTGGACGCCGAGGTCCGCCGCCTTCAGCCGATCGACGTGCACCGACAGCTCCGGCTTGCCCACGTTCAGCGACGTGTCGACGTCGACGACGCCGCGCTCCTTGCGCGCCGCGTCGGCGATCGCGTTCGCGAACTGCTCGAGCTTGCCGAGATCCGGGCCGTTGATCGTGAACTGAATCTCGGCGTTCTGCCGTCCGCCGCCGCCGATCGTCGCCACCGGCTGCACGCCCGTGCGCAGGTTGGCGGCCGCGAACTGCGGCATCACGTTCACGCGGACGTCGTTCATCACGGCGAACTGGTCGCGCGTCCGCTGCTCGAGCGGCTTCAGCCGCACGTAGATCGTTCCCGCGTTCGGCGTCTGCGCCGGATCGTCGGCGATCGTGACGAGCGTGTAGTCCACTTCCGTCAGCTTCCGTACGCCGGCGGCGATGCGGTTGGCGATCACTTCGGTCGCGTCCACGCTCGTGCCCTCGGGTGCACGGAGGCCGATCTCGAACTCCGACTGGTCGTCGTTCGGCAGGAAGTTCTTGTTCGCGAACATGAAGAGCGGCACGCTGCTCAGCAGGATCAGCACGGCGCCCATCGCGACGAGCCCCCGGTGCGCCAGCGACCACGACAGCAGGCGCTTGTAGCCGTCGTCGATCGGCTTGAAGAACCGGTTGTCCTTGGAGCCTTTCGCATCCTTCGCGTCCTTCGCCTTGATCCAGCGGGCCGACAACATCGGCGTCAGCGTGAAGCTGACGAGCAGCGACACGAGGATCGCGAACGACATCGTGAGGCCGAACGACTTCATGAAGCGGCCGACGATGCCGCCCATGAAGCCGACGGGCACGAAAATCGCGATCAGCGACAGCGTGGTGGCGAGCACCGCGAGGCCGATCTCCCTGGTGGCCTCGACCGCCGCCTCGAAGGGGTTCATCCCCTTCTCCTCGACGAAACGGTAGATGTTCTCGAGCACGACGATCGCGTCGTCGATCACGATGCCGACCGCCAGCGTCAGCGCGAGCATCGTCATCGAGTTCAGCGTGAAGTCCTCGTACCAGATCAGCCCGAACGTCGCGACGATGGACGTGGGGATCGCGATCGCCGCGATGATCGTCGAGCGCCAGTTCCACAGGAACACGAGCACGACGAGGGCCGCCAGGATCGATCCCAGCACCAGGTGCTCGTCGACCGTCTTGATCGACGCCCGGATGAACTCGGAGAGGTCGCGGACGACGAACACCTTGTAGCCGGGCGGCGTGATGGCCTTGATCTCGTCGAGCCGCTCGTTGACGGCGTCCACCATCGCCACGGTGTTGACGCCCGACTGCCGCCGGATCGTGAGCAGGACCGTCGGCTTGCCGCTGACGTTGGCGCGCGTGGTCGCGTCGGCCATGCCGTCGTCGACGGCGGCGACGTCGCGCAGCAGGATCGGATGCCCGTCGCGCTCCTTGACGACGACGTCGCCGAACTCGACGACCGACTGCACGCGCCCGCGCGTGCGCAGCGTCATCTGCGTGGAGCCGGCCTCGACCCGCCCGCCGGGAATCTCGGCGTTCTGCGCCTGCAGCGCGCGCGAGACGTCCGTGACGGTGAGGTTGTACGCCTGGAGCCGCGCGGGATCCAGCGTGATGTTCACCTGGCGCGACCGTCCGCCCACGACGAGCACCTGCCCGACGCCGTTCACGCTCTCGAGCTGCCGGCGGAGCGTCTTGTCGGCGTACTCGGTGATGTCGCGAATCGGCTTGTCGGCCGACACCGCGAGCGTCATCACCGGCGCCGCGTCGGGATCGAACTTCTCGACCGTCGGCTGCTGGATGTTCTTCGGCAGCAGCGGCAGGACGCGGTTCACGCGATCGCGGACTTCCTGCGACGCGATGTCGCCGTCCTTCTCGAGCAGGAACGCGACGACGACCGTCGAGACGCCCTCGGACGAAACCGACCGGAGTTCGTCGATGCCGCTGATCGTGTTGACCGCTTCCTCGATCTTGTCGGAGATCTCGGTTTCGACCTCTTCGGGCGCCGCGCCGGGCAGGCGCGTCGTCACCACGACGGTGGGAAAGTCGACCTTCGGAAACCGATCGAGGCCGAGGCGCGAGAACGAAAACGCGCCGACGACGGTCAGCGCCAGGATGAGGACGCTGGCGAAGACGGGGCGTTTGACGGAGATGGCGGCGAGCCACTGCATGACGATCTACCCTTCGATTTGCACGCGAACGCCGTCGGCCAGCTTCCCGCGCGGATTGGCGGCCACGCGCTCGCCGGCCTTCACGCCGGACGCGAGCTCGACACGGTCGCCGACTTTCTCACCAAGCGTCACGATGCGCTCTTCGATCCGTTCCCCGGCCGCGATCACATAGACGCGGCTCGTCCCCGCGACCGTCTCGACCGCGGACGCGGGCACGAGGATCGCGGGCGCCGGCGACGGATGCTGCAGGAGCGCGGTGGCGAAGAGGCCCGGCTTCAGCCGTCCGTCCGCGTTCGGCGCGATCGCCTCGACCGTCAGCGCGCGCTGATCCGACTTGAGCGCCGGCGACACGAAGCGGACCTTCCCGGTGAAGACCTCGTTCGGATACGCGTCCACGGACAGCCGCACCGCCTGGCCCGTCGTGACCTGAGACACATACTGTTCCGGCACCGTCAGCTCGACGCGGACCGGATCGATGCGCACGACGGTCGCGACCTTCGTGCCGCGCGACACGTAGTCGCCGGTGCCGACCAGGCGTTCGGCGACGATGCCCGCGAACGGCGCGCGCACGACCGTGTCGGCGGACGCCTTGCGGGCCAGATCGACGCGCGCCCGCGCGGCCTCGAGCGAGCGGAACGACTGCTGCGCGACGTTCTGCGCGAGCTGGTACTGCTGCCGTGCGGCCTGCACCTGCGTCAGCTTCTGGTCGTACTCGGCCTGCGAGACGACCTTCTGGTCCAGCAGCGACTTGATGCGCGCGAAGTCCGCCTCGGCCCAGTCGAGCGAGGCCTTCGCGTTCAGGACGTCGGGCACGTGCGCGGGTTCGAACCCCTGTCCGGCGGTGAGGCCGAGCCGCGCTTCGAGCTGCGCCGCGTTGGCCTGCGCCTCGCGCAGCGACGCGTCCGCTTCGGTGGCCGACAGGCGCACGAGCACCGCGCCCGCCGCGACCTTCGTGCCGCGTTCGACGGGCGTGCCGACGACGCGTCCGCCGATTTCGGCGGCGACGTCGGCCTGTTCGTCGGCCGAGAGCGAGCCCGTCACGCGAAGAAAGCGATCGATGGGCTGCGACTTGACGGTCGCGGCGTGCACGGCGACGGGCGCCGGCTCGTTCGGCGTGGCGGCGCTCGTACGTTCGCCGCTGCAGGCGGCGGAGAGAAGCGCCGACAGCGCGGCGCCGGTCAGCAGGGGAGCCCGGAACTTACGAATCATGACGCGTGTCCTCACTGTCGTCTCTCGACGTTGCTCGAGACGGCCCCGGGCCCGTCGAGGGGTCGATAGGGTCGTCGCACGGATAGAGGGGAAGGCTGAGGTCGCGCCCCGCGCCGGCCTTGAGGCCGAGCAGCGCGGCGTCGATGGAGGCGCGCGCGAGCGCGTCGCCGTCCTCGCCGGGTGCGAGCCGATCGCACAGGCGGAGCGCGGCGGCGCCGTGCGCGGCCGTGAGCAGCAGCCGGAAGACGGTGTGCGCGGGCGTATCCGCAGGGCACGCGCCGGCCGCCACAGCCTGCTGGATGCGCCCCACCATGTCGTGCTTCATCTCACCGACGAAGCCGAAGCGATCCCAGTGATCGCGGATCCGCGGCACGCTGCGGTCCAGGAACATCAGCGCGAAGTACTCGGGATGCTCCTTGCTGAATTCGTAGTAACGCCAGAAGATCCGCCGCAGGGTGTCGGCGGGATCGTCGTCCGGCGCGGTCTCGATGCAGTGGGCGTACGAGAAGAGCAGGCGGAACCCTTCCTCGGCCAGCGCGAAGAAGATGTCGTCCTTGCTCGGGAAATAGCCGTAGATCGCCGCAGGGCTGTACTCGATCCGGTCGGCGATCTTGCGGATCGACACCTCGTGGTACCCATGGGTCACGAAGAGCTCGCGCGCGGCGTCGAGAATCGAGCGGGCCACAGCCTCGCGCTCCCGTTCCTGTCGTTCTCTTACTCCCAAGTGCTTGATTTCTTGATGGTTAACTGATCAATACCAAGTAGAGCTGAACACTGTTCACTACTCTAACAGTGTTAGGACGATGGATCAACCCCGCCGGTTCCCGGTGGCACAAAAAAAGGTGACAGCCACCTTTTTTTGTATGCTCCCCCTATGGCGAAGCGACTGACCGACGCGGAGACACGCGAACAGATCGGCCGCCTGACCGGATGGACGCTCGAGGGGAACGCCATCCGCAAGCAATACACGCTCGGCGGGTTTCCGGAGGCGATCGCGTTCGTCACGCGGATCGCGTTCGACGCCGAGGCCGCCGATCACCACCCCGACATCCTGATTTCCTACAAGCGCGTGACGCTGACGTTCAGCACGCACAGCGAAGGCGGGCTGACCCAGAAAGACTTCGACGGAGCGCGCAAGGCTGACGGACTGTCGTGACGGAATTGAAAAACAGCTACAGCTCGCGCGAGGTCGCCGCCATGACGGGGCTCACCGCGCGGCAGCTGCAGTGGTGGGACGCGAAACGCCTGTTCGCGTCGCACATCGGTCCGCGCCGGACCGATCGCGGCGGCTACACCGAGCGGCGCTACTCGCCGGTCGATCTCCTCGAGCTCCTCGTGCTCGCCGACCTGCGCCGCGAGGGCTTCACGGTCGCGCAAATCCGGCGCCTGCTCTCCACGCTGCGCGACCAGTTCCGCGTGCGCCTCTTCGAGACGATCGGCGGCGGCGGACCGCTGACGCTGATGACGGACGGCCGGGACGTGTACGGCCGCACCGCGACGGGCGAGCTGTTCAACCTGCTGCGCGACCCGTACCAGCCGATGTTGATGATCGTCGACGTCCCCGGCCTGCGCGAGCTCACCGCGCGGGCGGCGCGGAAGCCCCGCCGGAAGCCGGCGCGGAAGCCGAAGCAATCGCCGCCTCGATCTCGCTCCACGGAATGACGCCGATGTGGACGCCGAACACGCGATCCACCGCGAGCCGTTCGCGCCGCACGAGATCGCGCACTTCCAGCAGGAACTCGGGCATGAAGAACGCGCCGCTCCGGTCGCGCATGATTTCGTCGCTCGAGTAGAGCAGCTTCAGCGCCGGCAAGTACGCCGCCATCATCCGCTCGCCGTTTTCTCCACGCATCGGATACAGCTCGATCCGCGTGTCGCCGCTCCCGACCACCGCCTTGCCTCCGACCCAGACGAACTTCCCCTGTGCCGGCGTCTTCGCGAGCGCGTCGGGATGCGAGGTGTAATCGGCCTTCAACAGCCGCTGGAGAATCGGCTGGTTGAGATCGAGCGCATAGACGGAAATCCCGCGCGCCACATACTCGCGCACGCCGCCCAGGTGCGGCCACGCATCCGACGTCGTGACCACAGCCTTGACCGGCACGCCGGGAAAGCGCTTGGCGGTTTCGTCGAGAACCTGCGCGGAATACCTCGAGCCGATCGGCGCCTCGACGATGACGAGGCCGTCGGGCTGCCGCACGACGCCGACGTTCCAGGAGCCGGCGTACTGCACGACGCCGGGCGCGACGTCACGGGTCCTCGACGCGTCGAGCGCCAGCGCCGGAATGCCCGAGACCGACGGCTGCGACGCGAACGCGCGTTTCGTCTCCGCCGGAATCGAGAACACCGCATCGTCGATCGACGGATTCACGGCGATCTTCGCGATCGTGGCGGACGCCTGCATGACGCCGTTCCAGTCGCGATCGACCTGCAGGGGATACCGCACGCCGCCCGGCAGCAGCGTCCACAGCGAATACCAGGTCGTCCGTGTGACGAGCCCCCAGATGCCGAACGGATCGTCGGCGCTCAGCTCGAGCGACGTCGGAACGTAGTCGCCCGAATCGATCAGCAGCCTCGCGCGGCGTCCCCGCCAGCCGAACGTGACGACGCGCTGCGCGATGCCGTGGACCTTCACGTCGGGCGCACGCGCCAGATCCGCCGCGTCGCGCGCCACGAGCAGAAGGCGCTCGGGCGCCAGCTCGATACGCTCGCGGCCGTCCTCGAACGCCTGCCGTCCGGCCGGCATCGTCCGATCGCCGCGCCGCATCGCGGCCGTATCCGTGTCCACGATCGTCGCCGTTCCCTCACCGCTCCAGTCGGGCGACTCGATGAATCGCTGCTGCTCCTCGACGCGCGACCATCCGTGCGCGACGTCGCGTGCCTCGGACGTCTGGAGATAGCGGACGATCGCGGGTCCCTCGGGGCGCTCTGACTGATCGATGAGGTAGTCGTGGCCGATCGTGTCGATGTGGAGCGCCGCGATCGAGGTCAGCGCCCGCTCGCCGCCGAGCGCGTCAATCGCGCGCGCGACCACGGTCCGGGCGGAGTCTGTCGGCTGCTGGGGCTCGGCTACGAGGAATGCTGAGAACAGGCACACAAGTGCTGAAACCATGCTTCTATGAGACGCGAGAGACGACAGGCCTGACGACGAGATGCAGTGAGTCGTTTCCGGCCTGCAGCCAATCGCTAAGACGCGAGCGAGCGCAGCGAGCGAGCCACGCGAGAGTGCGTGTAGGGGAGTCCGAGGGGCGAAACCCCTCGGATGATCATGCGTCAGCCTATCGGGAAGATCTTGTCGAGGCCGTCCGCAGGGCGCGGAATGACGTGGACGCCGACCAGCTCGCCGACGCGCCGCGCGGCCGACGCGCCCGCATCCGTCGCCGCCTTGACCGACGCGACGTCGCCGCGGACGATGGCGGTGACGAGCCCGGCATCGACCTTCTGCCACCCCACGAAGACCACGTTGGCCGCTTTCACCATCGCGTCGGCCGCTTCGATCATGCCGACCAGGCCGCGGGTTTCCACGAGGCCGAGCGCTTCGCCGGGGAGTTCCTTCGCCATTGGAACGCTCATTCTATGTGATCCGCCCGCGCGCCGCCACCGGCAGGCGCTCGACGACGCGGTCGCCGTCGACCAGCCAGACGGCGTCGACGAGGTTCGAGACGACGCAGGAGTGATTGGGGACGATGCGCACGAGGGAACCGGTCGGCAGCGCCGGTGCGCCCGCCGCGGCGCGGACGTTCGCGTGCTCCTCCGACAGCCGCTCGACAGCGAGACGCTCGTCGGGCGCGGGCGCGTGGACATCCGCGAAAACCGCACCGTACCCGGGCATCGGCGCGAATCCGCGCGCGAGATCGTTCGTCAGCGTCTTGCTGCCGCTGTCGAGGATCACGCGATCGGGCGCGGGACGGCTGACGACGCGCGCGAGCACCGTGAGCGCACAGTCATCCCACGCAGCCGCACCCAGTCCCACCTGCGTGCGATCGAAATACGCGTAGTTCCCCGGCCGCATTTCGGTGATGCCGGGTTGACTCACGGAGAACCGAGCCGTCGGCGTCGCGCCGACGCTGATCTCGCGGCACGCGACGCCAGACGCCGCCACGAGGTCGCGCAGGATCCGGGCTTCCTCCACGGCGATCGCTTCGGCGTCGGCAGCCGTTCCCGCGCCGTAGCCGTGGCCGGCGTGACTGAGGAGCCCCAGGAAGCTCAATCCAGGAAGCGATGCGACATCAGCGACGGTTCGTCCCGCTGCAGGATTCGCGGGATCGATCCCGCACCGATGGAAGCCGACGTCTACTTTCACCAGCACATTGAGCCTGGTTCCGCGCCGAACCGCGAGCGCCGACCATTCACGCGCGACCTCGGGATCGTCGACGATGAACGACAGCGTGACGCGATCCGAGAGCGCGAATACGCGGTCCTCGTTGACCGGATTCAGCGGGTACGGCAGACGAATGTCGGTGACGCCGGCGTCGGCAAAGACCTCCGCCTCGCCGAGCTTCGCGCAGCAGACGCCGTTCGCCCCCGCATCGAGCTGCATGCGGGCGATGACCGGCGATTTGTGCGTCTTGCAGTGTGGCCGCAGCGCCTTACCGCCGTCGCTGACGGCCTTCTGCATCCGCGCAATGTTGCGCCGGAGCGTCGATGCTTCAACGAGAACGGCTGGTGTCGGGATGTCGCGGAGATGTTTTGTCATCGACGGTATCGTCGGCGTGTTCTTCGTCGCGCTCCGCGGCCTTCTCTTCGACGATCAACTCGATCGCG
>Ga0066903_100000649_pt1 | contig 22838 bp, 18 predicted proteins | sample PanSoiMetaGPlot1_FD_67491 | JGI IMG/M metagenome (GOLD analysis project Ga0066903, IMG submission 67491) | Tropical forest soil microbial communities from Panama analyzed to predict greenhouse gas emissions - Panama Soil - Plot 1 (version 2) | ecosystem: Environmental > Terrestrial > Soil >... | reverse complement strand
GTTGTGGCACCGCTCTGCCCATCTCCCGCGACGCACTCGCGTGCGGCTGCGAGATGTACGCATGCCCTGGCGCTTTCGCGGGGACGAATGGATCGTGTTAGGGTGCCGCCGAATTCGTAGGGGAACGCCATATGAATGCTGGGCGGCGCGGCGCTGCGGTCAAGATCGCCGGCCTGCGCAAGGAATATGTCGGCGGCCAGGGCCGGGTGCTGGCGCTCGACACCATCGACCTCACCATCGCGGCGGGCGAGTTCCTGTGCATCGTAGGCCCCTCGGGGTGCGGGAAGTCGACGCTCCTGCGCATCCTCGCCGGGCTCGACCATCAGAGTGCGGGCAGTTTCACGGTCGAGGCCGGCGGCTGGTCGGTCACGAACGCCATGGTATTTCAGGAGAGCGGGCTGTTTCCGTGGATGAGCGTCGAGACCAATGTGGGCTTCGGTCTGATGACGCGCGGCGTGCCCGGCGCGGAGGCGAAACCGCGCGTCGAGGCCGCGCTCAAGCTTGTGGGCCTGACCAAATTCCGCCGCCACTACCCACACCAGCTCTCCGGTGGCATGCGCCAAAGGAGCGCAATCGCGCGCGCCTTCGTGACCGATCCCGCAATGCTCTTGATGGATGAGCCGTTCGCCGCGCTCGATGCGCAGAACCGCGTCATCCTGCAAACCGAGCTGGTGCGCATCTGGAATGAGACGCGCAAGACCGTGATCTATGTCACCCACTCCATCGAGGAAGCGCTGCTCATGGGCGACCGCTGCGTGATCATGACCGCGCAACCGGGCCGCATCAAACGGATCATCGACGTCCCCTTCCCGCACCCGCGCGATCTGATCAAGCTGTCGGCGGCGCCCGAGTTCGGCGCGCTCAAGCTCGACATCTGGCATGTGCTGGAGGAAGAGGTGACGCGGGCGCGCGCGGAGCTTGAGCTATGAACGCAATATCGGCAAAGACGCGGGATCGGCTGCTCTACATGATCTCGCCGCTGTTGTTTCTCGCGCTCTGGCAGCTGCTGCTGATGGCGGGGATCGGCGACCGCCGCTTCATTCCGGCGCCGAGCGACATCGCGGTCCGGTTCTGGCAGCTCATGCTGAGCGGCGAGCTTGCAATGCACACCGGCGTGACCTTGCTGCGAGTGTTCGGCGGCTTCTTCATCGGCGCCATCCCGGGCGTCGCCTGCGGGCTGCTCATGGCGATGTTCCGCCCGGTGCGCTTCATGATCGATCCGCTGATCGCAGCGCTGTTTCCGATTCCGAAGATCGCCTTGATGCCGCTCCTGCTGCTCGCCTTCGGCTTCGGCGACGCATCGAAGATCGCGCTCGTCGCGATTGCGGTGTTCTTTCCGGTGTGCGTGAACACTTATGTGGGCGCCGCCAATATCGAGAAGATCTACTGGGATGTCGCCAAGAACTTTGGCGCCAGCCAGACTGTGATGTTCACCCGCATCGTGTTCTTCGGCGCGCTGCCGACGGTGTTCGCGGGCATCCGCATCGCGCTCGCGGTGTCCTTCATCGTGCTGGTCGCGGCCGAGTTCGTCGCCACCAAATCCGGCCTCGGCTACCTGATCTGGAATTCCTGGGAGCTCCTGCAGGTCGACATCATGTTCTGCGGCATCGTGACCATCGGCGTTCTCGGGCTGATCACCTCGGCGCTGCTGCAGGAGCTCGAGCGCAAGATCATTCCGTGGAAGGCCGAGTGACGTCCAGGCCATTACTTGGAACACACAGGCGCTTGTTGTTGCGCCCTCTCCCCTTGCGGGAGAGGGCAGCTCGGAGTGTTCAACACAACGGATTGGGTGAGGGGGCACGCTGCAACCCCTCACCCAACTGTGCTTGTTGAAATTCAAGCGCTGCCCTCTCCCGCAGGGGGAGAGGGCGCAATAACAACCGCTGCGACTTTCGGCTTTGTCGCCGTCGCAAGCCTTCTGACGACGTCACTTGTGCGTCAGCTGCCCGATGATTTCGCTGATGACACAACTGCTGGAGTTCAGATCCAGCATCGGGCTGGCTTGGCGCGGGCCTTGCTTGCGCTCACAGGGATTGAGCTCACCAGTCTGATACTGGATCAGATAGCGCGTGACATCCGACAGACTCCAACCGAGCGGCAGCGGATAGCCATGCTCTTCCAGCCTGACCTTCAGCACCGCCCCTGACTGTGCCGCGGCTCTTGCAAAATCAGCCTGCTCGGCGCGGCCGACCTCGATGTAGCCGCGCGCCTCGCTGGCGTTGAGCATGGTCCTGATCGGATCAAGCGCCTCATCCAGGCCGTCCGCAGTATCCGATGCAAAGCCGCCCGAGGTCAAAATGACGAGCTTGATGTCAACATTCAAGCCACGCTGATCAATGATATTTTTTAGCGAATGCGCAAGGTCAAGCGCCGTCGCAACGCCCGAGGCTTCAAAATAACCACCATCGCTCAGTTTGGTCACGCTCTTCTCAGGTGACGTACAGTCGCCATCCGTGGAAGGGTCGTAATACCAGCCCGTTGGCGTGATCCACGGGAACCGGGCGCTCAGCACCGCCGCGGTGCTGAGCGGCAGCGCTTCGATCTTGCCCTCCGACTTGCAACTGACCGGAAAGAACCTCAGGTCGGTCAGCCCCTCGAATGTGAACGGCGAGATCAGCCGGCGTCGTCCGGTATCGACCTCGGTCGTGTTGAGCACGAGCGCAGGCGTGAACAGCGACTTGTCGAAACCCTGCGGCCATAGCGACAGGAAAGGCTCAGCCATCGTGTTGGCAGTCTTGTCCTGCACGCGCGGTCCGTACAGATCGGTTTGAGTCACAATCTGTTGCCACTTCGCCTCGAGTCCGTGCTCCAGCGCGCGCGCCCGGTCGAAGATCTCGACCCGCACGGGTAAGAACTGCTGGAGCAGGTCCGGAAACAGCCACATCGCCTGCAGTGGCGACCAGAAATCATCGTCCAGGGCTTGGACCGCGTTGATTGCGGGGTCATCCTCGCCACGGCGGTCCGCACACCCGGTATCCGGGATCTTGACGCCGCCGCGCTGCTCGGCGTCCTTCATCGCAGCCGCAAACGTCGCGGCCCCCACGCTGCCGCCGGACACGCCACTGATGGCAAAGAGATGATGGGAGAAATTGGGGCACCGCGCCTGCATGTAGCTCAGGAAGTGAGCGGCATGCATCGCCGCATAGATGCCACCGCCCTGTGCCGCCACGATATAGACGGGATATCGATCCGAGAACTTGGATTGATCCGTGCGCGCCTTGTACCAGTTCTCGAAGGTGTCTTCCAAGGCAGGCATTGTGGCTGCCTGGGCAACATACGGGACGCGCCTGACGCGATGATTGTTGGTGAAATCAGTGAGCGAGAACAGGACAGCGACGATTGCAAGCACCCACACCACGAGGCGCCCGACGCCTCCGGACTGCACCGCGAGATAATTCACGGTGACAAGGCTGAGTGCTGCAAACACGACGAGAATCGGCACGGCCGAGACGCGTATTGCTGTCGCCCCCGACTGGCTGGCATAGAGCGCGCATAGCCCGAGGAAAATAATCGCGGCCGCGAGAGCCGCGTAGCCGTTCGACATGGCATTGCCGAGCGCAGCGGCGCGCGTCGAGTTTTCGAGCCGGCTGAGCAGGTAAACGAGAAGCAAGCCCAGCAGAATGAAGACAACGGCTCCTCCCAGCAAAATAATGTTGTAGCTCGCCATCTTCTCGGCCCAGTCGGCGGCAGCCGCAGGCGCGAGTGCAGCATCGAAACCGGTATCCAGCAAAATGGATTCCTTGATCTTTGTCAGCAGTTTCTTGATCTCGTCGATAGCTCCGAAGCTGCTGCTGGCCGCATAGAACCCGATCGCCATGCCCAGGAACGGCAGAAAGGCAAGGCTCAGACTCACAAATCTCAGCGCTCCGGGCGCAACCTGGCTCTCCACAGCTTGGCGATCGGCAACACTCGGATCATCAAAATTCGCGCGGCACGACAGCCAAAGCAGGACGGAAAGCGCGATGAGGCCGCCGAGCACGTAGGACGACGTGGCGAGGGCGGACCAGAGCTCCGGATTTTCGTACGTCATGGGCTGCGTTTGCAGAGCAGCGAGGCGCTGCGCGAACGCCCGGTGAATCTCCCTGAACTGCGCCGGCGCGAACAGAACGAAGGACGCCAGAGCGGCCACAATGATCGGGATGAGATTCGTCTCAAACGCGGAGAAGACTCGCTCGATTTGCTTGCGCATGGCCTGACCGATCGATTGTTCAACAACTGTGACTGGAACGTGCAGACGGCTATCTGACGCAGAACAGCTTGGCGCGCTCGCATCTCGCCCCGATCGCGCAGATATGGTCCATCAGCGGCTTGCATCTGTCCGGCTGGGAGGGGCTGCGTGTATTACACTTGAGGGTCGTATATTGGAGGTACAATGTGTTGGCCAGCTCGCCGCAGGACAGAATCCTTTGGGCCAACACAATACGACCTCGGTCCGTTTCAGCTTGCGCATCATGGGAAAGGGCAAGAGAAACCAGTATCAAGACCAGCAGAACAACTGCCCGCATCGCAGTGCTCCGTGTACCCCACAATTGCTTCGCAATGAGACGCATAACTTTTGAAGCTCTAGCAGAAATCAGCGCTTGGCGCAACGACACGACATTGGCAGCACGATGCATCACGGTACAGGATGTACGTGCGTTCACATTGTCAATGCTCGCACGTTGTCAATGCGCACGTGACCCTGACCACGTGCCGTCCGTCAAGTCCGGCTGCGCGTTGGCGAATTCGGCTGCATAGCCCTGTTGCCAGGGAAAGCATCCGGCACGATCCGTCCAGATCAGTTGCACGCAAGCAAAATCGTCGCCGCGGTAGAACCAGCGGCTCCAACCGAGATGATCCCTGTAGTGCTGCTTCGACACCGGTAGCAGCGCAGCCTCCGAGTTCTGGAATATGCTGTCGACTGGCTGACCAATTGCAAAGCGCTCGCCCTGCTCCAGGGTTCGATAAATGTGCCAGAATGTCTCGTGCGCAATCTCGCGCTTGAGCGAGAAGGTAATGATCTCGGGAAAGTTGAGTTTGCGCCAGAAGCCGGTCGTGTAGCTGAAGCCCGGGCCTTCCTCGTCTCCGAGCACGGCTGTGTCGAACCAGCCATGCCGCCGGATCTGCTCGACGAATGTCTGCTCATCCTGATCGAGCGTCGTGGGGTCGACGTCCAGGGCCGTCAGCATCGCCGCTTTCATCCACATCGATGCGCAGAAAGCTGCGCCGTCAGCGCCCCGCCGCATAGCCCTGCATGCCGCGCGGATTGGCCGCCGCGCGGCGGCGACGGCCGTCGCGCGACGCCGCCGTGAGACGGCCTTCCGACCAGTCGGCATCGACCTCGACCACATGGCCGCGGCGGCGCAACTCCTTGATCGTATCGGCCGGCAGCCGGCCTTCGACCACGACCACGCCCGGCCGCGCCTCGCGCGGCCAGAATGACGACGCGAAATGCTCGGAGTGCCAGGCCGGCGCGTCGATCGCCTCCTGCATGTTCATGCCGCAATGGACGTGGCGCAGGAAGAACTGGGCCGTCCACTGGTCCTGCTGATCGCCACCGGGCGAACCCCACGCGAGATAGGGCTCGCCGTCGCGCAGCGCCAGCGTGGGCGTGAGCGTGGTGCGCGGGCGCTTGCCGGGCGCGAGCGCATTGGGATGGCCCTCCTCGAGCCAGAACTGTTGCGCGCGCGTTCCCAGACAGAATCCAAGCTCGGGGATCACCGGCGAGGATTGCAGCCAGCCGCCGGACGGAGTCGCCGACACCATGTTGCCAGCGCGGTCGACGATGTCGAAGTGAACCGTGTCGCCACGCATCAAACCCGAGCGCTCGAGCTGGGCGTGGTCGACCGTGACCAGGCTCGGATCGACCGTGTCGTCGTGCGTCCAGGCCGCGCCGCGGCCAACCGTCGGCTCGCCGACGCCGGGCGCCGCAATCCGCTGGCCGCCTGCCACGCGCAGATCGAGCCGCATGCCATGGCCCGGGATGTTGCCCGGCCGCTGCTCGAGCGAAGCCCGCTCGCCGATGAGCTTGCGGCGCGCAGCGGTGTAGGCGTCGGACAACAATGTATCGCAAGGCACTTTCACAAAGTCCGGATCGCCGTAGAACGTGTCGCGGTCCGCGAACGCAAGCTTCGCGCACTCGACCACGATGTGAACGAAGTCTGCACTCTTCGGATCGGCGCCGTCGAGGCCGAAACCCTGCGCGAGCGCAAGTTGCTGCAGCATCACCGGGCCCTGGCTCCAGAAGCCGCCCTTGCAGACTGTATAGCGGCCATATTGGTAGGTGACTGGCGCCTCGACGCGCGGCTGCCAGCGCGCCATGTCGTCGGCGGTGAGCACGCCCCGATGCCGCTCACCGCTCGAATCCATCAGCTCCTGCGTGCGGCAGAAGCGACCGATCGCTTCCGCGACGAAGCCGTGCGACCACATTCGGCGTGCGGCCTCGATCTGCTTGTCGCGGTCGCCGCCCGCGCTCTCGGCCTCGCGCAGGATGCGCGCGTAGGTCTCCGCCATCGCGGTGTTGGTGAACAGCGTGCCGGTTGCCGGCATATCGCCGCCCGGCAGATAGATCGCAGCGGATGTTGGCCAGTGATCGCGAAACAGCTCGCGCACGGTCGCGATTGTTGCGTTGGCGCGCTCGACCAGCGGATGACCCTCGCGCGCATAAAAGATCGCCGGCGCGAGCACATCGGCAAGCCGCATGGTGCCGTGGTCGCGCAGCAGCAGCATCCAGGTCTCGAACGTGCCGGGCACGCAGCACGCGAGAAGCCCGGTGCCAGGCACGAGGTCCAGCCCGAGGCCGCGATAGTGCGCGATCGTAGCGCCGGCCGGCGCCGGACCTTGGCCGCAGATCACCTCGACCTTGTCTTTGCCCTTACGGGTGTCATGTAGAATCACCGGCACATCGCCACCGGGGCCGTTGAGATGCGGCTCCACGACCTGCAGCGTGAAGGCCGTGGCGACCGCGGCATCGAAGGCATTACCGCCGCGTTCCAGGATGCCCATCCCGACTGCGGTGGCGATCCAATGGGTGGAGGCGACGACCCCGAAGGTTCCGTCGATCTCCGGACGCGTGGTGAAGGGATTGGGATTGATGTTGCCAGCCATCGGAACCTGCGCGCTTATTTGGGAGGCGCCACCTAATCACAGCTTGCAGGCCGGACCAACCCGCCTTCGCAATTTTCCGGATCACTCCGGTTTTGCACCGGAGAACTTCACCACCTTGGCCCATTTCTCGGTCTCTTCGGCCACGTACTTTCCGAACTCGGCAGCAGAGCCGGTGATGAGCGTGGCGCCCATGCTGTCGAACCGCTCCTTCGCAGTGGGATCGGCAAGGATCGCGTTGACGGTGGCATTGAGCTTGTTGACGATCTCGGCCGGCGTGTTCTTCGGCGCGCCGAGGCCGTACCACGCACTCGCCTCATAGCCCGGCACGAACTCGGCGACGGTCGGCGTGTCCGGCAGCAGATTGGAGCGCGTCGTGCCGGTCACCGCCAAGCCACGCAACCGGCCTGACCGAACGTGCTCGATCGACGTCGGGATGTTGTCGAACATCACCTGCACTTGGCCTGCGATCATGTCGGTCAGGGCGGGCGCTCCGCCACGATAGGGCACGTGGACCATGTTGATGCCGGTCATCATCTTGAACAGTTCGCCGGACACATGGATCGTGGAGCCGGGGCCGGACGAGGCCATGTTGAGCTTGCCCGGATTGGCTTTGGCATAAGCGATCAACTCGGGCACGGTCTTGACCGGCAGCGACGGGGTCACGTCCACGACATTGGGAAAGCGGTTGATGCCCGCGATCGGCGCGATGTCGCGCAGGAAATTGTGGTTGAGCTTCTCGTACAGCGAGGCGTTGATCGCATTGGCAGGCGCGACCAGCAGCAGCGTGTACCCATCAGGTGCCGCATTCACGACCGCCTCGGTAGCGAGATTGGTGCCGGCGCCGGGACGGCTCTCGACCACGAACTGCTGACCGAGCCGCTCCGAGAGCCACTGCGCCATCAGGCGGGCGGTGATGTCGGCCGACCCTCCAGGCGTATAGCCGATGATCAAGCGCACCGGCCGAGAAGGATAGCTCTGCGCGCTCGCGAGGCGTGAGACGGCAGGCACTGCGGCCGCGCCTGCTGCCAGGCGCAAAAATCCACGACGGGAACGTTGCATCTTGCCTCCCTGAATCGTTGTTCGCAGGCCACGGAGAATGGAGAATACGGCAGACATGCCCCCGATGTCAGTGGCCATCCGGGCGACCATCAGGACCTTGACTCCGTTCCGCTCAAGGGTGAACAAACACTGCAAACAGGGGCGGAAAGCGGATGTCGGCGACAAATCTCGAGCAACGCGTTGCGGGCGTGCGCGCGCTGTTCAATCCCCGCAACATCGCGATCGTGGGCGCGAGCGACCGCCCCGGCAACTGGTCGCAACGGGTCTATCGCTCGCTCAAGAAGTTCGAGTTTCCCGGCGCGATCTATGCGGTCAACCCGCGCAACAAGACGGTGTGGGACGGGCAGACTTGCTACCCGAGCCTGAGCGAGCTGCCGGAGGCGCCCGACCATGTGGTGGTGATCGTGCCGGGCGCCGCCGCCGTCGAGGCCATCACCGAAGCCGGCAAAGCCAAGGCGCGCAGCGCCACCGTGTTCTCGGGCGGTTTCGGCGAAGGCGGCGATCCGAAGGGGCAGGCGCTCGCGGCCGATCTCAAGCGCGCAATCGAAGGCGCAGGCCTTGCGGTGTCGGGCCCCAACTGCATGGGCAATCTCGCGGCGCCGTCGCGGATGATGACCATTCCGGACGATCGCATCACTTCTCTCGACCACGGACCGGTCGGCATCGTCGGCCAGAGCGGCGGCATCGTGATGGCGATCCATCGCGCGCTCCTCGCGCGCGGCGTCACTGCCGGCTACGCGGTGACGAGCGGCAATGAGATCGGTCTCAACATGGCGGACTACATCCGCTATCTCGCCGACGATCCCGATCTGCGCGCGATCGCGTGCTTCATCGAGTCGATTAAGGAGCCCCTGGCGTTCCGTCGCGCCTGCGAATATGCGCGCGATGCCGGCAAGCCGGTCGTCGCGGTCAAGATCGGCGGCTCGGAGGAAAGCCGGCGTGCCGCGCTCGCACATACAGGCTCGCTCGCGGGCTCGCTGCAATGCTTCGATGCTGTTGCAGAGACGATCGGCGTGGTGCGCGTCGACACGCTCGATGAGATCGTCGAGACGGTGGAATACTTCACCCACGCGAAGCCCCCCAAGGGCCCACGGCTTGGCGCCATGACATTTTCGGGCGGCATGAAAGGGCTGCTGCTGGAAGCAGCCGAGCGCAACGGGCTGAGCTTCCCTGAGCTGTTGCCGGAGACCAACGCCAAGATGAGCGAGGTGCTGGGCGTCGGTACTTCTCTTGGCAATCCGCTCGATGCAGGCTTCGCGGCGCTTTCCAGCGCCGAGGCCTATTTCAAAGGCATCGAGGTGATGCTCGCCGATCCCAGCATCGACGTGCTGCTGGTGCAGGAGGAGCTGCCACCGGCGCCGCGGCTCAACAACAAGGTCGAAAACCTGCGCGTGGTCGACCAGATGGTGGCGAGCGCGGGCAAGCCGATCGCCGTCATCTCGATGATCTCCTATATGTTCACCGAGCATACGCGCGAGTTCCGCGCTGCGCTCAAAAACCTGCCGGTGCTGCAGGAGATCGACAAGGCGATCCGCGCGGTCGGACGCGCCGGACGCTACGGCGCGTTGTGCGCACAAGCGGCTGCTGCGCCAACGTCTGCCGCAAAGCCTGACGTTTCAGCTATTCTCAAGCGCCGCAGCCCGGCCGCGAACGGGCTTTCGGTACTGAACGAGGCCGACTCCAAGGCGCTGTTGCGCGCCTACGGCATTGCGACGCCGCGCGAGCAGGTGGTCGGAAGTGTCGACACCGCGGTGAGCGCCGCCAAGGAGATCGGCTATCCGGTCGTGCTCAAGCTCGTCGCTGCCGAGGTGACGCACAAGTCGGACATCGGCGGCGTCATTCTCGGCATCAGGAGCGAGAATGAGCTGCGCAGCGCTTACGCGCGCCTGGAGCAGAACTTCACCAAGGCGCAAGGTGGAGCGAAACTGACGCAGGCGCTGGTGGCGCAGCAAATCTCAGGCGGTGTTGAGCTGGTATTGGGCGTTCAGCGCGATCCGGAGGTTGGCCTGGTGCTCATGTTTGGATCGGGCGGCGTGCTGCTCGAACTGACCAAGGACGTGAGCTTCGGCGCGGTGCCGCTCCCGCCCTGGCAGGCGAAGGCAATGATCGAACGCACGAGTGCGGCCAAGCTGCTGAAAGGCTATCGCGGTGCACCGGCCTGCGACGAAGCCGGCGTGCTCGCCGCGCTCAGCTCGCTCGGACAGCTCGCGCACGATCTGGGCGATCAGATCGAAAGCATCGACATCAATCCGCTGGTTGCGCTGCCCGATGGCCAAGGCGCGGTTGCGCTCGATGCCCTGGTGGTGCTGCGGAGCTGATGCGATACTTTCTTGCTACCGCCCCCGCGGAGGCGGGGGCCCAGTATCCACGAGACGAGTTGTAGGTCTAAGCGCTAGTTGAAAGGCCAGTGTTTGCTGGGTCCCCGCTTTCGCGGGGACGACGCCGGGGTTGGAGACAGGTCATGAATCAAATCAGCAGGCTCGCCGTCGCTGGCGCCTTCGCTATCGGATGCATCTCCTCCGCGCCCGCCGCCGAGGTCAGCCCCGAGCTGATCGCCAAGGCCAAGCAGGAAGGCCAGATCACCTACTACACCGACCTGATCGTCGATCAGATCGTGCGGCCGCTCACCACCGCATTCGAGGCCAAGTACGGCATCAAGGTCGCGTTCACGCGCGGCGACAGCCAGGTGAACAGCATCAAGCTGCTGAACGAATATCGCGCCGGCCGCGTCGTCGCGGATGTGTTCGGGCTCACCTCAGCCATGGAGGTGCTGATCGCCGCCGGCGCGGTCCGCCAATTCACCGCCGTCAATGCCGAGGAGCTGCCGCCGCAATATCGTGATCCGGACCGCTACTGGGTCTCGTCCCATCTGTTCGTGCTCACCCCCGGCCTCAACACCAGCCTGGTTCCGGCCGCGCAGCGACCGAAGAGCTACGACGACCTGCTGCTGCCGCACTGGAAAGGCCGCATGGCCTGGAAGATGAATGACCTCTCGGGCGGGCCGGGCTTCATCGGCAATGTACTCACCCACATGGGCGAGGAGCGCGGCATGGCCTATCTGCGCCAACTCGCCAAGCAGGACATCAAGGTGCTCAACGCCAGTGCCCGCGCCATCCTCGATCAGGTGATCGCCGGCGAATACGCGATGGCGTTGCAGATCTTCAATCATCACGCCGCCATCAGCGCCGAGAAGGGCGCACCAGTCGACTGGGTGCGGCTCTCGCCCGCCACGGTCACGCCCGGCCTTGTGGGCCTGCCCAAGAACGCCCCGCATCCCAACGCGGGACTCTTGTTCGTCGAGTTCATGACTTCAAAGGAGGGGCAGCAGATCTTCCAGAAGGCTGCCTACCTGCCAGCCCGGCCTGACGTGGCGCCCACGGTCCCGGACCTGGTGCCGGCGACCGGGGGGTTCGGCGCCACCGTGGTCACCCCCGCCCTAACGGCCAAGTCAATGAACCATTGGGATAAGGTCTTCGCCGACTTGTTCCGTTGATTGCTATCCACAGCCCCTTCACTATTTCCGCAATAGTGTACCTCTCACCGAACAATTCTGGCGGTTGGGAAGGGGACTCCAGCTATGGCGCGCTATAGTGCGTGGCTCCTTCGTCAGCGAGACCGGGGTGGACCACACAGTGGGCGACGTTAGTCATTCCCCCTCGACCGAAGCACTGCGCCCGATCAATGCAACACCGATTGCTTCTGCCTCTGTGCTCGCGCCGTCCCTGTCTCTCTATCTCTCCGTCGCGCTGGTCGCCGGCGCCGTGATCGCGCTGCAGATCGGCATCATGCGCATCTTCGCGGTCGGCAGCTGGGCGCATTTCGGCTCGCTGGTCGTAAGCCTCGCGATGCTCGGCTTCGGGCTGACCAGTGCGATCATGTGCGTTACTACGTCCTGGTTCGATCGCCACTGGCGCGCCGTTGCCGCAACCGCGCTCGCTCTGTTTGGACCACTTGCGGTCGCTGCCAATCTCCTGGCGCAGCAGCTTCCGTTCAACGCGATATTCCTGGTCTCCGACCCGATGCAGAAGTGGCGGCTCGCCGCCAATTTCATGCTCTACATGCTGCCGTTCCTGGCCGGCGCATTTTTTCTCGGCACCGTATTTCTAAAGGCGCAAAAGATCTTCGGCCGCGTCTATTTCGCCGACCTGACGGGCGCCGGCCTTTGTGGGCTTGCGTTCCTGCTCGCGATGTACGTCATCGTGCCCGACAATCTCATCATCGTGCCGCTCGTTCTCTGGCTCATCGGCAGCGCGTTCTGGCTGATCGCGACGGAGCGCCTCGGCCAGGTGCTTGCACTGGCCGTTCTTGCAGTCGTCACCATCACGGCGCATTTCGCGCTGCCATCCTGGCTCAACGTCAGCACGCTCGCGGTCTCCGACTACAAGGGTGTCGCTTACGCGCGCAAGTTCCCGGACAGCCAGCGTGTCTATGAGAGCGCCTCACCGTTCGGCTATCTCGAAGTCTATTCGAGCTCCTACTTGCACTTTGCGCCGGGACTATCCGACAACGCGGCGTTCAATCTGCCGAAGATGCCGGACAACGCCTATCTCGGCATGTATATCGACGGCGATGGACCGATCGGCATCATCCGCGACCTGCCGCCGGAGGAAACGGCCTATTACCGCTTCCTGCCGATGATCTATCCGTATCTGATCAAGGACAAGCCCGACACTTTCGTGGCGCAGTTCGGTGGCGGCATCTCCACGTCCGTTGCGCTGCGCTCCGGCTCCAACTCGGTGACGGTGGCGGAAGGCAATCCGGCCGTGCTCAACGCGTTTCGCACCGACAAGGGCCTGCGCGCCTTCACTGGCGACATTCTCAACAATCCAAAGATCCGCGTCATCGACTACGACGGCCGGCTCTATCTCGCCTATACGCGCAATCGCTACGATGTCATTGATCTCAGCCTTGCCGACTCCGCCGGCCTCTCGAACCCAGGCGGCTTCGCGATCGTGGAGAAGTTCTCCTATACGCGCGAGGCAATGCTCAGCTATATGCGCGCGCTCAAGGACGGTGGCATCCTGTCGGTGACGCTGTGGAACAAGGAGGAGCCGCCGAAATCGGTGCTGAAGCTCTACGGCACCATGGCGGCGGCCGCGCGCGAGCTTGATCCGGAGCGCGTTGCCGCCAGCTTCTTCGTGGCGTCGAGCTATCTCTCGACCGCGACCGTGCTGTTCAAGCGCGGCGGCTTTACCCAAGCCGAGATCGAGACGCTGCGCGCACACACGCGCGCCATGTCGTTCGACGAGATCTACTACAAGGGCTTCGCCTACGACGACAGCCAGACTGCACGCGTGCTCGATGACTACCGCAACCAGATCTTCGCCACCGGCGAGGAGAGCGAGCCGTCCGACCCGCCCGAAGGCACAACACCCGGCGAGGGGCCGCCCGAGCAGACGCCAACCGCGGTGCCGGCGACCACCATGGGACAGCTCGCCTGGCACCGGCTGATCAACGGTGGCTGGGACGAGGTCGCGGACGCCTACGTGTTCGATACGCGCCTGCTCACCAACAACCGCCCATATTTCGCGGCCTATGTGAAACCGTCGGACCTGCATCGCGTCACCGACCGGCTGGAGCTGCTGCAGGACGAGTGGGGCTATCTGCTGATCTGGGCAACGCTGGCGATCGCGTGCATCACCTCGCTGTCGCTTGTCGCCCTGCCGGTGATCTTCGGCTGGCACACGATCTTCAGCCACAACCCTGGCAAGTTCCGCACCATCATCTATTTCGCGTGTCTGGGCGCCGGATACATTATGGTCGAGGTCGGGCTCATTTCCGAATTCATCCTGGCGCTGAGCAATGCGACGGTCTCGGCCTCGATCCTGATCACCGGCATGCTGGTGTTTTCAGGGCTGGGCAGCTTCGTGTCGGAGCGCTTTCTCGATCGCGCGCGCGACGTGATGCCGAAAGTGTTCGTCGCGATTGGCGCGATCCTGATCATGTATGGGCTCGCGCTCGATCGCGTGCTCGACTTCATCGGCACCTTTCCCTATCTGGTGCGTCTGCTGCTCTGCTTCGTGCTCGTCTTTCCGCCGGCATTCCTGATGGGCTTCCCAATGCCAACCGCGATGACCACGCTCGGCCGACTTGGTAAGGACCACATGTTTCTGTGGGCCTGGGGCATCAATGGCTGCTTCTCGGTGATTGGTGCAGCGCTGGTGCCGATCATCGCGACGTCATTCGGGCTCACCGCCGTGCTTTGCGTTGCTGGCGCTGCCTACCTGATCGCGATCCCGGCATTCTTTGCCGTACTTCTGCCGTTGAGGCCGGGGCATGCTCCCGTCCCGTCATGATGAGCGCGCTGATTTTCTCCTCCGTTCGTCCCCGCGAAAGCGGGGACCCAGGGCTTCGAGTCCTGCGTGCGCGGCCCTGGGTCCCTGCTTTCGCGGGGACGAACGGTGAGGCACGTGCGCGCATCGTCATCATAGTTGCAGCGAGCCTGCTCCTCGCCGCGGCCGCGCTTGCACAAACTCCGATGCCCGCAGCCAAGACCCAGCTCGTGCCGTTCGATGTCACGCCGTTCCCCTATAGCGGGGCCGTGCCGGACAAAAACATCACCTTTCTCGACGTGGTGAACGGCGAGCGGCGCGGCCACACCTCGCTGCGCGGTGGCGTCTATTGGGAGGACCAGACCTACAGCGACAAGCGCGTGCTGCTCTCGATTCCGCGCGGTTTTGACATCAGGCGGCCGGCGCTGATCGTTGTGTACTTCCACGGCAACCTGGCAACGCTGACCCGCGACGTGCGCGACCGCCAGCAGATCCCGCGCCAGCTCGAGCAGTCCGGGCTCAACGCCGTGCTGGTCGCGCCGCAGTTCGCGGTCAACGCGGCCGATTCATCCAGCGGCCGATTCTGGGAGCCGGGCGTGTTCGGCAAGTTTCTTGACGAGGCCGTCGAGAAGCTCGCCCGCCTGCATGGCGAAGCGCAGGCGCGCACCACGTTCGAGCGAGCCCCAGTTGTGATCGCCGGCTATAGCGGCGGTTACAACCCGGCCGCCTATGCGCTTGCGATCGGCGGCGTCAATCAGCGCGTGCACGGCGTCATGCTGTTCGACGGCCTGTTTGCCGAGATCGACAAGTTTGCCGACTGGCTGGCCAAGCGCCCGCACGCATTTTTCTTCACCGCCTACGGCAAGGCCGCCCGCACCGAGCACGCCGAGTTGCAGCGCATGCTGACTGATCGCGGCGTTGGCTTTGGCACCACCCTCCCGGCGCGGCTCACGCCCGGCAGCGTGACGCTGCTGTCGGTCGGCGACGACGTCGCCCACAATGAATTCATGACCCGAGCCTGGGCCGCCGACCCGCTCAAGGCAGCGCTGGCACGCGTTCCGGACTTTGCGCGCAGTGGCCCTGTTCCAAGCGGCAAGCGCAAGTAGCGCCCCCCTTCCCCTCCCCCGCATCATGTTCTAATCGAGCGGTGAACCTGGGAGGACATCGCCTTGCCTTGGATGACCGTTAACGGAGTAAGCCTTCACTATCAGCTCGCCGGCGATCACGGTCCGGTGGTGGTGCTGCTGCACGAGATGGGTGGCACGCTCGACAGCTGGGACGGCGTGACGCCCGGCCTCGCCGCGCAGTTCCGCGTGCTGCGCTACGACCAGCGCGGCGCCGGCCTGTCCGAGAAGGTGCGAGCGCAATTCACCAACGACGACGCGGTCAACGACCTCGAGGGCGTGCTCAAAAATCTCGACCTCAAGCCGCCCTACAACTTCGTGTGCGTGGCCGCGGCCAGCACGCAGGTGCTGCGGTTCCTGGAGCGCCATCCCGAGCAGGTGTCATCTATTGTGCTGTGCAACCCGGCGCCCGGCGTGGACCCGAGCCGCGCCGGCGCGCTGCGCGAGCGCGCTGAGCTGGCCGAGCGCGACGGCATCCGCGGCGTCATGGGGATCACGCTCGACAAGTCCTATCCGCCCGACCTCGGCGAGCGTTCAGCCTACGAGGCCTATCGCGGCCGCTATCTCGCCAACGATCCGGTCGGATTCGGGCTCGCACATCGCATGCTGGCAATGACCAACATGCTTTATATGCTGCCGAAGATCAGCGTGCCGACCATGGTGGTCGCCGGCAAGCACGACACCGTGCGGCCGCCCGCCGGCACCGAGGAGCTCTCCAAGAAGATACCGGGCGCACGCTTCGAGCTGATCGAAGAGGCCGGCCACTTTTTGCCGACGACCGGGCCGAAGACGCTGGTCCGGCTGCTGCTCGATTTCTTCAAGAAGTGATGCGAATTCATTCGAGGGGTGACATCCGAACCAAGCCCGTAGCCCGGATTGAGCGGAGCGAAATCCGGGAACGACAATGCAACTTGATCGGCTGCTCCCGCATTTCGCTTCGCTCAATGCGGGCTACAGGGCTGCTCGCTTCGTCTTAACGACGTCTCATTGAGGGATGACATGCAAGTCAACGCTAACGGCATCAGCATCAACTACCAGATCGACGGCCGCGAGGGCTCGCCGTGGCTGATCTTCAGCAACTCGCTCATCACTAATCTCACCATGTGGGACGATCAGGCGGCGGCGCTTAAAGATAGCTACCGCATCCTGCGCTATGACCAGCGCGGCCACGGCGGCACGCAAGTCCTCGAGGGCAAATACACCTTCGACCAGCTCACCGCCGACGTAGTCGGGCTCATGGACGCGCTCTCAATCAAGCGCGCGCATTTCTGCGGCCTCTCCATGGGCGGGATGACGGCGCTCTTTCTGGCGCAGCGCCACGCCGACCGCTTCGATCGCATCATCGCCTGCGATTGCGGGCCGGCCTCGACGCCGGTCTCGGCGCAGCAATGGAAAGAGCGCATCGACCTGGCCGCCGAGAAGGGCATGGAGGCACTGGTCGACGTCACCGTCAACCGCTGGTTTCCGCCCGACTTCGTCGCTACCAAGGCGCCAGTGCTCGACAAGGTCCGCGGCATGATCCGCACCACGCCCTACAAGGGCTTCGCGGGCTGCGCGCAGGCGCTCTCCGATTATGACCTGCGGCCAGGGCTCGGCGGCATCAAGAACCCGACCTTGCTGATCTGCGGCACCAAGGACGCCACTTTCCCCGGGCTGCAGCAAATCAATGCCGCGGTGCCGGGTTCGAAGATGGTACCGCTCGAAGGGGCCGGCCACATCTCTAACGTCGAGCAGCCCCAGGCATTTACCAAGGCAGTCGTGGATTTCCTGAAAGGGTGAACGGCGGGCGAATGCCTCTTCCAAAACGCAGACGTGCGCTGCAATTCAAGCGCCCTGCCGCGCCGTTGCAATCACTTCTGGGCCGTTATACCTCAGTAAAGGAAGGGCGGCATGAAAGAGGCACATAGCTTGTTTACTTGGCTTAACTTTAATCGACGCTACCATCGCCGATATTGGCGGCCTCGCCGCGGCCGATCAGGAGGAGCACCATGACCCTGCAAGAACCAGCAGCCCGCCCGGGGCTTTCGAACAAGGCGCGCGAGTTGATGGAGCAGATCAACACCGACGCCGGCAAGGACAATATCTGGGTGCGTACCCAGATGAACGCCCCGGCCCAGCGCCCCTGGTTCACCGACACGGGCGGCGCCACCGGCACCGGCGCAATGGCGAGCGGCCGCGTCGCTGCCAACCAGATGAAGAGCGCCGCCTATCGCTGGCGCTGGAAGGACTACAAGGCCTATCTCGATCGCCTCTCCACCATCGCCGCCAAGGCCGACGTGCCGCCGATCGAGTTCGCCGACCGGCAGAGCATCCTGCTCACCAATCCGGGCCTCAACGGCCGATTGCAGGTCACCAACACCATCCGCTGCGCGATCTCGATCTACAATCCGGGCGACATCGCACCCGCGCACGTCCACTCGCCGAATGCCAGCCGGACCATTCTCTCCGACAAGGGCGGCTACACCAACGTCGAAGGCGAGCGCTGCGAGGCGACACGCGGCGACATCATTCTCACGCCGAACGGCACCTGGCACGACCACGGCAATGAATCCGGCCAGCCGGTGATCTGGATCGACATGCTCGATTGGCCACTGATGGAGTTCCTCGACTGCGCCTGGGTCGACCAGGAATACCGGCCGTCCAACACGAGCAACACCAAGAGCCAGGCGACGTTGCAAGGCAACGGATATTCCGAGCGCCTCTATGGCAACGGCGGACTGATCCCGACCTTCGTGTCGCACCAGCGCGGCTGGGGCAATGAGCCGGCGCCTTACATCCACTATCGCGGCGACGAGATCCGCGCTGCGCTCGAACGCCTCGCCAAGGAAGCCGGCGATCCGTTCGAGGGCATCCAGATGCAGCTCGTCAACCCGGTGACCGGAAAGCCGGTGTTCCCGACCTTGAACTATCAGGCGCAGCTCATTCGTCCCGGCGAAGAGACACAGCCCAAGCGCGAGACCTGCGGGACGTTCATCGTCGTGATCGAGGGCAAGGGCAAGACCGACATCGGCGGCCAGGTCTTCGATTGGGAAGAGAACGACATCATGGTGGTGCCCAACTTCGTGTGGCGTAAGCACACGAACACGGGCACGGGCAACGCGATCCTCTACACGGTGTCGGACTCGGCGCTGCTCAAGAACATCGGCCAGTACCGCGCGCAGGGCAAAGCCAAGGACGGAAAGGTCATTCAGCTGGTGCAGTGACGATCAGCCGTCACAAATCAACGCTTTGGCGCCGCCTTCGGGCGGCGCTTTTGCTTTCGGGCCGGCTTCTTGCCGGCCGGCGCGCCTGACAGCAACAGCATCCGATCGTCGGAACGCTCGAGGCTCATCGCGATCCCAGTCTCCCATGCACTGAGGATGCGGTCACCGATTTCGGGGTGCGCGGCCACCTCGCTGAAGTAACGCTTGACGTCAGCCATCACATCACAAAGCGCATCGGCGGTCTGTTCCAGTATCTGTCCGATCTCCTTGGTCGCGATATCGCAGCGCGATTGCGCCAGCACCACCAGAGCACGCTTGTCGGGCCAGAAAATCGAGCCGTTCAAGGTCAGCGCCATGGCGTCGTCGGGGATGTAGGCGTCCGTGGTGACGAGGTCATAGACCGGCGCCAGCCGCGCCGGTCCCACCACGTCGTCGTAGATGAGGCCGAAGTTCTTGAGATGGGCGTCGCCGTTGCGGAGCGCGCAATTAAGCACGAACAGCCGGAACAGGCGCTCCAATGCAGTCCGGCGGCCCTCGACGTCGATGAAGTCGCTGGCGCGCTTGAACAGGCGCGTCTCGTAGCCGCCGTCATATTTCTTCGCACTGGTCAAACCGTTGAGGACACAGAAATCCTCAAAACCGCGATGGCTGCCGTCCGGCTTGAGGTCGAAGCGCTCGATCACCAACGCACGGCCGTTCTCCGACAGCTGGAATCCCGGCACGACAAGGCCGGCCTTCCTGGCTGCGCACAGGCAGAAATATTCATTGGCGGCCAGCTCGGGCAGCTCGTTCGAATCCCAAAGCTTCACGATATGGGTCGCCGGCCGAACGCCGGGCGGCCGCAGCTCGCTCCCGCTCGGCGGTTGATCCGGCAGGCCACGGACCAGGACTTTCGGCTGAACACCGGAGATGCCTGAGTGTCTGGCGAACGTCTGCATGAGGTGTTCGTAGAGCTCTCCGCCACGCTCAGCCTTGATGATCTCATCGATCGGCTGAAACGGGACATCGTCCGATGGCTGCGCCTCGGCACGCGAGCAACCGATGCGACCAATCTGGGCTCCTCCCACGACGGCCAAGAGATCGATGTCGTCGAAACTCTTGGAGGGCTTGGCGAAGCTCGCAGAAAGCCGCGCCCGCAGCGCGCCTTCGGGCAGATTCATGTCGAAGATCGGAAGCAATCCATGGTGCGAATTCCACGAGGCGAGCCGCACCGGCATGGTGACCGAGACCGCACGCGCCGTGGCGAGCTCCGGCTCGTAGGCGAAAGTCGCACCGACCTCCTCATGCCGATCGAGAAAGCCCGCGCGCCGGCTATCGGTCCAGACGCGCAACATCGCCCTCTTCCGCCATGAGGTCTTCCAACGTGGGACGCGCTCGGTCCAGATCAGCGACCTTGAGGTCGAGCCCAAGGGCGTTGAGCAGTCTCAGCACCGGCTTGAATCCGATTCCGGCCGCCCTCGCATTTTCGAGTGCATCGATCCGCGCCCGGCTGACACCGGACTTCCTGGCCAAGTCGCTTTGAGTGAGACGCTGCCCCTTGCGGGCAGTCCTGATCACGTTGCCCAGTTCCACCAGATCGGGCATACCTGCACCACAATTGAGGTTAATAAACCTCCCGTTACCTCCACTATGGATGGTCTCGGCCTCAAACACAAGGCATTTCTTCCAAATTGGAGGTATTTGCCTCAAAGGCGATGTAGATTAGGTCTCATCTGCAATGCGCGTGCGCAGCACGCCAACGCGGTCAACGTCGACCTCCAACACATCACCGGCCTTCATCCACACCGGCGGATTGCGCTTGGCGCCGATGCCGTCGGGCGTGCCGGTGGCGATGATGTCGCCGGGCGCCAGCGGCGTGAACATTGAGCAGAACGAGATGATTGCCGGGATGTCGTGGATCAGCATGTCGGTGCCAGAGCGTTGCATCTCGGCGCCGTTGAGCCGGGTCACCAGCGTGAGCTTGGTCGGGTCCGGAATCTCATCCGCTGTAACAATCCAGGGGCCGAGCGGGCCGGACCCGACGAAATTTTTGCTGGCGGCAAGCGAATATTTGGTGAAGTCGCGCACCGTGGCGTCGCAGAAGCAGGTGTAGCCCGCGATGTAGCCGAGCGCGTCCTCGCGCTTGATATGCCGGCCAGCCTTGCCGATGACGAGCGCGAGTTCACCCTCGAAATCGAAATTGGTCGATACTTTGGGTCGGATCATGGCGCCGTCGTGCGGCACCAGCGTGTTGATGAAGCGCAGAAAGATGTTCGGGAGCTTGGGCGCCTCAGTGCCATGCTCAGCAGCATGGGATTTGTAATTGATGCCCACACACATGATCTTCTCGGGATTGGTAATGACCGGCAAATACTGAAGGCCCGCGAGCTTCTGATCAGGCTGCGCGCCCTGCGCCGCGCGGCGCAGCTCATCGAGCGCGCCGGCCGCGATCACGTCACGCAACGTCGCGTAACGTCCAGCGAGGCGATCATTCATGGTGACGACGCCGTCGCCGATGACCACGCCAAAGGCCGGCTTGCCGTTAGCGACATAGCTTGCGAGCTTCATCTCTCAATCCCCAAACCCTTGACTCTCCGCTGTCGTCCCCGGGAAAGCGGGGACCCAGTATTCTCAAACGCTCAACGTTTTTTGCAGCGTAAGAGGTTTGCCTCTTGATCCGTGTTTGCTGGGTCCCCGCTTTCGCGGGGACGACAGCAGCAATCTGCTCAATGATCGTGTTTGTGGTCGTGCTTGCCCGTGTGTACCGGCCTGCCATCCGGGCGCGTGAGCAGGTGGCCGATGCCGGCCTTGTTGGCCCAGTATTCCCAGGCGCGCCAGGTCTCGGTCGAATAGGGGCTGTAACCCTTGTTGCGAGCGTCGATCTCGCCCTTCGACAGGTACTTGATCTTGCCGCCTAGCATCTTGGCGCGCATCAGCGCGCGCGCATTGCGCGGCAGGTAGACCGAGAGCCGCACCACCTCGATCAGCGAGCGCGCCGCCGAGGCAAAGCCATGCCCGCGCATCAGCGCAACGCTGTTCTTGCCCAGGCATTTGGCGAGGTCGCGGCCCTGCGCCATGTTGGTGACCAGCACGTTGGTGGCGCCGAACTTGTCGGCAATGTCCCACACCGGAACGTTGGGACCGATGAAGCTGCCGGAATGGATCACCGGCTTGAGCTTGGTCGCGGCCGCAATGCCGAACGGCAGAGTATCTTCCGCATGGGCGTGCACCACGGAATTGATGTCTGGTCGCATCTCGTAGATCGCCGCGTGGATGAAGCGTTCGAGGTAAAGCGAGCGCTTCTCGTTCTTCAGCGGCTCACCGTCCAGGCCGAGCTCGACGATGTCGTCCTTCTCGATCAGCTCGGGCGCAAGTGAACGGGAGATGAAGAAGCTCTTCGGGTTGTCCGGATTGCGGATGCTGACATGGCCGTACGCATCGACCACGTCCTCCTTGGCGAGGATGCGGTTCGCGATGACAAGGTCCTTGATGATGGTGTCGAGATTGGACATGGCCGGGATCCTGACGTCTTTTTGAGAAACAAAGGTGAGGCGACGGCGCTATTCGAAGTGACCATTCAAGGTCACTATTCAAGGCCATAGACCGGCGCGAACAGCTCTTCGAGCGTCGGCTTCCAGTCGGTCAGGTGCTGATCCTGCAGATACTGCACCAGCGCTTCCAGCGTCGGGCGGTTCTCCTCGACGCCGTAGGGCCACGGATCGCCGTTGAAGTACTCGTAAATCTCATCGATATCGCGCGGCAGCCAGGGCATCATGTAGCGCAGCGCGCGCTGGTTATACATGCGCACCAGCGCGATCTCCTTGGCGCGCTGGAACGCGTTGAACAGGCTCGTCGCCACGAACGGATATTTCTCGTAGATCGACTTCTTGATCGCGACGAGGTGCATGATCGGATAGATCTTGGTGCGCTTGTAGTGATCGCGCTCGCGCTCGACGAAGTCGGGGAACAGCCGCGCGATGTTCGGATTGGTGCGGAACGATTCCGGCATGCTGGTGCCGATGGTGGCGTCGATCACGCCCTCCTGGATCATGTCGTCGAGCGACTTGTTGGGCGGGCCCTGCTCGATCTTCACCGGCTTGAGCAGCGGCAGCACG
>Ga0066903_100000648_pt1 | contig 22838 bp, 14 predicted proteins | sample PanSoiMetaGPlot1_FD_67491 | JGI IMG/M metagenome (GOLD analysis project Ga0066903, IMG submission 67491) | Tropical forest soil microbial communities from Panama analyzed to predict greenhouse gas emissions - Panama Soil - Plot 1 (version 2) | ecosystem: Environmental > Terrestrial > Soil >... | reverse complement strand
GACATTCATTCTCCACAATACATATCTCGAAATCGCTGTGGAACACGGCTTAGTTGGCCTTGTGCTTTACATCTGGCTGCTTACCGACTTGTTTCGCATCGGCAAGGTGCGAGCCCTTTCTGCTCCTCGCGGGGTTTTTCCCGATTCTCAATTTCGTTCACTCTGGCCGCTAATGATACTGGTCTTCATCATCAACGCCTTTTTCGTTGTAATGAACTATCAATTTGTCAGCGGGTTGCTCTTCACAGTAGCGGGGATATTGGCGGCTCAGAACCGTCACTTAGAACTTGAACGTCTCCGGTAACACACAGACTGGCTTGGCACCCGTCGACGACGCTAGCAACAGTCACCCCTCATCATTTCTCGTGGGATCCGGTGCGGCGTATCTGGCAGCACGCTATGGCCTCGGCGTACTGGTCGGCGTAGGTAACATGCTGGTGCTGACCTGGTGGATTGGGCCGCACGCATACGGGTTATTCGTCACCGCGATCGGATTAGTCTCATTCTTTGCCAGCATCGCCCGCCTCGGAGTAGACACTTTTCTCGTCCGAAGAGAGCCTTCGCCAGATCCGCAACTCTACGCCGTTGCAGGAACTCTTGTGCTCGCGTTCTCCGTAATGGTGATGGCCACCGGCGCAGCTGTAATTCCTCTACTCACGCATTGGTTCGGCAATCATGAATTCGTAGCTCCGTATCTTGTATTGCTGCTCAGTATTCCAGTGATCGGACTGACCGGTATCCCAACAGCGAAACTCGAACGTGAGTTGCAGTTCCGGCGTGCAGCACAGATCGAACTTGCCAGCCAATTAGTCGGACTGACAATCTCATTCTTTCTGGCGTGGCGTGGTTTCGGTGTATGGGCGGCTGTGGCTGGCCAGACGGCATGGCAACTATCACTACTGATCTTTGCCTCCGCGTACAGCCGATTGCCTTTTACTCTGCGCATAGACTTGCCCGAGATGCGACGCATGTTGGCCTACGGCGCCGGAATCACGCTCTCGTTGCGTATATGGCAGTTGCGAACGCTCGTGAATCCGCTTCTGGTCGGCAGATTTGTTGGAACTGAAGGGGTGGCATTCGTCGCTTTAGCCATCCGAATCGCGGAAGCACTGGGTGCGATACGGCAAGCAGCGGGACGTGTCGCCATCGCAAGTCTCTCGCGCCTGCAGCATGATTCGGATGCGCTCATGCGAACACTGGAGGAATCACTTCGCCTCCAGATCATTCTCCTCGGGCCATTGCTCTGTACGTTCACATTCGTTGGCCCATTCGTCGTCAATCACCTGGTTGGATCGCGCTGGACTCCTAGCTTGAACGTGTACCCCTTCGTAGCACTCGGAGTGCTGGTGAACTCCGTCTACAACTTGCAGGCTTCGGCCTTGTTCGTTCGTGGCGCAACGCGAGTCGTTACTCGAGCCTACTTCATGCACGTAGCACTACTGGGAGTTGGCACCTATCTCTTGCTGCCTCGCCTTGGAATCGTGGGATACGCCTGGGCTGAACTAGCGGCGTGCGGGGGATATGCCTGGATACATCGCGCGTTCACCGGCTTCGTCTCGTATCGCAAGCTAGCGCCATGGACTCTCCTGTTCTCGGTTCTGCTTTTTCTGCCAAGGGCGATCGGAAATCGCGCCGCCTTGCTATTGACGGGTACAGTCGCAGTCGTGGCCGGATTGGCTTGGACGCACATGGCGAAGCCTAGAACAGTTTGGCGGCGCATGGCCAGAACGATGCGCCCAACATCCTGCATTCTGGCATTTCTCACTATTGTCGCTCTCAGTCCATCCAGACTTCATGCCGACTCTGCGACAAGTGTTCTCGCTGAAGTCGAAGTTATTCCGCCGACGTTTTTCGGAATGCATTTTCGATTGGACAAGATTGACTGGCCCAGCGTTCCGTTTGCAACGCTGCGTCTATGGGACACCGACACAAACTGGCAAAGGATGAATCCGCAAATCGGCAGGTACGATTTTTCTGTACTCGACCGATATTTGGGGGCAGCCAAAAAACATCAGGTTGAAGATGTGATGCTGACGTTGGGCGGAACTCCGCAGTGGGCCTCAACAAACCCAACGGATCGCAGTTGTGACTATTCTGTATTCGCCCCCGGCAGCTGTCATCCACCGTCTGATTTGAACCATGACGGGAGCGGCAGCAATCGTCATTGGCGGGATTTTCTGTATGCACTTGGCACTCACCTCGCCAGACTTGAGCCGGAGAAATATGCGAGCGTAAAGTACATCTCCATCTGGAACGAGTTCACTCGCGGGCTTGAATCGCATCATCCATCGTGGGTGGGAACCGACGAACAAATGCGTCGCATGGTCGTCGATGGAGACTGCATATTGTTGGGACGCGGTGTATCGGGACAACCATGCACCAGAGCAGACGTGCACGAACCTCAAGTGGGCTTACTGCCTTTGGCAGAAATCGCCTCGCCCGAGGCGGTTTCCGGCGGACCCAGCCTTCGCCGATTCGCTGACTACCTCGAGGAAAACAGCGACTCGAACTTGTTCGGCATCATTGCTCTACATACTTATGCGTACGCGACATCCGGCACGACGTCACCAGATATTGGTCGATCCGGCTTGCCAGCACAATGGGTTGACATCCAGGCTGTCCTCCCGAAGAGACTCTCGAATCTGCCAGTATGGGGTACCGAAAGTGGCTGGGGGGACACGGCGCGCAACCTGCCTGACGCTGATCTGCAGCAGGGATACATCGCCCGTTACTACCTCGTGGGGTGGTCTCTCGGATTCCGCCGCTTGTATTGGTATGCCGCCGACAATAGCTGGGGCAGGCTGATTTATCCCAATGGGATTGATGGCTGCCACGATCAGGGCACCCACAAAGGTTGTCAGACGGCCGCCGCATACGTCTGGAAACAGGTTTATCGATGGATGGTAGGCAACCGGATGGTCAGACCCTGTGCAGCAGAAAACTCTTCGAGCACCTGGACCTGTGAACTCGCTACACCCGGTGGAAAAAGGTTACTCGCTGTCTGGGACACCGCACAGACCTGCTCCGGCGGACATTGCACCTCAAACACCTACACCTATCCAGAAGCATTCCGCAGCTTCTTGACCTTGAACGACCAAACCTGCAGGCCACTCTCGGGAAAAACGATACAAATCGGCTGGAAACCGGTCCTGCTTCGCGAGTCGTGTGATGAGTAGCACTAAGCACATCTCGTTCTACTGACTTCGTGACGACAGTCGCCTATCTTAGCAATCAGTTCCCTTCTCCGGTCGAACCTTACGTCGTCGATGAAATTCGCGAACTGCAACGGCGCGGAGTGAAAGTCATCGCCTGCAGCGCTCGCCATGTTTCACCCAAGGATGTCGACGCTTCCTTACGCCACATTCAGTCGCGGACGCTCTATCTATTTCCTCTGCGACCGAAAGCCGCCGTACACGCCCTTTACCTTTGCGTCCGGAAAGCACGCGCGTTTGCCGACCTGTTTCGGCGCGTGTTACTAGCGGGCCGTGAATCTCCGTTGCGTCGCGCAAGGGCTCTACTTCACACCTGGCTTGGAATCTATTACGCGCTGTTACTTGAAGGGCGAGGCGTCCAGCACATTCATGTCCACCACGGATATTTTGGCGCATGGATTGCTATGGTCGCGGCACGAGAGCTGAATATCAATTTCAGCATGACGTTGCACGGCTCAGATTTGCTCGTGCATCGCACGTATCTCGATACCAAGTTAGAGAACTGCAGTTTTTGCGCTACGATCTCTGCCTTTAACCGCGCGCACATTCTGAAGCATTATCCGGAAATACCCGAAAGCAAGATCCTGGTAAAGCGGATGGGCGTCGAGTTCACGCAATCCCTCGTATCAATCGAATCAACACAGCCAGCACGCACTGCGGTTTGCGAGAGTCCCATGATTTTGCTCTCGGTGGGACGGCTACACCCTGTGAAGAATCATGCATTCCTCATCGAGGCCTGCTGTGAATTGAAGAGCCGCGGCCGAGATTTTGTATGCCTCATCGCTGGTGAAGGCCCTGAGCGCAACACCCTCACACGCCTGATACAGCGTCTCGGCTTGCAAGGGAATGTAGAACTGCTTGGCGCTCTGCCTCGCGAGTGGCTCTCCTACTACTACCAGATCGCCGATATCGTCGTTTTGACAAGCTTCAGCGAAGGCATCCCCCTGGTCTTGATGGAAGCGATGGCCCACGAGCGGACGGTGTTAGCGCCCGCCATCACGGGCATCCCTGAACTCGTCGAGCATGGCAGAACAGGATTCTTGTATCGCCCCGGATCCTTGCAAGACTTCGTAAACCAGATCGAGGAAATTTGGAGTGATCGCTATCAGCATCACTCGCTGCGCCAGGCAGCTCGGGAACATGTGCTCACCCACTACAACCGGGCCACTAATCTCGCGGATTTTACCGACACGCTCTTAACTCGGGTACATGGAAAGGCAGGGCATTAGGCCCATATGAGAATTCTCTACTGCAATAAATACAACTTTCCGTTCAGCGGCACCGAAGTTTACCTGTTTGAAGCGATGGAAATGATGCGCCGGGCCGGCCATGAGGTCGCCTTGTTTTCAATGGCAGACCCACGCGGCGAACCGACACCTTACGACCGCCATTTCGTGCCGCACATCAATTTCAAGGACGAATCACAAGGAATTCTCGATCGTGGGTTGCACGCGGCTCATGCGATCTATTCCTCCACCGCGCGCCGACGCTTGCGGCGAATGCTCCAGGAATTCCGCCCTGACCTTGCGCATGTTCGAAACATCTACCACCATCTCTCTCCCTCAATCCTGTGGGAGTTGAGAGTGCAGCACGTGCCGGTTCTCTATCACCTGAATGACTTTAAGGTTTTGTGTCCTAGCTACAACATGGTGTCGAACGGCCGGGCATGCGAGCGCTGCCGTGGCGGCCAATTCTGGCGGGTCATCACCGAGGATTGCTATTCCGGACCGTTGGGCTCGGGTGTCGTTCTCGCCGCCGAGGCATATTTCAACCATTGGCTGCAGACGTACGAAAAGTGCGTTGACCGCTTCCTTGCCCCCAGCAGATTCGTGAAGGAGAAATTAATCGAAGCCGGATGGCGAGCCGAACGCATTGATGTCCTTCCTCACTTTCAGCGAATACCCAAAGATTTCCCGGACGGCTCAAGAGTGGGCGCTCCCGTCCTCTATTTCGGGCGCCTCTCGCCGGAAAAGGGAGTTGCAGATCTCCTGCGCGCCATGCAGCGCATTCCTCGTATTCGGCTGAACATCGCGGGCGACGGTCCCCAGCGGGTCCAGTTGGAAACGCTTTCCTCGCGATTGGGACTCGCGAACGTGGAATTCCTGGGACACCTTACCCGCGAGCAACTCGACTACGCCATCGCCAACTCTAGCTTCAGTATTCTGCCCTCCCACGCCTACGAGACACTGGGCAAGAGCATACTCGAGTCTTTTGCACATGGACGTCCGGTGATCGCGTCCGACTTGGGCTCCCGACGCGAACTCATCAAAGAAGGAGAAAATGGGCTTCTGTTCCGCGCCGGTGATATTGAGCAGCTGGCCGGTGCAATCTCATTTCTCTACGACCGGCCTGCCCTCGCGAAGGAGATGGGCGCGGTGGGGCGGGAGTACGTCCGCGAACATCACTCGCCTGAAAAGTATTACCAGGCACTGACCTCGCTTTACGAGCAGATGCTATCTCGGCGAGCCCGCATCGGGGCAAAGCCTGCCAGACCCAAGCTTCAAGTCTCTTTCATCGGCGGGCGTGGTGTCTTATCAAAGTACAGTGGGATCGAGGCATATTACGAAGAAGTTGGCAAACAACTCGTCACACTCGGGCATGATGTCACTATTTATTGCCGAACCCACTTCACACCTCCGCAGGCGACGCACAACGGCATGCGACTGGTACGATTACCCACCCTTCGGTCTAAGCACTTCGAAACCTTGCTGCACACCATTCTCAGCACCGGACACGCGCTCCTCACGCCGGCAAATATTGTCCATTACCATGCGCTTGGACCCGCGTTGTTTTCGTTTATCCCACGGCTATTTGGAAAGAAGACCATCGTCACCGTGCAGGGACTCGATTGGCAACGCACGAAGTGGGGACGTTTTGCAGCGTCAGTCCTACGGTTTGGCGAAGTAGCGTCAGCCAAATTTCCCACCTCGACAATGGTCGTCTCACGAACCCTACAGCACTACTACGCTAGTCGATACAAAGCTCCCACGTCCTACATTCCGAATGGCGCCTATTGTCGGGAACGTTGCACTGGCACCCACCTCGACGAATGGGGCCTTGAGCCCGACAACTACATTCTCTACCTGGGCCGCTTTTCGCCCGAAAAGAACTGCCATTTGCTCATTTCTGCTTACGAGCAACTCCAAACCCCTGTCAAACTCGCTATGGCGGGAGGAAGCAGCTACACCGATGACTACGAAAGCAGCCTCCGTGCGCACGAAGGCGATCACATCCGCCTACTGAATTACGTCTCTGGTCAGGCTTTGGACGAACTGCTAACGAACGCGATGCTGTTCGTGCTGCCATCCGATCTCGAAGGATTATCGCTGGCATTGCTCGATGCTATGGGCGCCGGGGTTTGTGTACTTGCCAGCGACATCCCGGAAAACCGCGAGGTAGTTGAAGGCGCAGGGTTCACCTTCAAACATGGGGAAGTCGCTGATCTGGCTCGAATGTTGCAGTTGCTGATTTTCGACGAGCCAACTCGAAAGGCCGCAGCGATCGCCGGCCAGCAAAAAATTCGGGAACAGTATCAGTGGCGCCAAATCGCGCGCGAGATTGAACGCGAGTACTGGAGAGTTCTAGGGTGGAAAGAAGATCACCACTTGTTCCGGACATCGTTGGGGCAGAGTCTAGGATTTCCGGATCGCACACCTGATTCGGACGGCATTGCACACAACGAAGGTTTGCGCCAACTCCCCTAATCCGCGAATTAGCAATTTCTTGCTGAAATAAGAGCGGGAATACGTTTTCCCGCCCTTTCTTTATTACAATCGTTCGTGCGTTGGACGGTGTTCCCGTCGACGTATCACTCTCTATGAAACCCACGATATTGGTCAGTGGAGGAGCGGGCTTTATAGGCTCCAATTTCGTCCTGCAATGGAGAAGGAACGCACGCGGTAAGGTCATCAACCTCGACAAGTTAACCTATGCTGGAAACCTGCGGAACCTGGCAAGTCTTGCCGACGACGGAGAGCATGAATTTGTGCAGGGGGACATCTGCGATCCGACCCTGGTAAACGAACTTTTTCGTAAGCACACACCGTGTGCCATCGTTCACTTCGCTGCCGAAAGCCATGTCGACCGATCGATCCTGGGTCCGGACGATTTCATCCGCACCAACGTGAACGGTACGTTTTGTCTGCTGGAGGCGGCACGGGCGTATTGGACAGCTCTCACCGATCACGATCGCCCGAATTTCCGCTTCCTGCACGTCTCGACCGACGAAGTTTATGGTTCGCTCGGCGCGGATGATTCTCCATTTTGCGAGACAACCGCCTATGCTCCTAACAGTCCATACTCGGCATCAAAAGCGGCTTCAGATCACTTGGTACGCGCCTACCATCACACGTATGGCCTGCCCACAGTGACGACGAATTGCTCCAACAACTACGGGCCTTATCAGTTTCCCGAGAAGTTGATTCCGCTGATGATCCTGAATGCCCGCCAAGGCAAAGCGCTGCCGGTTTACGGCGACGGCATGAATGTACGTGACTGGCTATACGTAGAAGATCACTGCGACGCGATACGTACTGTCCTGGCGGGGGGCAAACCCGGTGAAACCTACAATATTGGTGGATGGAACGAGAAACCGAATCTTGAGATCGTTGAGACCATCTGCTCCATCCTCGATGAATTGTGCCCTCACGATCCGGTGCTTCCGCATCGCAACCTGCTCGCCTTCGTAAAAGACCGCCCTGGGCACGATCGCCGCTACGCAATGGATGCCCGAAAGATCGAGCGCGAGCTTGGGTGGAAGCCGAAGGAAACCTTCGAGACCGGGATTCGAAAGACAATCGAGTGGTATCTGCACAATGAGGAGTGGGTAAAGGAAGTAACGGCAGGCAGCTATCGGCAGTGGATCGCAAGTCAGTACGCGACCTAGATTTTGTTCAACCAGAATGCAGACCAATACAGCGACAGCATACAAAGGAATTATCCTGGCAGGAGGATCGGGGACTCGTCTTTACCCCGCTACCCAGGCCGTCGGAAAAAGCCTGCTCCCCATCTACGACAAGCCGCTCGTCTACTATCCGCTGTCGACATTGATGTTGGCGGGCATACGCGACATCCTCATTATCTCCACGCCGGAAGATATCCCACGTTTTAAGCAACTCCTGGGAGACGGCTCCCACCTCGGTCTGACCTTCAGCTACTCGGTCCAGAGTAAGCCTGCGGGCATTGCTCAGGCACTTCTCATCGGCGAACAGTTCATCGGCTCCAGTTGTTGCGCGCTCGTACTCGGCGACAACATCTTCTACGGCCACGATCTCGCGAAGGACCTGCGTCATGCAACGCAGCAGACACATGGCGCTCAGATTTTCGCTTATCCTGTGCACGACCCTGAACGTTATGGCGTGGTGGAATTCGACCAAACTGGGAAAGCGCTCAGCCTCGAAGAAAAACCACGGACACCGAAGTCTCGGTATGCCGTCACTGGTCTGTATTTTTACGACAATGAGGCGGCCGGGATTGCCCGCTCTCTCAAGCCTTCCGCGCGTGGCGAACTCGAGATCACGGATGTAAACAAGGCATACCTGGAACGAGGCCAGCTGGAAGTAGTCGTCATGGGACGCGGCATGGCATGGCTCGACACTGGCACACACGAGGCGATGATGGAAGCCTCATTGTTCATTCAGACCATTGAACGCCGTCAGGGTTTGAAGGTCGCCTGTCCCGAAGAGATCGCCTACCGGCATGGGTATATCACTGCCGCGCAACTCGAACAAATCGGAATCTCCATGAAAAACAATGGGTATGGAGCATATTTGCTGCAACTGCTCAAAGAGAGGGTATTCTAAATGGCGTCTGCATCAGCAACTGCACTTGGCCAGGTCGTCAAGATGATGGAAACCTCTCTCGAAGGAGCGCTCATTCTCGAACCCCGCGTCTTCAGCGATGATCGAGGCTTCTTCCTCGAAAGCTACAACGAAGGAACCATGCAAGAAATCGGAATTGGTGAGCACTTCGTTCAGGATAATCACTCCTATTCCTCCCGCAATGTGATTCGCGGATTGCACTATCAGGTGCAGCGCGCGCAGGCAAAACTGGTGCGCGTGATCGTGGGCGAGATTCTCGACGTCATCGTCGACCTCCGGCGCAATTCGCCGACCTTTGGAAAATGGGAGAGTGTCCGACTTTCCGGGGAGAACAAGCGAATGTTATGGATCCCAACTGGATTCGCCCACGGTTTCCGAGTGATTTCCGATGGTGCGCACGTTCTATACAAGGCGACCGATTTCTACTTCCCAGAATTCGAGCGCACTTTACTCTGGAACGATCCAGAATTGAACATCGCGTGGGAGTTCGAGGGTGCGCCCATTATCTCTGCCAAAGACCGCGCCGGACAGCCGCTGAAAAAAGCTGAAGTCTACGAGTAGCCACACCAGATGCGAGTCACAGTCTTTGGCGCCAACGGGCTTCTGGGCCGCGCTCTTATGCAGGAATGTCGGGACCAAGACATAACGGGCCTGAATTCCCAGCAAGCTGACATCAGGAATCCCGAACAGGTTCGTGTAGCTCTTCATAACACCCACCCCGAATGGGTGGTTCTGGCTGCCGCATACACGGACGTTGACGGCTGCGAAAGCAACCCTGAATTGGCATTCGATGTAAATTGCCGCGGTGCGATTCACGTAGCTGAAGCTGCAAAAGAGGTTGGCGCTCGACTGATGTTCCTCAGCACCGACTACGTTTTTGACGGTAAGAAAAGAACTCCCTATGAAGTCGACGACCAGCGTGCACCGCAAACTGTCTACGGCCGATCAAAAGCCGAAGCCGAGGAACAGTTGCAACGCACCTTGCCGGGTTGCTGTATCGTCCGAACCTCATGGTTGTTTGGTGTTGGAGGAAAGTGCTTTCCGGATACCATTCTGAAGCTGGCAGCCACACGTTCCGCGCTGGATGTGGTCGATGACCAGCGTGGCTGCCCAACCTTTACCCGCGATCTGGCACAAGCGATCACCCAGCTTTGCAATGCCGGCGCTACGGGCATCATTCACGCCAAAAACAGCGGCGAGTGCTCCTGGTACGAATTTGCTCGTGAGATTCTTCGGAGCGCGGGCCTTAAGACAGAGGTGCGGCCAACCACGAGTGCGCAGTTTGTTCGTCCTGCCCCACGCCCGGAGTACTCTGTGCTATCCCCGTCAAGCCTCACACGCTATAGCGTTGCTATGCCAACGTGGCAGGATGCGCTGCAGCGATACCTGATCGAACGCTCAACAGCAATGTCTCTGAAATCGTGATCTGATCGATCTGAAACATGACAAATTTTGTCATGCCATGACACGCATTCGTTCGAAACGTCTCCCCACTTGTTCGCCTCCTCAGCCGAGGGCGCGTAACCTGCACATAATGAGCGAGTAATCGAAAGGATGATCAATAGTCACTCTCGCTGCTGCTGGCAGCCGACCTGCATAACCATGCGAGGGAAACAGGAATAGAGGCTCTTCGAAAATGGGAACCAAGCAACGACGTCACACTCGCATCAAGATGGTCTTGCCTATTCGAATATCGGCCACAGATGCGTCCAACAAGCCGTTTACCGAACTAGCGCATACTTTGGATATCACTCCGCAAGGTGCGCGATTGGGGGCCATCCATCACACATTGAAACCGGGTGACAAGATGACCATTCAGTACCGGCAGCGCAAAATACCTGTACGGGTTGTGTGGGTGCGTGCAATGGAAGGTTCAAAAGAATGCCAGGTTGGCGTCGAAGCCTTCGAGGGTGGAGAGACCTGGGGTCTGGAACTTACCGGGAGTGAAATTGGAGACTTGCCTCGAACCAAGACCACGACGGCGTAGCGGAACCTCAAAAACAAAAGTGCCTGGTACCAGGCACTCTTGAATTCCAAATTGTAAAACCTTAGTCTGCGGCGGCTCCCTGAGATGGGACAACTTCTCGACGCCGCGATGATCCATTTGCGGGAAGCCCCGCATCCCGAATCTTGTATAACAATGCACGGTAGCTGATGCTCAGAGCGCGTGCCGCCTGTTTGCGATTCCAGTGATTTGCCTGGAGCACTTTCAGAATCACCTTGCGCTCCAGTTCGCGAACCGCTTGCCGCGTCAGCTTCTTCAGCGAGATTGGGCCATCCAGATTCAGGTCAGGATTGAAGTATTCTTGCTCTCTCGTGACCAGGTCACTACTGATCACTTCTTCATTGCCCAGAATCACGTATCGCTTGACCAGATTCTCCAGTTCGCGAATGTTTCCCGGCCAATGATACTTGCGAAGAACCCCGATTAATTCCGTCGAAATTGGGCGCGCACGGCAGTTGTACTTGCGGTTGTAATACTCGAGGAAATAATTCGTGAGATCTTCGATATCGCCGCGCCGTTCGCGAAGCGGTGGGAGATTCAAGTTCACTACATTGATGCGATAGTACAGATCTTGACGGAAGGTACCGTTTTCGATTTCACTCTCGAGATGCCGGTTCGTAGCGCAGACAATGCGGACTTCAACCTTCTTGTCTTCTTGGGCGCCAATTCGGCAGAACTGGCCATCCTGAAGCAGTTGTAGCAATTTGGATTGCAATGCGAGGTCAAGTTCGGAAATCTCGTCGAGGAAGAGTGTCCCGCGATGCGCCATCTCAACGCGTCCGGGCTTCGAACCATAGGCGCCCGTGAACGCACCTTTTTCGTATCCGAACAGTTCGCTCTCCAAAAGCGTTCCTGGTATAGCAGGACAATTGACTTTTACGTAGGGTCCGCTGCGCCAAGGGGAAAAACCGTGGATCATCCGGGCGATGATGTCTTTCCCAGTACCGCTTTCGCCTTGAATGAGAACGGGTACATTTGCACCCGCCACTTTGTCCAGCTTGTCGCGGACGGCCTGCATGATACTGGATCGGCCGAACACCACTGAATCCGGTGGAATCTCTCCCAGCGACTGGACCAGTGAACTTACAGGGTTTGCGGATAGCATCGCCATTTGTTTGCTGCGGCTCCTTAAGCAATGCTTTAGTATGCACCCGGAGAGCCAAACGAAAGTAGCCCCCTTTGGTAACATCGGAATGGTACCTAAGTGGTTTCTATACAATGAATTGAAAGAATTATGCTTTACGCTGGCACAGCACGTCCGACCGTGGAATTCAGACTCTTGGTGAACGGACGGAAGAGGAAAAACTTTTCACACCGAAGAAGTAACTTTCCTTCGCACCGCAGTTCTTTCCGGGACGCTATTTACGAGAGGGCGAGAGAACTTTAACCCAACTAGGTGGTAACCCTCAGCATGGACAACTCTTAGAGTGCGTGCGCGAAGGGTGTGAGCCGCCTTCGGCAGAGCCGTTGTGGCAGTCAATGGCGCGCTAGGTATCTCCAATAGAACCTGCGCCGAAACAGGGAGAGAGCGGCGGACTGCCACTAAAGCGCCACCTGCGCTAACATTGAGGGCCGTCGCAAACTCTAGAAACTCCTTACCGTTCTCGTCCCGGCTTCGAATGAAAACGGGGATCGCCAATGGCAAACGTGGCCACTGGCGCTGCTCGTTTCCAGGTTTCCGGCGGTTCAAGCGGGCTGCTCCCAACGCGAAAATCTCCATTTTGCACCGCACCTAAGGGGCCAATTTCCGTTATTGAAAGGCGAGGATAGCGGTCAAATCCATATGTAGATTGCTTCTGCACACTTACCTTACAGTCTCTAGCACTTGAGACTAAGGACCCTTCGTCATTTCTTCGCTTTCGTGCTGTTTTTTCCACTCATCTCCACATCTCCTAGAAAGCGCAATGTTTTTTCCTTCAGTGACAAAATCCGTGCATTTTCCGTTGACAGGGAAAAAGTCATGACATAGCATCCCTGCAATAGCATTCACTTCAGCCGGACTGAGTTGAGTGCCAAATTGGACTTACCCCCTCTCCCCTCGTAGCCAAACCACGAGAGTCTATCTATGGGTGCAGTGTCGGATAACACGTGTGTTCCCACCGCCTCGAGCCAAGAAACCAAGCCGGCTGATCTGTGTCCCAAGAAACCCACGTCAGCGGAATGTATAAACCCTGACTGTCAGCACGACTTGCTTCAGGATTTCACACAACTGCAAGAACGGTTCGCGCGGACCACCAACGCGCTGGCCTCTGCCGCTCATGACCTCAAAACGCCGCTGGCCATAATGAATGGCTATGTCGAACTGCTCCAAAGCGAAAAGCTAGGCGGCCTCAACGACCGCCAACGGGAAGTGCTGAAGGACATGCATGCCAGCGGTCAACGCCTGCAGCAGTTCATCCAGGACTTTCTGAGCTTTAGCGTGCTCGAGATTGGCGAGATGCGGATGCAGTACGAGATCGGCGACATGAACGCCACGCTCTCTGAGGTCTGCCGCCTTTGGTCAAGCCGCTTCCAGGAGCGTGGAGTCGCTTTGTACTTCCTTGCCAACGACAAACTCACGGATTTCCACTTTGACTTGCCGAAAGTCCAACGTGTCATTTCGAACTTGCTGGAAAATGCATCCAAGTTCACGCCCGTTGGCGGAACTGTGTGGCTGCACGCTGAGCCTTACATGTGGGAGCGGCGAAGCGCTGACTCATCCAGCCCGTCCGGCGATCGTCGTGTGGCAGAGAAGACAAGTGGCGAGCGTCGCCGACAGCAGGTACCTCTTCCGAACTCGGTCAAGGTCAGCGTGTCTGACACTGGACCGGGCATACCACCCGAGTATCACATCGAGGTTTTCGACGATTTCTTCCGGCTGCCGAGCGGAGAAAAGCAAACCGAGGGCATGGGACTCGGTTTGGCGATTGCGCGGCGCCTGGTCAACGGCATGGGTGGCAAGATTTGGGTGGAAAGCGAACCCGGTGCCGGATGCAAGTTTTCCTTCATCATTCCCCTACAACCTGCGTCTAACCCCGCGAACAAAGGAAAGGCGAAATGAACGATACGGCCAACATTTTGCTGGTCGATGACGAACCCGGGATGTTGCGCTATATCCGGACTCTGCTTGAAGTGGACGAATACAAAGTTGAGACGGCCAGCACAGGCGAAGAGGCCCTGGAGCGGGTCAACAAGGGATTGCATCCGGATTTGGTGCTGCTCGACTTGTTAATGCCCGGCATAGACGGCCTACAGACGCTTGAGCAGATGCGGCAGATTTATCCAGGCGTGAAAGTCGTAATGCTGTCCTGCGTGAGCGACACTCGGAAAGTAGTGCAAGCCATCCGGCTAGGCGCGCATGATTACCTTACAAAGCCCTTCCAGAAAGCGGAGCTCGATGCCGTAATCGACCAATGCCTGGGCGCCAGCCGGCAGCCTTACGCTGGAGATGTAGAAGAACTCTGCGATGATGTCTTTTTTGTGGCTGCCAGCCCAGCCATGCGAAAGATCCGCTCGCAAGCAGCTTTAGTCGCGAATGTGGATATCCCGGTTTTATTGCTCGGCGAAAGTGGCACGGGGAAGGAAGTTCTTGCACGACTGATCCACAAGCTTTCTCCGCGCGCTCATCGCACCTTCCTGAAGGTGAATTGCGCTGCAGTTCCAGCCGACCTGCTGGAAAGCGAATTGTTTGGTTATGAGGCAGGAGCCTTCACTGGCGCCACTCACCCCAAACCCGGTAAGTTCGAGCTTTGCAACAAGGGAACAATCCTGCTCGACGAGATCGGTGAGATGCCTCCGGGCCTGCAAGCCAAGCTTTTGCACGTTCTGCAGGATCAGCAATTCTCCCGCCTCGGAAGCCGCTCTGTAATCAAGGTGGACGTTAGAATACTGGCAGCAACGAACATCAACATTCCCGAGGCCCTGGCTAACAAGCGCCTGCGCGAGGACCTGTACTACCGTCTGAACGCCTTCACGCTGAATCTGCCTCCCCTGCGCGAACGCAAAGAGGAAGTGCCGATTCTCCTGAAGCACTTCATGTCTCGCATGTCCGAGCGCTACGCGCGTGCACCCCTGCCGCTGTCTTCCACGATGATGCAGGCATGCCTCAACTACTCGTGGCCGGGGAATTTGCGCGAACTGAGCAACTTTATCAAGCGGTACCTGATTCTTGGGGACGAGAGCCTCGCCATCGCCGAACTTAACCCGAAGAACGAGATGGCGACACATCTCGACGCCTCACCTCGTAATCCGGCAGAACCTGCCGGGGGCCTCAAGTCTCTGGCGCGCAATGCGAAGGACGAAGCTGAAGCCGAGGCGATTACCCGTGCGCTTGAAGAGACGAACTGGAATCGCAAGCAGGCAGCTGCGCTCCTGAAGATCAGCTACAAGGCCCTGCTTTACAAGATTCGTCAGTACGGAATCGCGCAGGCGAAGAGCCATCACAGACTCTCGGCAGGGGCCTAGCAGAATACTTCCGTCGCTCGAACAGTTATGCCGATAGCTGTCTACGAGCATCCGACTCAAAAAGTAAAGCCGGCGCAATCGCCGGCTTTTCTTAATTCCCAACTCCGTTACTGAACGATCAACGTAACTGTAGTCGTTCGCGATGTTGAACCTGAGACTCCGCTCATGGTGACGGAATACGTGCCGGCCGGAGTACCGCCGGTTACGGCTGGAGTGCTACTGCTTGAGCCACATCCCGCCTGGAACATCACCAGCGCAAAAAACGCGCTTAGTAACAATCCCGAGAGCAGACCTCGTTTCTTCTTTCTTACGCCAAGCCCTATCAACGCCAGCCCGGATATCGGAATCCATGTGGCATACATCGGCCACGCCTTTTGAAGACTCGCCGTCGTAGTGGGCCGTACGGTGGTGTTGATATGCACCGTAGACGTCGCCGCTCCGTTGTTCAGATTCGTAATAGTCGCTGTCGTGAAAGTGCAAGTTGCTCCGGTTGGTAGTCCCGAGCTACAGGAAAGAGCAACGGAATTCGGTATGGCGCCGGTGGGCGTCAGAGTAAGCGTGTAATTCGCGGGCACGCCAGCCGGTTCAGTTACGCTAAGCGGATTCGCGCTAATCGAGTAGTCGTTGACCGTGACGCTCGTGCTGCTCGATACGGCAAACGACGAATTCGCCACAGTGAGGGTTGCGCTGTTACTTAGCGAGGTTGGTGCCGCGGTCGGCGTCAAGATGACAGTTACGGTGGCAGTGGCATTTGAGTTCATCGTGCCCAGGTTGCACACCACCGTCGGCGGAGTTCCCGTCGCCCCTCCACAACTCCCTCCCGTGACCGTCGCAGAAACAAACGTCGCGTTGGCCACTGGTAGCGTATCCGTGAAGGTCACCCCGGAGGCCAGATCTCCGGTGTTCGTAACTGTAAAGGTGAATGTCACCGGATTTCCGACTCCCACTGCCGGCGTCGGAGATGCCGTGACCGTCATAGTGAAATTCGCGGTTGGACCGATCTTGCTGATAAAAGCATCGCTCGAACCGCTGATTGCACCTTGAAACGCGCTTAGCACGGGGAAGTTTGTGGAAGCGGTTTCACCCGAAACATATGTGTTTCCGAGAAGATCAATAGCAATACCCGTGCCGCGATCATCGCCGGTCCCGCCATGGTAACTGGAGAAGTGCGCAACCGACGCAGGGTCAGTCGACGTTGTGTCAATGCGAGCCACGAAGGCATCGTTGCCACCGCCTATTGTTGATTGAAACGCGTGGGACGTGTGGAAGTCTGTGGAATCCGTATAACCAGTTAGGCGCGCCCCCTGGCTGCTATCTACGGCAATGCCGAGTCCAACGTCAGTCCCAGTAGTACCGCCTACAGCACTACCGCCCAGATAAGAGAAATAATTCAGTGGAAAGTTGGTACCGTCGGTTGGTGGAGCGCTTCCGATCTTAGCGACAAACGCGTCGGTTCCACCCGCGTTCAACGGTTGAAAGGGAACAACAGACGTCGAAAATGCTGGATCCCGCGTAAATGTGGTTACGTCTGTGGATGTGGTCGAGCCAGTAATGTAGGCATTGAACGAAGTATCTACCGCTACTCCGTAACCAATGTCGTCGCCAGTGCCGCCTACGTACGTCAGATAAACTTCTTGTGTGGTAGCCGGATTCGTCAGCGTGAATTTACCGACGAATGCGTCACTCCCGCCCGCCTGGGCCTGAGACGAGTTCAAGCCCATATCCGTGAAGGTCGTTCCCCCGGTCACATACACATTCGAAGAGGTATCGACAGCGATGCCACCCCCGGTCGCCGTGCCAGTGCTGGGCGTTGCACCACCAAGGTAGCTAAGGTAGGCATTTGCTGCCGTGGGGTCAGCCGCGATCGGATCGATCTTTGCAATGAAGAATTGGTTGGTTGCACGCGATGTTTCCTGAAATGCATTCGCGGTGACGGGCAGGTCCGTCGAGGTCGTTGTGCCCGTAAGGTACATCTTGGCGTGAAAGTCCAATGCCAGGCCCGTCGCAGTATCGGTACCTGTTCCACCTAGGTAGGTCGAATACTCAAGGGTTATACCGTCCGCAGAAAGTTCGCTGGCAAAGACGTGGTTCCCCGCAGACATCGGACCCGCTTGTATCGCGTTGGCCGTTACGATTGGGAAATCTGAATCAGACCCGGTAGTTCCGGTTACGTAAACGTTCGAGGCGTTATCGACCGCGATGGCAGCCGAAGTATCGTCGTTCGAGCCTCCCAAGTAAGTCGAAAACTGGATTACAGTGCCCGTGATGTCGAACTTCGTAACGAATATGTCGGCCCCACCGGCGATTGTACCCTGCGATGGAGATGAACCTAATGGGAAGTCCGCCGAGGTTGTCGTGCCTGCCACGTAGATGTTCGAGGCTGGATCGACGGCTATTGCTGGACAGCCGGAAGTTGCCGTCCCGGTGATCGCAAAGCAACCTTCACCGCCGGTGCCGCCGAGGTAGCTCGAATACGTAAGAACGGGGTCAATTATGAGTGCGTGACTTTGATCGTAGGAGCCAACCTGGAATCCAGCCTCGTTTGCTGCTCGCAGGACAAAGCGTCCGTTCACCGCCTTCTTCTCACCGCCGATTTCCTGATATACGTAGGGCGCTCGAAAAACCACATCTCCGCCCTCATTCGCGAGCACTAGGTTTCCCTTTGCGTCAACCTTCAAGTCTTTAAGGCCGTCGAACTTCCACCCAATCGCATCCGGATCGCTGCCCGGGGCCACTACGAAGTCATATTCCAGCTGCCCCTGTTCACCGTAATAAATCAGATCGACTCCAGGGTAGACATTTTCGTACCGCACCCGCGCAAATTGCGAAACATTGCGGTGCCATTTCGCTGGATCGTTTCCGATCAGGTAGTTGCTCTTGCCGGGGAGCAGCTCTATTCCGTGAATCGCTGGGGCCTGATGCGTTCCCGTGAGCTGCATAGCAATCACTTGTTGCTGGTGCGTCGTCCTAGAACTCTTCAGTTTCAGGATAGCCTGGTCAGCCGTGAGGAATAGTCCATACCCAGATCCGCGAGCCATAAACTTCACCCGAGGGTCGGTCTGTCCCTGGTTCGCCTCGAACACGAGCGGCTGGTGACCGAAATTGCCTCGCACCGATTGCGAAGCCGTCGGAGCAGACTGTCTGAAAATGGCTCGCGTAACCTCGGCAGCCGAGCCAGAGCTACCCTTGGATTCTGCGACACTCGCCTCCCAAAAGGCTCCGACCGCACCTGCAACCAGCATCGTGCCTGCTAGCACGACGCGCATCCGAATTGCCGACAAACTCACGAGTCCTCCGAATTGCCGCTTCTTGGAAAAGACAAAAAGAGGGCACACGCCAAGCTACCGGGCGTACCCGCGAACGGCCTGAAAATGGCTAACAAGTATCGATGAAAAATAAATAACTACTTAAACATCTGACGGATAGACTGTCAAGCCGAGTACCACCGGACATCTGATCAGATGCCGCCTTCGGCCTCCAAAGATGCTGACCCTGACAACGAAACTCCCAACCTGCTATGACCCCGACTGAATTTTCCCGACAATGGCGCTTGCTCGAGGCAAAACTCACTTTGTAACCCAATTTTCTGTTTGCAAATCGAAAGCAAGCGCGTACCCTAAGGCCACACAAATTTAAGAGTTTTCCTGGAAGAGCATCGCCGTCCTTGGCCTTACCAGGCACGACCGAGGTTTCGCGCTTAATGTTTCTAGGAAAAGATGCCACTTTGCCTCCCTCTGCGGACGAGCGCCGTAATATGCGGCGTTTCGATATGCGCCTTCCTGCCTCGATTCGACTTGCCGGAACGGCTCTCGATGAAATATTGACCGAAACCCAGAATGTCAGTGCGCGAGGCGTTTTCTTCTACCTCGATCGTTCCCTCCCGGAGGGCACGCGGATCGAAGTCACTTTGACCTTTCCGCCGCACATTACGCTGACCGATTCTGTGCGCGTGCGTTTCACCGCGAAGGTCGTGCGAGTCGATGCGCCGCTGCCGGCGTCTCGGGTTGGAGTTGCCGCTCTCATTGAGGAGTATGAGTTCCTGCGGTCTCTGTCCGATCCCGACTATGCCGCGACATTTCAGAATGATTGGTCCGGCAGCAACTGAAAACCCTCCCCTGCGAGGTTGACCTCTCCTATACTGCCGAATAACATTCTTGTTCCTCCCTCTTTTTCCAAATGGTCGGCGAAACCATTAGCCATTACCGCGTTCGCGAGCAAATTGGAGCCGGCGGTATGGGTGTGGTTTACCTGGCTTACGACGAGCGACTTGAACGCCAGGTTGCGATCAAGGTTCTTCCATCTGGCGTGCTGACCGATGAAGATGCCAGAAGACGTTTTCGCCGCGAGGCGCTCACCCTATCTCGGCTCAACCATCCGAACGTCGCGACCATTTTCGACTTCGACACGGAGAAGGGCTCCGATTTCCTGGTTACGGAGTTCATTGCCGGCAGCGCGCTGGACGAGCGGCTGTCCCATGGATCACTACCGCAAGCTGAAATCGTTGTCCTGGGTATCCAAATAGCCCAAGGTTTGGCGGCCGCGCATGCGCAAGGAGTAGTACACCGCGACCTGAAGCCTGCCAATATGCGCCTGACCTCCGACGGGCGCTTGAAAATCCTCGACTTCGGTTTGGCTCAACTCATAGAGATCGAGACTGAAATCTCCCGCACCATGAGCCTGACCACCTCGCAACAAATCAGCGGAACCCTTCCTTACATGGCTCCGGAGCAGTTGCGTGGGGAACCCGCCGATGCGCGCGTGGACATCTGGGCCGCAGGAGCTGTGCTCTATGAAATGGCCACCGGGAAACGGCCATTCCCGGAAACCAACGGACCGCTTCTGATTGATGCGATCCTTAATCGGAATCCGATATCTCCGCACACGTTGAATCCCACAGTCTCCCCGGGATTGGAAAACATTATTCTGAAGGCGCTGGAAAAGGACCCTGCCCAACGCTATGCGACTGCGACGGAACTGGCGGCTGATCTGGAGCGCCTCACTGCCGGAGTAGCTCCTCTGGCACGCCCACAGAAGAGTCAGTGGGCCCCGATTACAATCGGAATCGCAGCGATCCTCTTACTGTCAGCCGTAACCATCGGATTTTTCCAGAAAATATCGAAGCCTCACGAATCATCTTCCACCCAGGTTCCTGCTCGACGTTCTGTCGCTGTGTTGGGCTTCAAGAATCTCTCAGGGCGATCAGACACGGCATGGCTTTCAACTGCACTTTCGGAGATGCTCACTACCGAACTCGCAGCGGGCGAAAAACTGCTAACTATCTCCGGTGAAAACGTCGCCCGGGTGAAGAGCGACCTCTCTTTGCCGGAGACCGACACTCTAGCTCCCGACACACTCGCCCGCGTCCGTAGGAACCTGGGCAGCGATTTCGTTGTCCTTGGTTCCTACTTGGACATGGGAAGCGGACGAGACGACCAGGTGCGGCTTGATCTTCGCCTGCAAGACGCAATTGCGGGCGAAACTCTGGCCGTCGTCTCGGCCAAGGGAACTGAGGCTCAACTCGATCAGTTGGTGACTAGCGCCGGCGCGCAATTACGCCAAAAACTGGGCATCGGCGATGTATCGGATGTCGACGCTTACACCGTGAAAGCTTCCATGCCGTCCAATGTTGCTGCAGCTCGGCTTTATTCCGAGGGACTCGAAAAGCTACGTCACTTTGATGTTCTTGCGGCGCGAGATCTCCTATTGAAAGCAGTGGAATCAGATCCTCAACACGCTGCTACTTACGTGGCGCTCTCCGCTGCCTGGAGCTCACTTGGTTACGACGGCAAGGCAGAACAGGCAGCAAAGCGTGCGTTTGATCTTTCCGCCAACCTGTCGAACCAGGAACGGTTGCGAGTGCAGGGGCAGTATTACGAAACTTCGAGCCAGTCGGACAAGGCAATTGCGAGTTATCGAGCATTATTTGGCTTGGCTCCAGACAATCTGGATTACGGACTCAAACTCGCGAATGCTCAGATCACCGGTGGCAAGCCTAGCGACGCGATGAGCACAATTGCAGCGCTCCGCAAGCTACCCCCGCCAGAGGGCGAGGATTTGCGGATTGATCTCGCCGAAACTCGCGCGGCACACTGGCTCTCCGATTTCAAGCGCGAACAAGAGCTTGCCACTCGCATTGTTGAACAGGGACAAAAGCTCGGAGCAAGACTTCTGGTCGCACGCGCACGGCTATCACAATGCTCGGCACTGCGTAATCTCGGCGACATCAAGGGAGCGATCCCTGCGTGCCAGGAGGCGCAACGTATCTCCGCCGAATCTGGAGACCGCTTCGGAGTGGCGACTGCTCTGAACAACATCGGCAACGCGCTTTACGATCAGGGTGATCTTGCAGGCGCAAGGAAATCATACGAAGAAGTTGTCCGTATCGATCGTGAGTTGGGCAATCAAGCCGGTGTGGCGGGAGCGCTCGACAACATCGCCAGCGTCATGGGAGATCAGGGTGACGATGCCACCGCCAAGAAACTTTCGCAGCAGGCGCTCGAGATCTACCGGATGACGGACGACAAGATCAACATCGCGGCAACCCTGAACAACATCGCTGCCGAGTTGGTGACTGAAGGAAATCTCATCGAAACTCAGAAGGTCTTTCAGGAATCACTACAGATTGGCCGCGAGATTGGATCCAGTACCGCGGTCGCCACTGCTCTGACAAATCTTGGCGACACTCGGCTTGCGTTGGGTGACACCGCTGGTTCGAAGCAGGCTTATGAAGAGGCACTTTCGTTGTTCGAGAAGGCGGGCGAGAAAACGAAATCCTCCTACCCGATGGTTGGCCTCGGGGATGTACTCAGTGCTACTGGAGATCTCCCCGGTGCGAAGAGTCGGTACGAACAGGGACTCGCCATCGCCCAAAGTGCAGGCGAAAAACATGAATCGGCCATCGCTTTAACCGGACTCGGTACCGTGCTTATGTATCAGGGCGATTTGCCCGGTGCTCGCAAACGCTATGAAGAGGCTTTGGCTATTCGCAATGACATTGGGGAGAAGGAATCTGCGGCCGACAGTACGCTCGACCTAGGGAAGCTTCTGATTGAGGAAGGGCAAGCGGGTGAGGCTGTGACTTCGATCACGAAATTGCTTCCTGAACTCCATGCACAAAGGAATTTAGACCGTGAAGCCTACGCGCGCGCCATCTTGGCGCTGGCACTGTCTCGTCAGAACAAGATGGCGGACGCACAGAAACAGGCTGCGCTCAGCAGGACGATCTCCGCGAAGAGCCAGCACCGCGGAATTGGAGTGCAAATCGCCATCACAACCGCGAGAGTTGATGCCGCTGCGGGAAAGCCAGCTGCTACGGCGCTCATTTCCGTGATGCAGCAAGCGGCGAAATACGGGTTCGTG
>Ga0066903_100000647_pt1 | contig 22840 bp, 25 predicted proteins | sample PanSoiMetaGPlot1_FD_67491 | JGI IMG/M metagenome (GOLD analysis project Ga0066903, IMG submission 67491) | Tropical forest soil microbial communities from Panama analyzed to predict greenhouse gas emissions - Panama Soil - Plot 1 (version 2) | ecosystem: Environmental > Terrestrial > Soil >... | reverse complement strand
CGTCCCCCCGCTGAGGGAGCGGCCGAGCGACGTCCCCACGCTGGTGCGTCATTTCGTCGACAAGTACAACCACCGCCTGAACAAGCGGATCGAGGGGATGACCGACGAGGCCATGAGCGTGCTCCAGGCGTACGCCTGGCCCGGGAACATCCGGGAGCTGGAGAACCTCATCGAGCGCACCCTTCTGTTCGCCGATGGGCCGCAGATCGACGTGGCCGATCTGCCTCAAGGGCTGCGCTCCTCGAGCGGCGCCACCCCTCTCCCTGGACCGGCGCCGGCCATGCCCGGGGCGCTCCCCGCGACGGCCGGAGAGACCGGGCTCAAGGACATCGTGCGGCAGCGGGCTGCCCAGCTGGAAAAGGACCTGATCACCCGCGCGCTCGAGGAAACGGGCGGCAACGTCACCCGCGCGGCGAAGCTCTTGCAGATCAGTCGAAAGTCGCTGCAGACGAAGATGAAGGAGTTCTCTCTTCGCGACGACGGCGACGAGTGAGCTTGGAGGCGGAAGGGCAACGATGGCGGTGAAGATGCCAGTGCTGGGCCAATCGGCCCGGCGCAAGTCAGGTGGTCGCGGGTGGGTGCTGTTCCTCGCCGTGGCGATCGCCTCGGGCGGGTACCTCTGGTACCGGAAGCACAGGCCGACTCCGGCGCCTCCGGTCGCCGCCGTGCCGGTGGTCGCGCCGGCGCCGGTCATCGCTGCGCCCGGCTCGACGGCTGTTCCCGGCCTCGCCCAGGCTCCCACGCCGCCTCCGATGCAGACCGGCCCCCGCTTCCTCTCGGTCCGGATCGACGGTCCGCTCGAGGCGGCGCTGGTGAGCGGTGCCGGGAGCGAGACCGGACCCGCGCTCACGCAGGTCGTGAAGCGGGTCATGGTGTGGTGGCTGGCCGTGCCCGGGGATCTCCGGAAGGGGGACCTCTTGGAGGTGGTCTACGAGCCGCAGCCCGGGCAGGAGCCGCTGGTCAGCGCGGTCCGGCTCCAGAGCGCGAAGGCCGGCCGCACTTTCGAGGCTTACCGCTTCAAGCCTGCGGGCGCGCAGTTCGCGCGGTTCTACGCACCCAATGGAGAAGATCTGGAGCTGCGGCTCGAGCCGTCGCCGCTCGACAGCTGGGAGCAGATCACCTCGCTTCTCAAGGACGGCCGGAAGCACAAGGGGGTCGACTTCAAGACCCCGGTCGGCACGCCGGTGAAGGCCACCTTCGACGGCACCATCACGAGGAAGAACTGGTTCTTCCGCGGGAACGGCAACAGCCTCGAGGTCACTGAGGCGGGCGCGCCCCACCTGAAGGCCATCTTCCTCCACCTCTCGGAGCTTCCCCGGACGCTCACCGTCGGGACGAAGGTGAAGAAGGGCGAGGTCATCGCCCACAGCGGAAACAGCGGCCACAGCTTCGCGCCCCACTTGCACTACCAGCTGATGTCCGCCTCGGACCGGGTGCTCGACCCGTTCGACGTGCACGCCACGAAGCGAGTCTCGCTGGGCCCAGCAGAGCGCGTCGGGCTCACCGAGCAGGTCGCGAAGCTCCGGTCGCTGATGACCACGCACGTGGCGGCGACGCCCTCGCCCGCGGTGGTTCCTGCGGCTGCGACGACCCCGACACTCGGCGTCGCCTCGGGGACGAACGCACAGCCGACCGCCCCGGCACGGTAACCCTCAGGTCCCGCATCCCTCGATGATGTGGCCAGAGGGCTGGACGGGTCGAACCAGAGCCCGGCTCAACGCCGATGGGAACCGAGACGGTAGACCTCGGCGCTCGTCCAGCCTGCCTGCCGCGCGATCTCCGTCGAGAGCGATTTCAATCGCTCGCCCCGGGCGAGACCCGCCTCCAGCGCCGCCCGGACCTCCTCCTCGCTCCAGCGCACTGCCTCGGTCCTCCCCTCGACGAGCACCACCACCTCCCCGAGGGGCGGCTCACCGCGGTACCGCGCCGCGAGCTCGTCCAGAGTCCCCCGGACGAACTCCTCGTGCACCTTGGTCAGCTCCCGCGCGACCACCCCTCGCCGCGCGCCGAGTGCCGAGGCGAGTTCGGCGAGCGTCTCTCCCAGCCGCCGCGCCGACTCGTAGAGGACCAGCGTCGCCCGCAGCCCGGCCACCTCGTCGAGCACGGCCCGCCGGTCCGGCCCGGCGCGGGGGAGAAAACCGAGAAAGTGGAACCGGCCCGAAGGCAGCCCCGAGGCGCTCAGCGCGGCGATGACCGCGCTTGGACCCGGCACCGGCAGCACCCGGATGCCGCGGGCTACTGCCTCCGCCACCAGCGCCTCTCCGGGATCGCTGATGCCGGGACTTCCCGCATCGGTGACGAACGCCCCATCCTCCCCCGCCGCGAGCCGGGAGACGATGCCGCCGATCCGTTCCTTCTCTGCGAAGGCCGGCAGGCTCAGGAGCGGCGCCTCCACCCCGAGCGACCGCAGCCAAGGCCCGGAGTGCCGCGTGTCCTCGCACACGACGAATGCCACCGCCCGCAGCACCTCGGTTGCCCGGGCGGTCATGTCCCCCAGGTTTCCGATCGGCGTCGCGACGAGGTGAAGCGTTCCGGCCATGTCCGCCTGGCCGGGGACGCTCTCACATCCCGGCGTCGAACGCGCCTGGCAGGTGCTCGATGACTGCGGTCGACCCCCGTCCGAGGACGGTCATCACGTCGAAGCGGATCATCCGACCGGGCGCGGGCCGCCGCTGGAGGTACCGCAGCGCCGCGCGCACCACCCGCCGCTGCTTCTCGTGGGTGACGGTCAGCGACGGGTCCCCGAACCGCGCCGACGTCCGCATCCGAACCTCGACGAAGCAGAGGAACCCGTCGCGCTCGGCGACGATGTCCAGCTCTCCTTCCCGCTCCAGCCAGTTGCGCTCGCGGATCCGGTAGCCGGCGCACTCCAGCCACGCCGCGCAGCGCTCCTCGGCCTCGGAGCCGAGCCTCGATCGATCCACCTCGCCCATGTCCCCGCCCCCCACGTCCGATCTGCTGCTGACTCTAGGCGGCAGATCAGACGTTGACCGACCCTTGGGACATCGAGGCGAACACCGGGTGCGCCGTGACGTGCAGGATCTGGGTCGCGCCCCCGATTGCCTGGAGCATCCGGCCGAGCATCGGGAGCCGCGCCTCGTCCATCCCGGTGGCCATGTCCTCCAGAAGGACCGGCATCGGCTCGTGCGCCACCAGCCGCTCGAGCAGCGAGAGACGGAGCGCGAGCCACACCCAGTCCAAGTCCTGCTGCTCGACTTGCCCCACCGGCACCCGGCGGCCTCCGACGCGGGCCATCCCCTGCCCGTCGTGCGAGATCTCCAGACCCTCCACCCGCCGGTCGGTCAGCGCGGCGGTGTACTGGCCCGTCCGCTCAGCGAGCCGCGCGCCCAGGCTGGCCACGTCCATCGCGAGGAGGTCGGAAGCGGCCCCCACCAGTGCGGGGGTGAAGTCGTCCAGCCCGTCGGCTCCGGCCGCCGCCGGCGGAGCGCCCGGGCTGGCAGCACGTCGAGCCGCGGGCGAGAGCGACTCCCGGAGCCGCCCCATCTCCCGCTCCACCTCGCGGGCATCACGCACGTAGCTGCCCTTCTCCGCCAGCTTCCCGTTCAGCGACTCCTGCTCGACCCGGAGCTCCGCGAGCTGGGTGGCCGCCGCGACGTACTCGGGGCTGTGCTTCGCCGCCTGGAGCCGTTTCTCGACGTCGGCGACGCGGGCGTTCCACTGCCCGTGGTCCTCGAGCGCGGCCACGATCTCGTGGGGCTGCTCGACGCCGAGAATCTTCATCGCGTTCCGCACCGGCTGGGCATCGGTCTCGAACTGCTCGCGGACCAGCCGCTCCCGGTCGCCGAGCCGGTCCCCCTTCCGCACCGCCAGCTCGGACCACTGGAGATCCTCGACCCGCTTCAGCGCGACCAGCGCCGCGAGCCCGAAGGCCGGAATGTCGAGAAGCGCGATGTACTTCAGCGGTCCGGTCAGCGTGGCCCCCGCCAGGAGCGCCGCCGTCCCCACCGCCATCCCGGCCCAGAATCTCCCGTCGCGCGACAGAGGCGTCGCCGACGGGGCAGTGACCACGTCGACCTGCCGCTCCGCCTCGAGCCTGGCCAGCGTCTCGTCGACCTTCGTGACCAGCGCGGGGAACACCCGGGCCCGGTCGACAATGTCGGGGATGAGCCCCAGCCCCTCCACCGTCGGTGCCTGCTGTAGCGCGCGCTGGGCCTCGGCGAGCTCCTGCTCCAGCCCCTGGACCGACTTCACTCGGGTCTCGAGCTGGAAGATCTGGGCGCTCACCCCATCGGCCCGGAACTGGAGCCGTTCCACCTCGCTGGAGAGCGCGAGCTCCCGCTCCAGCTCGGCGAGCCTCGCCCGCGCCTGCATCGGATCGGCGGGTGGCTCGGGCGTCGTGGCCCGGGGGCCACCGCCGTCGGGCCGGGCCCCGGGCGCCGCGCGCTTCCGGCGGCTGGGGAGTTGCCCGGGGGTGAAGGTGAAGAGCTGCTCGTAGCGGCTGCGCGGCGGAAAGCCCACCTGCGCGCGGAGGTACTGCGCCATCTCCGAGGGGTCCTCGGTGATGAGGTCGTGCCCGCGCGTGCTCGCGTTCACGCGGTGGAGCGCACCCGAGCGACCCAGCTCCCGGAGGATCCGGTAGGTCGCGCCGTCTCGCCCCACCAGCCACAACGCGGCCTTGCTCGTCGTCCCGCCCTCGGAGGCCGCGTAGCGCGCATCACCGCCACGCCCGTCCGGGAAGCACAGCTCGGAGGTGAGGCCCACCAGCGGTGCCCCAGGAGTCTGGGGGAGCAACGTCCAGTAGCCGGGCTGCAGGGAGACGCGGACGCTGGGCAGGAATCCGCGAACGCCCTGGAGCGCGAACTCGACCCAGTGCATGCGCGGGCTAGAACTCTAGCCCAGCAAACGGACGGCCCTAGCTCTGGGCGGCGGCAGCGGCCTTGCCGGACTTCGCCTTCTTGCCCTTGGCGGGGGACTGGGGAGCGGCGGGGGCCTCGGATGCAGGCTCGGCGGCGGCAGGGGCTCCGGGAGCAGCGCCCTCGAGGAGCTCTTCCTGGCTCTCCACGCGGCTGGCCTTGCCGCGGAGATCGCGGAGGTAGAACAGGCGGTTGTGGCGCACGTCACCGCGGGTCAGGACCTCGATCCGCTCGTAGCGCGGGCTGTGGAGCGGAAAGATGCGCTCCACTCCGACCCCGTAGGACATCTTCCGCACGGTGAAGGTCGCCCGGTTGGCACCCTTGGTCTTGCGGATGACCACGCCCTCGAACGGCTGCACGCGCTCCTTCTCGCCCTCGCGGACCTTCCAGTGCACACGAACGGTGTCACCGGTGCGGAAGTCGGTGATGTCCTTCCGCATCTGCTTCGACTCGACGTATTCCAGGGCGCTCGGGCGCATGGCAACTGACTCCAACTAACGGGGAGCCGGGCCAGATAGCAGAGGGACCGTCCTGTCGCAAGGGCAACCCCCTGGATTCAGAGGTCCTTCTCTTCCAGTGCGAGGAGGCGTCGGTCCTCCTCCGACAGCCCGGCCGCGTCGAGCAGATCGGGTCGCAGCGCCCGCGTGAGCTGGAGCTGGTGCCACCTGCGCCACCGGGCGATGCGCGCGTGGTCGCCGCCCTGGAGCACCTCCGGAACTCCGACGCCCTGGAACTCCGGGGGCCGGGTGTAGTGCGGATACTCGAGGAGCCCATCCTCGAAGCTCTCCGACCCCGGGGACTCCGCGTTGCCGAGCACGCCAGGCAGGAGCCGCGCGACGGCATCGACGACGCACAGCGCGACCAGCTCGCCGCCGGTGAGCACGAAGTCCCCGAGCGAGACCTCCGCGTCCACGTGGGCCCGGACCCGCTCGTCGACGCCCTCGTAACGGCCGGCGACGAGGATCAGGTCGGTGGGACCCGCCGCCAGCGCCCTGGCCATCCCTTGCGTGAATCGTTGACCGCGGGGCGAGGTGAGCAGCACCCGCGCGCCGGGGAGCGCAGCCCGCGCAGCCTCGATGGCGGCGACCAGGGGCTCGGGCTTCATCACCATCCCCGCGCCGCCGCCGTACGGCGCGTCGTCGGTCACCCGATGCTTGCCCTCGGCGTGCTCGCGGATGTCGCGCGGCTCGATCCGGAGCAGCCCGCGGGCACGCGCCTTCCCGAGGATGCTGGCCTCGAGGTACCCGGTCACCATCGCCGGGAAGAGGGTGAGGATCTCCGCCTGCCACATGCCGGTCGCGCCCTACTCCAGCACCTCTGGGGGCCGGACGACGAGCAGGCCGGCCTCGACGTCCACCTCCGGAACGAACTCGTCGACGAAGGGGACGACCAGAGGCTCGGGGCCCGTCCCCTCGATCACCAGATTGGGAACCGGGCCGGTGTTCCAGATCTCCGTCACGCGGCCCAGGGGCGCGCCCTCCGGCGTCCGCGCCTCGAGGCCGACCAGGTCGCCCTGGAACCATTCGCCCTCGCGCGGGGGCGGAAGCTCCTCCCTGTGGACGAGGACGGTCGCGCCGCGGAACGGCTCGGCGGCGGAACGGGAGGTGACGCCGGCGAGGGAGACCAGCGTGGCATCGGCCGTGCGGCGAGTGCGCGCGATCTCCAGCTCCCGTTCCTCTCCGGAGCGCAGCCGGAGCACCAGCCGGCGCACCGTGCCCACTGCCTCGGAGTCGGGGTCGAACGTCCGCACCGCCAGCTCTCCGGTCAGCCCGTGCACGCGTGCCACGTACCCGACCTCCAGGATCGGGCGGGGCGGGCTCATTCGGCGGGCGGAGGCTCGGACGCGGGCGGTTGAGACGCGGGCGTGGTCGCCCGTCGATCGTCGAGCACTTCCAGGCGAGCCTTCACCCCGCGCCGCTGGGCGGCGACGGCGAGCAGCGTTCGGATCGCGTTGACGGTCCGGCCATCGCGGCCGATGACCTTTCCGACGTCCTCGGGTGCGACCTTCAGCTCGAACAGCGTGCCGCCGTCTGCCGGCTGGCTCCGCAGCTCGACCTGGTCCGGGCGGTCCACCAGTCCCCGGGCCAGGGACATCAACAGCTCCTCCACGGCGCTAGCGCTCCGACCAGGGCACTCAGGCCTTGGGGGTCTTGCTGGCGCGCTTGATGAGCCCGGCCACCGTTTCCGACGGGGTCGCGCCGGCCTTCAGCCAGTGCTCGAGGCGCTCCTGCTGGAACTCGATCTTGGGGGGCTCGAGGTTCGGGTCGTACGCCCCGATCGCCTCGATGAACTTGCCGTCCCGCGGGTTGCGCGAGTCGGTCGCAACCACGTGGTAGTACGGCATCTTCTTTGCGCCCGCGCGAGCGAGCCGAAGCACGACTGCCATGAATCCTCTCCGTCCTTGGGAACGCGCGGGATTAGTCGCCGCCCGCCTGGTTGTCAAGAACGCCTCGGGATGTCGATAGGTTACGAGGCCGGTTCACGCCGGGCGAGGAACTCGGCGATGAGGGTCCAGCTCTTCCCTCCGTCCGGCGAAACTTCGCCGAGCCAGCGGAACGAGTCCTGGGTCCGCTCACGGAACGACCAGCGGACGGGCACACCGGCGTCGTCCTTGCCGAGCTGGATGATGTCCGGCCCCTCCGCGCGCCCGAGCTGGCGGCGGTAGAGCTGCCGCATCGGGTCGCTCCAGAGGATGTGCCAGGCGTCGAGCCCCGGGTCGTAGATGCGCAGCGTGGTTCCGTAGAACTCGCCCGCCGCCGGAAGCTCGCCTCGCCGGAGCCCGCGCGCTGGGACGATCCACACGTCCTGGATGGCCCTGCCCTCCAACACCCAGTCGGCGTGGATCTCGCCGCGACTCCGCAGCGCAGTTCCGTCGGGCTGCGGGTAACGCACGTCGAAGGTCCAGCTGCCGACCAGGAACGCATAGAGCTGGAGGCCGGAGGTGCGATCCGCGGCAGGACCGGGCGCGGACAAGGCATCGATGAACGGTGAACGGAGCATGGTGGCTCCTCTTTCGACGCTCAGGCGCTGGCGCCGCTTGGAGTTTCTTGCGTCGCGCCGGGGCCCTGGCGATTCGCGAGCTGTCCGCAGGCGGCCGCGATGTCGCGTCCCCGGTTCTCCCGGATGAATGCTGCGACGTGGCCCCGGGCGAGGATGTCCCGGAAGCGCTCCGCACGCTCCTCGGCGGTGGTGAAGAATCCGAGGCCCGGGTTCTCGTTGTAGGGGATGAGGTTCACCTTGGCGGGGACGTCGCGGAGCAGCTCCACCAGGCGCGCGGCGTCCTCGTCGGTGTCGTTCACCCCGCGGAGGAGCACGTACTCGAAGGTGATCCGCCGCCCCTGCCGGAGGGGAAACTGCCGGCAGGCCTCCATCAGGTCGGCGATCTTCCACTTGCGGTTCACCGGCATCAGCTCGTCGCGTTGCTCGTCGGTGCTGGCGTTGAGCGAGATGGCGAGCTTGACGTCGGTCTCCGCGCCGAGGCGGGCGATCATCGGGACCAGGCCCACCGTGGAAACGGTGATGTGGCGGTGGGAGAAGTTCGGACCCTCCTCGGACTGGAGGATGTGGAGCGCGTCCTTGAGGTGCTCGAAGTTGTGGAGCGGCTCACCCATCCCCATGAAGACGAGGTTGGTGAGAGGCCGGGTCAGCTCCAGGCCCTCGTTGCGCGCCACTTCGCGGTTCACCGCGTGGACCTGGGCGACGATCTCCGCCGCGGTGAGGTTCCGGAGCAGCCCCAACGTGCCGGTCATGCAGAACTTGCAGGCCATCGCACAGCCGACCTGGGTGGAGACGCAGAGCGTCTTCCGGTCGGTCGCGGGCATGTAGACGCTCTCGATCAGCCGCCCGTCGTGGGCTCGCCACCGGTACTTGATGGTGCCGTCGACGCTCCGCTGCTCGAGGTCCTTGATCAGGGGCTCGAGGGCGCACCGCTCGCGGAGCTTGGCGCGGAGCGACTTCGAGAGGTCCGTCATCTGGTCGAAATCGGTGACGCCGCGCTGGTGAATCCACCGGTAGAGCTGCCGGGCGTGGAACGGACGCTCTCCGAGCTCCTCGACCAGAAACCGTGTCAGGCGGTCGAGCGGGAGGCCCAGGAGATCGACCCGGGTGTCCTGTCCAGCGGACGGCATCGCGCTGGCTCTAACATGCCTCCGGGAGCACCGCAGTCAGCGGAGCCGGGACTCCGCCCACGCGGCGATGCCGAGCAGCGCGCCCTCGCGTCGAGGCGCGGCGACGAGCTGGACCCCGAGCGGGAGCCCTCCGGGTCCGGTCCCGGCAGGCAGGCTGACGGCCGGGAACCCGAGCAGCGTCACCACCCGATTGAAGACCGGATCGCCGGTGCTCCCGAGGCCCTCCGGCGCCTCACCGGGAGCGCTCGGGGTGAGCAGGACGTCGACCTCCGCGAGGAGTGCCGCGACGGACATCCGGGCACGCCCCGCCCGGTCCCTGGCGGACTCGACCTCGGCGGCAGAGGCGGCAGTTCCCTGATCCAGCAGCTTGCGAAGCTGAGGGCTCAGGCTCTCTGCGGAGCGCTCCCGGAGGGCCCCCATCGATCGGACGGCCTCCGCGGCCATGATCAGCATCTGGGCCTCGGTGAGCGCCGCCTCGTCGGGCCCGAGGTCGACGTCGCGCACCGTCGCTGCTGCCCCGGCGAGCTCTCTCGCGGCCTCCTCGAGTCGCTGCTGCATGGGAGCCGTCGCGCGGGGCCACTGCGTGCTCCGCCACAGCCCGATCACCGGGGGCCGGGCCCGGAACTCGACCTGGACCGGCGCGCCGAGGCCGGCGAGCAGAGGCGCGACGTCCGCCACCTCACGGACGAGCACGCCCAGGGTATCGAGGGAAGGAGCGAAGGGATGGATGCCCTCCAGGGAGACCAGGCCGTGCGAGGGCTTGAAGCCCACCACCCCGCAGTACGCCGCCGGCCGGATGATGGACCCTGCGGTCTGGGTCCCGAGTGCGGCAGGGACCATGCGGGCCGCCACGGCAGCGGCCGACCCGCTCGAGGAGCCGCCCGGGGTGTGCTCCAGGCCCCGCGGGTTCCGCGTCGGCCCGGGCGCGAAGAACGCGAGCTCGGTGGTGACCGTCTTGCCGAGCACCACGCCTCCTGCGGCTCGTAGGGCCGCGACGCACGCCGCATCCTTGACCGGCCGCCGTCCACGGTAGAGCGGCGTGCCGCACTCGGTTGGGGCGTCGGCGGTGTCGATGATGTCCTTCACTCCCACCGGGAGACCGAACAGCGGAGCTCGCCTCCCACCGGCGTCGATCGCCCGCGCAGTGGTGACGGCCCGGTCCGGATCGAGCCAGGCCCAGGCACGGACCTGCGGCTCGTCCCGGGCGATGCGGTCGAGGCAGGCCCGGACCAGCGCCTCGGCCGAGAGCGAGCCTTGGCGGAGTCGTTCGATCAGCGCTGCAGCACCGAGCTCCTCGATCGGTCCGGTCCCCATCGGACGCGGGAGACTAGAACGGGCGAGGTCCGGGAGCGACTCAGCGCGCGGCGCGGAAGAACGCCCGAATCTTCGGAGCGATCTGCTCGCGGAAGCGCCGGCCGCTGAACGTTCCGTAGTGTCCAGCGCCCTCCTGAAGGTGATGCGCCTTCCAGTGGGCGGGGATGCCGGTGAGCAGGCCGTGCGCGGCGTAGGTCTGCCCCGGGGTGGTGATGTCGTCCTCGTCTCCCTCGACGGTCATCAGTGCCGTGCGGCGGATCGCCTCCAGCCGGACGGGGGCGCCCCGGTGCAGCATCTTTCCCGCCGGCAGGCTGTGCCGGTGGAACACCTCGTGGACGGTCTGGAGGTAGAACTCCGCCGGCAGGTCCATCACCGCGAAGTACTCGTCGTAGAACTTGCGGCGCTTGTCGGCGGACGCGAGCTCGCCCTTCACCAGGTCCTTGAACAGCCCGAGGTGGGCATCCACGTGGCGGTGGGGGTCGAGCGACATGAACGACCAGAGCTGGAGGATGCCCGGGTAGACGCGCCGGCCGGAGCCGGGGTGGCCCACCGGCACCCGGTGGATGACCATCGCCTCCAGCGTCTTCAGGGAGTGCACCTGGGCGAACTGGTTCACCGGCGACGGATTCGCCCTGGTGTCCACCGGCCCCGAGATGAGGACCATGCTCGCCGGCTGTACCGGGTCGCCGGCCTCTGCCAGAAGCGCGGTCGCGATCAGCACCGGCACCGCCGGCTGGCAGACGGCGAGGACGTGGACCTCGGGTCCCAGCTCCCTCAGATGCGCGACGAGCAGGTCGACGTAGTCGGAGAGGTCGAAGCTCCCCGCGCCGAGGGGCACGACCCGCGCGTCCACCCAGTCGGTGATGTACAGGTCATGGTCCGGGAGCAGCTCCCGTACCGTCTCGCGCAGGAGCGTGGCGTGGTGGCCGGAGAGCGGAGCGACGATGAGGACTTTCGGATCCTCCCGGCTCACTTCCCGCTCGAAGTGCAGGAGGCGGCAGAAGGGTGTCTCGTGCACCACCTGCTCGCGGACTGCCACCTCGCGGCCGTCCACGACCGTACTTTCCAGTCCGAACGCCGGCTTGGGGTAGTCGGCGGTCGCCCGCTCCACCATCTCGGCAGCGGCGGCGAGCATCCGCACCGGCGGGAGAATCGAGACCGGGTTGAAGGGGTGCGTCCACGCCGTCCGGAGCATCGCCGCCCAGTGGTGGATGGGGCGGGCGAACGCTCGGCTCATGTCGTGAGCGAAGTACACTGACTCGAAAATCATATGGACTCTGGCCCAGCGGGTCCAGCAATTGTTGAGCGGTCCACGTTTGCTGCATCCGCACACACCGGGGTACCCGGAGGAGGCCATCGATGCTGGTGAAGAAGTACGGGAATCGCCGCCTCTACGACACCGAGCAGAGCCGCTACGTCCGCCTCGACGAGATCGCCGACCGCATCCGTGCCGGAGCGGACGTGCAGGTCGTGGACGCGAAGAGCGGCGCGGATCTGACCGCTCCCACCCTCGCCCAGATCATCTTCGAGGACCGGAGCGCGGCCCGGCTCCTCCCGGTGCCGCTGCTCCTCCAGCTGGTCCGGATGGGAGACGAGCCCCTGGCCGACTTCCTCGGACGCTACGTGAGCTGGGCCCTGGAGATGTACCTCCAGGCCCGATCGGGGCTCGGTGGCCTCTACAACCCCTTCGGCGCGCTCCGGCCATTCCCTCCCCCGACTGCGCCCGAGCGGACCCGGGCGCCGGAGCCCGCCCCGCCGACTGCCCAGGACGAGGTCAGCCAGCTCCGCCGGGAGGTGGCTGCCCTCCGCCGGAGCATGAAGCGGAAGCCATCGCGCCGGCGATGACTTCTGTTGCAATGCAACAAGCCGTCTCTTGACTCCGCCCCGGGGCGATGGGACAGCTTCCGGTTCGACGGGAACACCCCCGAAGGAGAGAGACCCCAATGCCTCGCAAACCGGCCCCCGGACGGCGCCCTGCCGCCCCCTCTCAAGAGACTGTAATTGCTGCAGTGCAACAAATCCGCCTTGACACCCCTCCGATGGGTGTTACACGAGGGGGGAACCGGGCGTTCCGGCAGGAGAGAACCATGGATCAGAAGACCGTCTTTACGCAGCTGCAGCAGTTTGGCACCGAGTGGCTCAAGCTCGTCGCCGACCAGACCAACCGCTTCACCGCCGCCCTCGCGGAGGCCGAGAAGTACGAGAGGCAGGGCGTCGCCCAGGCCGTTTCGGCCGTGGACGAGGCCGGTCGCGTGGCCAAGGAGGCCATCAACGCCGGCGAGCAGTTCAGCGCCCAGTGGCGGAAGGCGATGAACGAGGCCGCCCAGCGCACCCTCGACCTGATCACCCCGAAGAACTAGTCGACGGCCCGCCGGCCTCCCCCCTCGGGGCGAGCGCCAGCTGGACGTTGACACCCCGGCGGGTCCCCTGGCGTCATCGCGGCGCGAGGTCGGCCCGCCGTTTTTTTGCGAGCTGCTCCTCCGCCTTCTGTAAGGAGGTCGTGATGTTGCCGGGGTCGGTCAGCAAGGTCGCGAGCCTCGACGAGGCCGTGGCGCTCGTGCAGCCGGGCAACACCCTCGCCACCTCGGGCTTCGTCGGCATCGGCACCCCCGACGGCCTCCTCGAGGCCCTGGCGCGCGCTTACCAGACGCACGGGCGGCCCGGGGGTCTCACCCTCGTCTTCGCGGCTGGTCAGGGAGACGGGAAGACCCGCGGGCTGAACCGGCTGGCGGTTCCCGGCCTCCTGAAGCGCGTGGTGGGCGGCCACTGGGGTCTCATCCCCCGGGTGGGCGCGCTCGCGCTGGCGGGCGAGATCGAGGCCTACAACTTCCCGCAGGGCTGCATCTCGCACCTCTACCGGGACATCGCCGGCGGGAAGCCGGGGACGCTCTCCCGGGTCGGGCTGGGAACCTTCGTCGATCCGCGGAACGGCGGCGGGAAGGTGAACTCGCGCACCACCGAGGAGCTGGTCGAGCTCATCGAGATCCACGGCGAGGAGCTGCTCCTTTACCGGGCGTTTCCCATCGATGTGGTCTTCCTGCGCGGCACCACGGCCGACCCGCAGGGCAACGTGAGCATGGAGCGCGAGGCGCTCACCCTGGACAACCTGGCGATGGCCATGGCCGCCAAGAACAGCGGCGGGGTGGTCATCGTGCAGGTGGAGCGGCTCGCCCACTCCGGCTCGCTCCCGGCCCGGACGGTGAAGATCCCCGGCGCGCTCGTCGATTGCGTCGCGGTGGCACCGGCCGAGTACCACGCACAGACCTACGCCACCGCCTACAGCCCGGCCTTCTCCGGCGAGCTCCGGGTCCCCCTGGAGACGCTTCCTCCTCCCCCGCTCGACGGACGGAAGGCGATCGGACGCCGCGCCGCCTGTGAGCTCGTTCCCGGAACGCTGATCAACCTCGGCATCGGGATGCCCGAGTCCGTCGCCGGCGTGGCGCAGGAGGAAGGCCTGCTCCCGCTCCTCACCCTCACCGCCGAACCCGGGGTCATCGGGGGAATGCCCGCCTCGGGGCTGAACTTCGGAGCCGCGGTGAACACCGAGGCGCTGGTCGACCAGAACCAGCAGTTCGACTTCTACGACGGCGGGGGCCTGGATCAGGCGTACCTGGGGCTGGCGCAGGTGGACGCCGCCGGGAACGTCAACGTGAGCCGCTTCGGCAAGACGTTCGCCGGGTGCGGGGGGTTCATCAACATCAGCCAGAACGCGCGGAAGGTGGTCTTCGTCGGGACCTTCACGTGCAATGGGCTCAAGTTGGAGATCGGCGACGGCCGCCTACGGATCCTCGAGGAGGGGAAGAACCGGAAGTTCGTCGCGGCGGTCGAGCAGATCACCTTCAGCGGCAAGCGCGCGCTGGAGGCCGGGCACGAGACGCTCTACGTCACCGAGCGGGCGGTCTTCCGTCTGACCGAGAAGGGGCTCCGGCTCGAGGAGCTCGCCCCGGGCATCGACCTGGACCAGGAAGTGCTCGCTCTGATGGATTTCACCCCGGAGATCAAGCGCCCGCTGGGGACGATGGACCCGCGCATCTTCCGCTCCGAACCGATGGGGCTGCGGAAGCTGCTGGAGGAGCGGCCGCTCGCCTCGCGCTTCGAGTTCGACTCGCAGCGCGAGCTCCTGTTCATCAACTTCTCGGGGCTGGTCCTCCGTAGCGAGGAGGACCTGGCCGGCATTCGGCGCGCGGTCGACCAGGTCTGCAGCCCGCTCGGCCGGCGGGTCCGGGTGGTCGTCGACTACGACGGGTTCGGCGTCCCCGCCCACCTCGCGGATGGCTACGCCGAGCTGGTCCGCGAGCTGACCGAGCGCTACTACGAGCGGGTGACCCGCTACACCTCGAGCGCGTTCCTCCGTCTCAAGCTGGGCGCGAGCCTCCAGGCCCACCAGGTGGAGCCGGAGCTCTTCGATACCCAGCGCCACGCCCTCGAATCCCTCAAGCACCGGCGGCGCACCCGCACCTCGCCGCCCCGGAGTCATGGATGAACGTTCTGGAGCTACCTTCACGTCCCACAGCGGCCAAGGAGACCGACGTTTCACCCTCTCGCGACCCGGCTCCGACGCCGACCCAGCAGGGGCTCCGCCGGGTGAAGGACGAGATCCTCGATCGCGTGGACGCGGTGGGGTTCGGGCGCGCGCTCGCCATCGAGGCGGCAGGCCTCGCCCGCCATCCGGTGAAGACCGCTGGCGCGATCGGCCGCTTCGTGAACGGAGCGCTGGTGGCCGCAGGAGTGGCCGCGGCACGAGCAGTGGGGGCTCCGGCCGAGGGACCGATGCCAGTGCCGACCAAGGACCGGCGGTTCGGTGACAAGGTCTGGTCCGAGAACGCGGCGTTCTTCTGGCTCCTCCAGCAGCACCTGCTCCGTGAGCAGCTGGCCCGCGAGCTCGTAAACGCGGCCGGGATCGACGGCCCCACCCTGCTCAAGGCTCGCATGGCGAGTCAGCTCCTGGTCGACGCCATCGCGCCCACCAACTTCTTCCTCACCAATCCCGTGGCGCTGCGGCGGGCATTCGAGAGTGGTGGGCTCAGCGCAGTGCGGGGTCTCCGGAAGTGGATGGATGACCTGCGAACCCGCGAGGGATGGCCGCGCCTCGTGGACCGCTCCACCTTCGAGCTGGGGAAGAACATCGCTGCGACCCCAGGCAAGGTCGTCTACCGGAACCGGCTGATGGAGGTCATCCAGTACGCGCCACAGACGAAGGAGACCTTCTCCGTCCCGCTGCTCTGCAGCCCGCCCTTCATCAACAAGTACTACATCATGGACCTGGCCCCTGGCCGGAGCTTCGTCGAGTGGGCGGTGAAGAACGGCCACACCACGTTCTGCATGAGCTACCGGAACCCGGACGAGAGCCTTCGGGACGAGGGGCTCGGCGAGTACGTGCTCGACGCGGTCCTCGACGCAGTTCGGGTCGTCAAGGAGATCACCGGCGCCCCAAAGGTCAACATCGCGGCGCTCTGCGCGGGCGGCACCCTGGCCGCGATGGCCACTGCTTATCTCCAGGCCACCGGCGACCCGTCCGTCAACTCGCTGACCCTGATGAACACCCTGATCGACTTCAGCGAGCCTGGCCCGCTGGGGGCGTGGACCGATCCACCCACGGTGGAGCGGATGCTCCGGCGAGTGGACCGGCGCGGGGTGCTCGAGTCACACGAGATGGCCCGGACCTTCAACCTGCTCCGGCCGAACGACCTCTACTTCAACTACTTCGGCTCGGCCTGGCTCATGGGCGACGAGCCTCCGGCGTTCGACCTGCTGGCCTGGAACGATGACGGGACGCGGGTCGGGGCCAGGCTGCTCTCCGAGTACCTCCGCGGCTGCTACCTGGACAACGCGCTCGCGCGGGACGAGATGACCATCCGCGGCAAGCGTTTGCGGCTCGGCGCCGTCACCCAGGACACGTTCATCGTCGGCGCCGTCGAGGACCACATCACGCCTTGGCGATCGGCCTTCCGGACGACCAGCCTGCTCGGCGGGAAGGTCCAGTTCGTCCTCAGCAGCTCGGGTCACATCGCCGGGGTCGTCAACCCGCCGAGCAAGAGTGCTGCTTACTGGCTCCAGGAGCACCTCCAGGAGACGCCGGAGGCCTGGCAGGCCGGGACTGCGCGCCACGCCGATACCTGGTGGCACAACTGGGCGAAGTGGATCGAGGCCCGGGCGGGGAGCCGGCGGCCAGCGCCCGAGCGAGCGGGGAACGACGAGCATCTGCCCCTGGGGGAAGCCCCGGGCCTGTACGTGACCGAGCGCTGAGCCTCGACGCTGGCGCGCCACCGCGCGCTTCCTCGGGCGTCCCCCTGATGCGGGGGCCTGACGGGAACGCGGCGCCTCGGACAGACACGGGGCGGCCGGAGCACGCAACCCTGGACGTCGGCGGCGCGGCGTGTCTTGCTGCGCCCTCCACCGTTTCCTAGGTCAGCCCGCACATGCTCGATTCAGCGCGTCACGCAGGTGAGCCGCTTCTCGAGACTCAGGGCCTCACGAAGGAATTCCGCGGCTTCGTCGCAGTGAAGAACGTGAGCCTCACCGTGCGCGCTGGATCGATTCACGCGCTGATCGGTCCGAACGGAGCGGGCAAGACCACCTGCTTCAACCTCCTGACCAAGTTCCTCACCCCCTCGGCGGGCACCATCAAGTTCAAGGGCGAGAACATCACCGCCGATCGCCCTGCCGACGTCGCCCGCCGCGGGGTGGTGCGCTCCTTCCAGATCTCCGCCGTCTTTCCCCACCTCACGGTGATGGAGAACATCCGCGTTGCCTTGCAGCGAAAGCGCGGCCGGTCGTTCGACTTCTGGAAATCGGAGCGCGCGCTGAAGGACCTGGAGCCGCGCACCCTCGAGCTGGCCGAGGCGGTCGGCCTCCAGGACTTCCTCCACACTCCGGCGGTCGAGCTGTCCTACGGGCGCAAGCGCGCCCTCGAGATCGCCACCACCCTCGCCCTGGACCCGGAGCTGCTCCTTCTCGACGAGCCCACCGCTGGGATGGGCCACGAGGACGTGGACCGCATCGCCGCACTCATCCAGCGCGTGGGAGCCAGCCGCACCGTGCTGATGGTGGAGCACAACCTGAAGGTCGTCGCCAACCTCTCGCACCACATCACCGTGCTCGCCCGGGGCGAGGTGCTGGCCGAGGGCGACTACGCCACGGTCAGCAAGAACAAGGACGTCGTGCAGGCGTACATGGGGGCCGACCATGCCTGAGGCCGCGACCGCTCCTGCCACCCCGGCTCCGCAGACCGCCCCCAGCCCGCTCCTGCGCGTGGAGCGGCTCCAGGCCTGGTACGGCGAGTCTCACATCCTCCACGGAGTGGACCTCCACATCCTCCCCGGCGAGCTGGTGACGCTGCTCGGCCGGAACGGAGCGGGGAAGACGACCACCCTCCGCTCACTGATGGGCATGGTGCCACGGCGCGAGGGGTCGGCAGTCCTCGAGGGCACCGAGACCATTGGCCTGCCTCCTCACCGGATCGCCCGCCTCGGAATGGCCATCTGCCCGGAGGAGCGGGGCATCTTCGCCAGCCTGACCGTCGAGGAGAATCTCCTCCTCCCCCCGGCGGTGCGCCCCGGGGGAATGCCGGTGTCAGCCGTCCTGGACCTGTTCCCCAACCTCCGCGAGCGGCTGACCAGCCAGGGCACCAAGCTGTCGGGCGGTGAGCAGCAGATGCTGGCCATCGGACGGATCCTCCGCACCGGCGCCCGCCTGCTCCTCCTGGACGAGCCCACCGAGGGCCTGGCCCCGGTCATCGTCCAGCAGATCGGCGCCACCATCCGCCGCCTGAAGGCCGAGGGGTTCACCATCCTGCTGGTCGAGCAGAATCTGAAATTCGCCTCCTCCATCGCCGACCGTCATTACGTGATGGACCGCGGCCGGGTGGTGGACGAGATTCCCGCCGACCGTTTCCAGTCGAGCATGCCCCAGCTGCAGACGCACCTCGGAGTCTAGCCGTCCTTCACTTTGCAGGACCCAGGAGCACCTCGCCATGCGGATCGCTTCACGGCTTCTCGCTCTCGCCCTTCCGTGCCTCCTGTCCTTCGGCGCCCTTGCCCAGGGCAAGGTGGTGAAGATCGGCGTCCTCAATGACCAGTCCGGCCTCTACGCGGACCTCGGCGGCCAGGGCTCGGTCACGGCAGCCAAGATGGCGGCCGAGGAGTTCGGCAACAAGGTCGCCGGGATGCCAATCGAGGTTGTTTTCGCCGACCATCAGAACAAGCCGGACGTCGGCTCGGGCATCGCCACCAAGTGGATCGACGTGGACGGAGTGGACGTCATCGTCGACGTTCCCAACTCCGGCGTGGCGCTGGCCATCGCCAAGATCGCCGCGGACAAGAACAAGGTGTTCATCGACTCGGGGGCGGCGACCTCGGACCTCACCGGCAAGGCCTGCACGCCCAACACCGTGCACTGGACCTACGACACCTGGGCCTTGGCCAACGGCACCGGCAAGGAGGTGGTGAAGGCCGGCGGGGACACCTGGTTCTTCCTCACCGCCGACTACGCCTTCGGCAAGGCCCTGGAGCGGGACACCACCGCGGTGGTGGTCGCGAACGGCGGAAAGGTGCTCGGCACGGTCCTGCACCCGCTGAACACCACCGACTTCTCCTCGTTCCTCCTCCAGGCCCAGGCCTCGAAGGCGAAGATCATCGGGCTGGCCAACGCCGGCGGCGACACCATCAACTCGATCAAGGCTGCCTCCGAGTTCGGCATCGTCCAGGGCGGCCAGAAGCTGGCGGGGCTCCTGGTCTTCATCACCGACGTCCACGCGCTCGGCCTCAAGGCCGCCAACGGGCTGCAGCTGACCTCGGCCTTCTACTGGGACCGGGATGACAAGACCCGGGCCTGGGCCAAGAAATTCGCCGCCCGGTTCGGCGGCAAGATGCCCAGCATGGTGCAGGCCGGGGTCTACGCCGGGGTGCTGCACTACCTGAAGGCGGTCCAGGCTTTGAAGTCCGACGATGACGGCAAGGCGGTGGTTGCGAAGATGAAGGCCCTGCCGACCGACGACCCCGCCTTCGGCAAGGGCACCATCCGGGCCGATGGACGGAAGATCCACCCCATGTACCTCTACGAGGTGAAGAAGCCCTCCGAGTCCAAGGGGCCGTGGGACTACTACAAGCTGATCAAGGAGATCCCCGCCGACCAGGCCTTCCGGCCGCTCGACAAGGGCGAATGCCCGCTGGTCACCGCGGCCAAGAAGTGAGGCGCGCTCCGGCCGGCCGATGACCACCGTCTTCGGAGTCCCCATCCAGGCGCTGTTCAGCCAGCTCCTGGTAGGGCTGATCAACGGCTCGTTCTACGCGCTGCTCAGCCTCGGCCTGGCGATCATCTTCGGGCTCTTGAACGTCATCAACTTCTGCCACGGCGCCCTCTACATGCTGGGGGCGCTGGTGGCGTTTCTGATGCTGGAGCACCTCGGCATCGGCTACTGGCCGGCGCTGATCATCTCCCCGGTGGTGGTGGGCCTGCTCGGGATGGCGATCGAGCGGACGATGCTCAAGCGCCTCCAGGGCCTCGATCCGCTCTACGGGCTCCTCCTCACCTTCGGTCTGGCGCTGGTCATCCAGGGGGTGGCGCTGAACTTCTTCGGCGTCTCGGGCGAGCCGTACGACATCCCGGCCCAGCTCACCGGGGGCAAGAATCTGGGGTTCATGTTCCTCCCCAACTATCGGGCCTGGGTGGTGCTGGCCTCGGTGCTGCTGTGTGCCCTGACCTGGTTCGTCACGGAGCGCACGCGGCTGGGTTCGTATCTTCGCGCGGCGACGGAGAACCCGGTTCTCGTCCAGGCGTTCGGCATCAACGTCCCTCGGCTGATCACCATCACCTACGGGCTGGGGGTGGCGCTCGCCGCCTTCGCCGGGGTGATGGCCGCGCCCATCTACCGGGTGAGCCCGCTGATGGGCGCCGACCTGATCATCGTGGTCTTCGCGGTGGTGGTCATCGGCGGGATGGGGTCCATCCTCGGCTCCATCGTCACCGGCTTCGGGCTGGGGGTCATCGAGGGCCTCACCAAGGTCTTCTACCCTGAGGCCTCGAACACGGTGGTGTTCGTGATCATGGCCCTGGTGCTGCTGGCGAAGCCGGCCGGGCTCTTCGGGAGGACCGCGTGACCGCCCCCGGCGTTCAGGCGGAGCCCCGGGGCGAGGTACGGGCTCCCCCCACTGCGCGGGAGCAGGCGCGCTCGCTGCGGATCCCGTTCGCCATCCTCCTGGTGGTCGCGCTGGTGGCGCCGTTCTTCATCTACCCCGTGTTCCTGATGAAGATCCTGTGCTTCGCGCTCTTCGCCTGCGCGTTCAACCTCCTCATCGGATACGTGGGCCTCCTCTCGTTCGGCCACGCGCTCTTCTTTGGTGGAGCGGCCTATCTCGCCGCTCACGCGGCCAAAGTGTGGGGACTGCCCTTCGAGCTGGCGGTGCTCACGGGGACCGCCACCGGCGCGCTCCTCGGCCTGGTGGTGGGCTGGTTGGCGATCCGGCGGCAGGGGATCTACTTCGCGATGATCACCCTGGCCCTGGCGCAGATGTTCTTCTTCTTCTGCCTGCGGGCCCCGTTCACCGGAGGTGAGGACGGCATCCAGGGAGTGCCTCGGGGGAAGCTGCTCGGCGTCCTCTCGCTGGATAGCAACTTGACGATGTACTTCGTCGTCCTGGCGATCTTCCTCCTGGGGTTCCTTTTCATCTTCCGGGTCGTTCACTCGCCGTTCGGCCAGGTGCTGAAGGCCGTACGTGAGAACGAGCCCCGGGCGGTGTCGCTCGGGTACAAGTCGGATCACTACAAGCTCATCGCCTTCGTCCTCTCGGCCACGCTTTCGGGACTGGCCGGTGGAACAAAGGCGATCGTCTTCCAGCTGGCCTCGCTGACCGACGTGAACTGGCCCATCTCGGGCGAGGTGATCCTGATGGTCCTGCTCGGTGGCCTGGGCACGATGTTCGGGCCCATCGTGGGCGCCGTGGTGATCGTGCTGGTGGAGAGCTACCTCGCCCAGCTCGGGGGCTGGGTGTCGGTGGTCCAGGGCGCACTCTTCGTGGTGTGTGTGCTCGCCTTCCGTCGGGGCATCATCGGCGAGCTGTCGCGCGCGCTGCGCCGGCCACTCTGAGTCGCAGTCACCGACCGTCGTGTGCTCCGCATCCTTCGCGTACGGTTGCGCGCGCCGCGACAGCGCGGACTCGCTGCAGCCTCTGAAGTCACAGGACGGCGTTGCGTTTCGGCTGATTCCAGGCAGTTGAGCCCGGCATCGTCACTGCAATGCCCGTTGACATGGCCGCCGAACCCACGGCGCCGGTCGAAGGAGCAACGAGATAATGACCACCCAGAAGAGCGCCAAGTGGCTGAAGACCGCGGTCAAGGCTTTCCTGATCACGACGGGGCTGGTGACGGTGACGGTGGCCGCGACGAACGCGATTCCTCCCGTGCGGCAAGCCGCGCCGACGGAGGCCACCAGCCGTTGGGTTCCTCCTGGTCACGAGGCGAATTCCGGAACGGACATCGGCCCCGGGTCGGACGAGGGTCTCCTGGTCAGCTCGCCCTGAAGCGTTCAACGGCCGGTCAGCCCGGTCCCAGACGCTGAGTCGATCCGCCGGCCCCGAGCAGCTTCGTGGCCGGCGTTTTCATCCCTTCACCCCAGGTTCTCTGGGGTCTCCGCCTCTCCGCACGGCACCCGAGCTCGTCACGCTCGACTGCGCTCGCCGTCGCAGGCCGCGCAACAACGGCCGTAGGTCCTCGGATGACGAGGAAGGATTCGGGCACGGGCCACCTCCCGTCCGGCTTCGCCGAGGCGCTTCTCGGATGACGACGGCGCCCGAGGACACCGGCTGATCGGACCTTGTCCGACATCTCCGGACCTCAACCCCGTTGCAGCCCTCGCTACGCCCGGGCGGGTCTGTAGATCGCGGTGCCACGAAAGCGTGTTGAAAATACAGTTATTTCAAGCACTTGAGGTGGGCATCGTCGGTGCAATCTCCGTTGACCGTCGGCGGCCAGCAGCAAGGACGCCTGGGAGGAGACGCCATGAAGACCAATGTCGAGCGGACCGAGAGCAGCAACTGGATGCGGGTGCGGAGCGTGGCGGCGGGCTTCCTCTGCGTGATGGGTCTCCCTGTCGCGCTGGCCCTCGCAGACGTCCAGCCTGCCGAGACCGCTGCGGTCCCGGCCGTGACGGAGAGCGCTCCGGTCGCCTTCCACGCCGCCCAGTCCGGCGTCGACGTGGGCCCTGGCTCGGACGAGGCCCTCCTCGCGATGTCGGCCCGCTAGGAGAACGGATCTAGAAGCGACCGCGGGGCCACGGACAGTCGCAACGTCCGTGGCCTCGCTGTCGTTTGAGCGGGTCGGTGAGTCTTCGGCGGCATGCGGCCGACCCCCGGAGCGCGGCCGGCTCCTCCGGGATCATCAGCAAGGACGACACGGCGATGGTGTTCGGGCGGACCGTGGGCCACCTCACCGTCCTCCCCGGCCTGCCGGCCCAGCCGCGCTGAGAGACGGCTCCGCTAGAGTCCGCGCGGGACCGGATCTCCGCCCCGCACGCGGATGAGCAGCGCCTGG
>Ga0066903_100000646_pt1 | contig 22849 bp, 15 predicted proteins | sample PanSoiMetaGPlot1_FD_67491 | JGI IMG/M metagenome (GOLD analysis project Ga0066903, IMG submission 67491) | Tropical forest soil microbial communities from Panama analyzed to predict greenhouse gas emissions - Panama Soil - Plot 1 (version 2) | ecosystem: Environmental > Terrestrial > Soil >... | reverse complement strand
GCGGGCGATGGGATGGGACTATGTCGACGGCGCCGGGATTACCTATTACCTCATCGCCATCTGTCTCAGAACGCTCGCGACGAGGTCGCGCCGACCGTACGTGTTGCTGACGCTCAGCGGAGCCGCGTTCGCGGGCGCGGTTCATACGAACATCTTCTGGCTGGTCTTTTCACCGCTCATCGTCGCTTATTGCATGCTGGGGGCCGAGACTCGAACGCTACGCTCGAGGCTCGCTTCCACCTGCTGGTTCGCTGCCGGCGGTGCGATTGCGACCGCGACGCTGGGTGCATTCAATGCGGCATTGACCGGGCAGTGGCTGTTTTTCGAGCCGTCCTTCCGCTTCGCCACAGGATTCTCACCAGGCCGCAACCCGTATAAGTTTGCGGGTTATGCCTGGCTGAGTTACGCCCACTGGCTCGTCGTGCCCGCCGCGATCCTTCTCCTGACGGTGTGGTTTCTCGTGAACGTCTGGCGCGGCCGTTTTGCCGCGACCCGGCAAACCGGGTTCTTTGCCGTCCAATACGTACTCTGTGTCGCTATCTTCGTCGCGCTCGAAGCGACCGGGTTCGCACTGCTCGAGACTCAGTACTACGCGAGCTATCTCATACCGGTGATGGCACTGGCGGCTGCGGTGGTTCTCGATGGCGCCGCACCGCGTGAGGTGCGCTTTGACGAGCCCTTCGTCGTCCCCGCTGTGATCGCTATGACGACCGTGACGCAGATTCCGGCGGTGGCGTGGGCGATTGTCCGAATCGGGCCAGCGTCGAGAGTTGCATGGACGGTTGGCTGTGTCGCCGTCGCAGTCGTTGCGGTATCGATCGGCAGGCGCATCGGGACGCTCGTGTTCATAGCCGTGGTTGCGGTCGCGAACAGTGCGATGGCCGATCCGCGCGCATCGGGAACGGATGCGCCCTACAAGCGGGACGTGTTCTTTCGCGCCGTCGCCGAGGCGCTGCCGATTATTCGCACGTGTGGCCCCTCTGCTGACGCGAAACTGTGGTACGACAGCAAGGAACCGGACGGAGTGCTCTTCGTATCGGTCTCGTCAGCGCACTTCTGGAGCGCTCGTCTCGTCAGCGAAGAATTTCCGTCGCTCAAGAATCCAGCGACTCAATCGACGACCCAACTCGATGTTGGTGACTCGATTCTGATGTTGTCAGACGACAAAGATCGCTGGCGGCGAGCCGACGACGTCCTGCGCCCTCTTGGGTTTTCCGTTGATCGACTCTGGTCACGAACGTTGCCCGAGGCCGGTATCCCGATGTCGATGTCGTGTCTGCAGGTCGCCGCGCTTCAGGGCGGCGTTGAGGCGCAGTCCGTCGTTGCTCTCGAGCCCTTTACCCGGCGTGAGAACCGCTCGGCCGCGGCCGCGGTTCATCTTGGTCCCGGCCCGGCGCTCGAGTTAGAAACGAACCGGTCCTCGTACGATTGGCAGGTGGCTTCGGACGCGATTCCGGTGTATCCGGCGCGGGACTACGAGCTCGAATTCACGGCGGCCATCGATCAGGGCGGAATGGGCGTCATCGTGATCGACGAACGGTCCGCCAATGTGGCAACCTGGTTCTGGTACTCGCCTCGCGCAGCGACGAAACGCCACATTCGATTTCGACCCGAAAAGGGCTCGGCTATTCGCATTGTCGTGACCAACTGCGTGGTGGTGCCTCGGGTTTCACGGTTCTCGCTCAAAGATGTGCGATTGTTGCTGCGATCGCCCATGCACGACGCCAAGCCCTAGGAATCTCGCGATTTCAGGGCGCCAGGATGACCTCAGCCGCGCTCGCGTCAATACCTGCTCCCATCAACAGCGCGTTTCTCGTGTGCCGGCTTGATGCGGAGCGGTCAGCCTCAATGCGTGGAAAACTGACGATCACGCGGGTCGATGGGCCCGAATGGTAGCTCCTCCCACTCGAGCAGTTGTTCACATCTCCATCTTGAAGCCGTGGCAGTGGTTGGCGCGGCTGCCGTCGGTCCTCGTCCAGGAGACCACCAACATCATCCGTGATTTTCGGCGGTCGTGGCGCGTCCTGTGGGCCCTCACCGTGATCGAGAGCCGTCGGAAGTACGCCGGATCCATCCTCGGCATGCTCTGGTATCCCGTTTACTCGGGGCTGCTGCTCGCAAGTTACTGCTTCGTATACCTCGTCGTGCTTCGCGTCCGCTTCGCCGACTTTGGAACGTATGGGTACGTGCTGTTCATCTTCTCCGGTCTGATTCCGTACCTGGGGTTCAGCGAAGCCATCGCGATGAGTACGCCGTCGGTACGGCAAAGCATCGGCATCCTGAAGAATGCCGTGTTTCCGGTCGAGTTCGTCCCCGTCCGATTCGTGTGTGCGTCCCTGTTTGGTCTGCTCAGCTCGCTCGCGATTCTGGTCCTGATGATTGTGCCGACGCATTTCCGCGGGCTCCACTTTCTCTACCTGCCGGTGGCACTGACCGAGCTGTTCGCGTTCTGCGTGGCGGCCGCATGGATTCTGTCCGCGGTGGCTGTGTTCGTGCCGGACATCGTGCAGGTCGTGAACATCGCGCTGCTGCCGTTGATGTTCGTCTCGCCAGTGGGCTTCTCCCTGGATATGGTTCCCAGGTCCGTACGAGTGCTCATGTTCCTCAACCCGCTGACGTATCTCATCGAGGCCTTCCGTTTCTCACTGATCGGCGTTCGCCACACGGCCATGTGGCTCGATCCCTTCTTTCTGACGGTTTGTGTTGCGATGGCGTCCCTGGCTGGTGTGTTCTTCGTCAAGCTGTCACCAATTTTCGCCGACTATGAATGACGGCCTTGCGTTCGCGGCGCTGCCGGCGGTGGCGATCCGGTTGCGTTCGGTCGGCAAGGTGTATCGGTTGTACACGGAGCCGGTGTACCGCCTTCTCGATCTGTTTGGTTTGTGCCCGTCGGGCTCCAGCTATTTCACGGAACATCAGGCGCTCGACGACGTGAACGTTGAAATTCAGCGTGGCGAAAAGCTCGCCATCATCGGGCGGAACGGCGCCGGCAAATCGACGCTGCTGAAAATCATCACCGGGCTGATCCGGCCCACGACGGGCGCGGTCGACGTCGACGGCCGGATCAGCAACCTGCTGCAGATCGGCACCGGATTTCACCCCGAGTTCACCGGCCGCCAGAACGTCTTTGCGAGCCTGGCGCATCAGGGCGTTGTCGGCCGCAAGGCGTCGGCCCTGTTCGAGGAGATCGTGGAGTTCGCCGAGATCGAGGAATACGTCGATCAGCCGATGAAGACCTACTCGACCGGAATGTGCTCGCGGCTGATGTTCTCGTCGGCGGTGATGATGACGCCGGACATTCTCGTCGTGGACGAGATTCTCGGCGTCGGCGATGCCTACTTCTCGCACAAGAGCTTCGAGCGGATGCGCGAGATGTGCGCCAAGGCGGGCACGACGCTTCTGCTCGTCACCCACGACATCTATTCGGCGTTGCACCTCTGCGACCGCTTCATCTGGATCGATCGCGGTGCAGTCCAATTCGACGGCGACGGCAAGGCGGCCATCTCGCTCTACGAAGCGTCGATCAAGGAGCAGGAAGAGCACCGCTTGCGCGCCCAGCGGGTTCGGGAGATCCAGGCGGAAGCGGAAGCGACGACGGTGCACGTCCTGATTCGTTCGCGGACGGGGTTTGCGCTCTCGAGCCCGCTCGCGCTCGACCTGATCGAGCTGACCGACGACGACGGTGCCACGACGACGTTGCGGGTCGCGTCGGGAGCGCCGGGCTGGTATTTGCTCCCGGAAAGCAGTCTGGCGACGCCGGCGCCGGTGGCCGGCGTCGTGGCGCGGGCGCTCCGTCCAACCGGGTCGATTTACCACAAGGTGGAGTGGATAGTGTCGCTGCCCGGACAGGCGCGGCTGGCATCCGCGCGCGTTCGATGGCACTACAGCGGCGAGGACATCGTCGACTTCCGTGTATTCACGCCGGATCTGAAACTGTCGATTGCCGCGGAGCTCCAAACGGGCGCAATGTGGCAGGAAGCAATCTTTCGTCGCGGGGCCGCCACCGGTCAGCGGCTCGACTCTCAGAAGCAGGTCAATTACGGCACCGGCCGAGTGCGGATCACGGGGGTCGAGTTTCTGGATGCGGCAGGCCGCAGTGTGGTCCAGGTCACTCACGGCGATGTGTTGAGGGTCCGCGTCCGGGTTCTGATCAGCCAGGAGCTCTCCGATCGGCGCGTCACGTTCGTCGTTGCGCTGTGGCGCCAGGGCTCGTCGTCCATGGCTGTCGCACATCGTTCTGCCATCGTGCTGCCCGAGACGGAAGAATGTGTCATCGACACCGTGTTCGATCCGCTGAACGTCGGGAGCGGGTTGTGGTACGTCAACGTCGGGATCGGCGAGCCAGGCATGTATGAGCGTCCAGTGATGAAGTATTTCGCAATTGATCGCTCGTGGCACCACCTTCTCGCGGGCCGGGCCGAATTGCGCGTGCTTTCGGTGAGCAACGTGGATGCGATACACTTCGTGGTTTCCCCGGCGACGATTGAATGTCGACCGGTCGGGCAGCCGCATGGGATTTCAGTGTGACCAGACGAATCTCGATCGTAGGGCTCGGAAAGCTTGGGGCGAGCATGGCCGCGGCCATCGCGAGCCGCGGTCACGACGTGATTGGCGTCGACGTCAATCACCGCGCGGTCGATGCGGTCAACGCCGGGCGCGCACCGGTCCATGAAACGGGTCTTCAGGCGCTCATCGAGGAGAACCGCGCCCGACTGCGCGCCACGACGAGCCACGAGGACGCCATCGTCAATTCGGATCTCACCTTCGTCATTGTCCCGACGCCGAGCGACGAGCGCGGCGCGTTCTCGCTGCAGTACGCGGCGTACGCGTTTCGGGAGATCGGCAAGGCGCTGGCGGCGAAGACGTCCCGGCACACCATCGTCCTGACGAGCACGGTGCTGCCGGGGGCGACACGCCACGGGCTCCTGCCGGTGCTCGAACAGCATTCGCGGAAGAAGGGCGGCCGCGATTTCGGTCTCTGCTACAGCCCCGAGTTCATCGCGCTCGGCAGCGTCATCCGAGATTTCCTGAATCCCGACTTTCTCCTGATCGGCGAGCTCGATGCTGAATCGGGCGCCAGCCTCGCCGCCTGCTACGCGGATGTCCTGGGCCCCTCGGTTCCCATCCGCCGGATGACGCTCGAAAACGCGGAGCTCGCGAAAATCTCGGTGAACGCCTTCGTCACCATGAAAATCACGTTCGCGAACATGCTCACCGAGATGTGCGCCGCGATTCCTGGCGGCGACGTCGACGTCGTGTCGGATGCCCTCGGCCTCGACTCGCGCATTGGCCGGAAGTACCTGACGGGAGGTCTTGGCTTTGGCGGTCCCTGTTTCCCGCGCGACAACGTCGCGCTGGGCTTCATGGCGAATGCGCTCGGCGCGCGCGCCGATCTTCCGGCGATGACCGACTCGCTCAACCGATCGCTCGCCGATCGGATACTGCAGCAGCTTCACCCTCGGATCGGACGCGACGTGACGGTCGCGGTACTCGGGCTCGCATACAAGCCCGCGTCCCATGTGACCGAGGAATCCCAGGCGATGATGATGGTGAAAGCGTTCCTCGATCGCGGCGCGCGCGTGCTCGCCTACGATCCTCTCGCCCGCGAGAGCGCGAATGTCGAACTGGGGGGTCGCGCGCTGATCATGGACACGGCCTGTGATTGTCTCCGCGACGCCGACGTCGTTCTGATTGCCACGCCCGATCCCGAATTCAAACAGCTGTCGGCGCGCGACTTCAGCGCGGATGGGCGTACCGTGCTGGTGGTCGACTTCTGGCGAATCCTCTCGGCCAAGCTGGCCGACGTTCCGGGAATCGAGTACATGGCCTACGGGCGCGGTCCTGCCGCAGGGTCCGGCGCCGGCGATGTGCTGAAACAATTGTGGGACGGGACGGCGATACATCATGGACGTTGACCAGCCGTTCGCCGACGTCCCAATCGACGCAGTTCGCAGCTTCTGGAACGCGCGGCCCTGCAACATCCGGCACTCGCCCAAGGCGGTCGGCACTCGTGAGTATTTCGACGAGGTCGAGCAACGCAAGTATTTCGTCGAGGCGCATATCCCCGGCTTTGCCGAGTTCTCGCGATGGTCCGGCAGGCGCGTGCTCGAGATCGGGTGTGGCATTGGCACCGACACGGTCAACTTCGCACGTGCCGGAGCCCGGGTCACAGCGGTCGAACTATCGGACGCGTCCGCAGCGGTCGCGCGCCAGCGCCTTCAGGTGTATGGACTCGGCGACCTCGTCACCATCCATGTGGGCAACGCCGAAGAGCTTCCCGACATCCTCGCGCCGCAAACCTTCGATCTCGTGTATTCGTTCGGCGTGATTCATCATTCGCCCCGGCCGGATCGCATCATCGCGCACGTCCGGACGTTCATGACGCCCGCCAGCGAGCTGCGGCTGATGGTCTACGCGCGGATCAGCTACAAATTGTTCTGGATCATGAGGGAGGAAGGGATCTGGGACATGAGTCGCATCGACGAGCTCATCGCACGGAATTCCGAGGCGCAGACCGGGTGCCCGGTCACCTACACCTACACTGACGAATCCATCCGTACGCTCCTTGCCGGCTTCGACGTGATCGACGTCCGCAAAGCGCACATCTTCACCTGGGACGTCGATGCATATCGGCGCTACGAGTACGTCAAGGCCAGCGAATGGGCAAATGTGAATGAGGCAGCGCTGGCGGCTCTCGAGCGCGAGCTCGGGTGGCACCTCCTCGTGCGTGCGGTGCCTGCGGAACTCCTGAGAAGGTAATCACCACCGTCGATGGACGGCACCGCCGGCTACGCACCGGTCATCAGCTACATCTCCACCAGCCTTCCCGACAGCGAGTTCACGCTCGTCGACGTCGGGTGTGCGGGGGGCATCGATCCAATCTGGAGATCGTTCGGCACGCGACTCAGGGCATTGGCGATTGATGGAAATGTCGCCGAGATCGAACGGCTCCAGCGCGACGAGACTCACCCGGGTATCAGGTACCTGGCGGCGTTGGCCGTTCTTCCAGACGATCATCCCTTCGCAAAACGGAAGGATGGCCGAGGGTACTGGGCACGGAGTCCATGGGATCGGCTGAGCGTGGTGCGATCAACCGAGCTGATGAAGTCCGACGGTCCCCGGTCGACGGAAGAAATGGTCGCAGCCAACCAGTGGTCGGAGATGAAGCAGGCGGACGAGGCGATCGTGATCCCCGCTTACCTCGATCGCGAGGGGATCGCCAGCCTCGACTTCCTGAAGATCGACGTCGATGGGGCGGACTTCGAGATACTCAATTCGTTCGACAAGACTCTGGACAGACTGGGCGTCCTCGGCGTCGGAATCGAGATCAACTATTTCGGTTCGGCTTCTGACACCGCACACACTTTTCACAACGTCGACCGGTTCATGAAAGCGCGAGGGTTCGAGCTCCTTGGCTTGACGGTCCGACGCTACTCGATGTCGTCGCTGCCCAGCCGCTACCTGTGGAAGTTCCCTGCTTACACCGAGTTCGGGCGTCCGTTACAGGGCGACGCGCTCTACATTCGTGATCTGGCCAGCTCAGAATACGCAGCGACTGCCAGCCGCTTGCCCGTGGCGAAGTTGTTCAACCTGATTTGCCTTTGCGCCGCCTTCAACCTGCCAGACTGCGCGGCCGAGGTTGCCCTGCGTTTCCGCGACCGACTGAGCGATTCCTGTGACCTCGATCGCCTCCTCGATCTCCTCGCGGCCCAGGCTCAATGGCCAGCGGCTGAGCCACTCAGCTATCAGGAGTACATCCGTCGCTTCGAATCCCACGACCGGGCGCTGTTCTTTCCTCCGACCGAGCCCGAGCTCGATGAGTCCGAGCGCGAGCGCGAGCTTCGCCACGCGCTCGACGAGTGTGAGCGCGACCTTCGCCACGCGCGGAGCGAATTGGAAGGCTTGCGCGGCGACCTCACGAGGGCTGAACACGAGCACGACGAGGTAGTGCGACATCACGGCCTCGAGCTGGCCGACGCGCGGCGGCAGGCGGCGGAAGCCGTCAACCGCATCGCCGCCATGGAGAGCAGCAAGTTCTGGAAGCTGCGTCGCGTCTGGTTCGCCATGAAGCGCCGCGTCGGGATGGGCGACAACGAATGACCGCTTCACGTTACCGATTTTCCCGCAACCGGGCGCGTGCGATGCGCGAGGCGCCTGTCGCATGACTCCGAACCTGGACTCGCGATCGCAATCGGTCGCCATCATCGTCCGCGTCATGGATCGGGCGGCGGAACTGCGCGTGTCCCTTCCCAGCCTCCTTAACCAGAACTATCCCGATTACCAGGTTGTCGTCGTCGATCACTGCTCTCAGGACGGTCTCGCGGCCCTGCTCGAGACGATCGACAATCCACGCCTCCGCGTCGTCCGTTGCCCGCGACCGGTGTTCTTCAACCCCTCTTTGTCCGGGAACACCGGAGTACGCTACTCGTTCAGCGACCTCGTCTTCTTCCTCGATACCGGGATGACGTTCAGGGACGAGAACCACCTTTCCGAGATCGTGCGTGCCTTCCAGAGCAGCTCCGAGATCGACGATCGGCACTACGAGCGCTGGCGAAATGACTGCCGCTATCCCTCTTTGCACGAGGCGCGTCTGGCCACGGAGCAGTCCGGCCGCCGCGTTTACTCTGAATGCGAGTGTCACGGATTACACACGCTCGTCAGCCGGGATGTTCTTCAACAGATCGGAGGTCTCAATGAGGCGCTCCTGGACTGGGGGTACGAGGACACGGACTTGACGACCCGGCTCGAGCTGTGCGGTTACGGACGCATTCCGATCCGTGAGCTGAACGAGAGCAAGCATTCGGATGAGATGAGAGTGCGTTTTTTCGCGCTGAAGTCCAAAGAGCGAAGCTGGACCAAGAACCGGATCATCTCCGATGGCTTCATCAAAGCCTTCGGTCCCGTGCTTAGAACGCAGCGACTGCCGGGCTTTTGTGAATGGGTTGAGATCGACGGCATCCGATACGCTGGAGCCGAGGCTCCCCAGCAGGAATGGTCCATACCCACGGCGGGCGAGCTGCGGATGTCACCTGCTCGCCATGCGCGACGGCCGGACTTGCGGGAGGAGGCGCCGCTCGTCTCAGTCGTCGTGCCAACGAAGAATGCAGCCGAATACTTGGTCGTTGTCCTCGAAAGCATTCTCTCTCAGGACTATCCCAGCATCGAATGCATCGTCGCAGATGGTGGCTCAACGGACGCCACGCTCGATATCGTAGCTAGTTATGGCGACCGGCTCACATTGATTAGCAAGTCTGACCGCGGCTCCTTCGACGCGATTAACCGAGCCTGGCAAGCGAGCCGCGGGCAGATACTGGCGTGGCTCAACGCTGACGATGGCTGGGCGCCCGGAGCCGTCTCGGCGGTTGTCAAATGCTTCCTGGACGATCCCACCGCGGATGTCATCTATGGCGACTGTCTGATCGTCGACGCCGAAGGGCGAGAGGTGGAAAGGAGACGACCGCCCGATTGGGACCTCGCCTACGCCGTGGAGAATTGCCATCACGTGATCGACCAGCCGGCCGCCTTCATCCGGCGCGGCATGGCAGAGCAAATCGGCTGGCTCTATCCCGCATGGTTCCACGATTGGGATCTCTGGCGGCGTATCAGCCTGGCGGGCGGCAGTATCAAGCGAGTACCTCACCTGCTGGGATATCAGCGGGTGCGGAAGGACAACACCCAGTACAGACCCGAGATCCTCATCGGAGGTTTGGTCGCGGTCACCAAGCGGACCTTTGCGCTTCCAGGAGTGTCGGCTGACCTGCAGCAGCTACGACCGAGAGCTCTCAGCAACTGTTATCTGAAGATCGTGCAGACGCTCCAGTATGGCCGACCCGAGAGTCGTGGCCTTCGGTTCTGGCTGTGCGTTAAAGCGCTGGCCGCCGATCCGAGCAACTTCTCGAACATTCGGAGAACGACTCCTGCTGGACGGCGGCCGTTGAGTGCGCCGGTGGAGACCCGGAGCAACAAGTTGGCAAGGAGTGTGCACCACTCCCTCAGTTTCGCGACCGTGCCAGTCACTGCCGAAGTGCCGTTGACGTTCTCGAGCAGGATCGACGGCGAATCCGAGCTCGTCCCAGTGATATCGGTCGTCGTACCGTGCAAGAATGACGCTCGCCATCTCTCGTCGGCGCTCGACAGCATCCTCTCTCAGGACTACCCCTTTCTCGAATGCATCGTCGTGGATGGCGGGTCCACCGACGACACCTTTGAGGTCCTGAAGCGATACGGCGACAGGATCCGCTGGTTGTCCGTGCCGGATCGTGGGTCATTCGACGCCATCAATCGGGGTTGGCGGATCAGCAAGGGCGAGATCCTCACCTGGCTGAATGCCGATGATGTCTGGGTGGCGGGAGCCGCCCGCACGGCAGTGGAGACCTTCAAGAGGAAGCCGGAAGCGGATGTCGTCTTCGGAACCGCCGGCGTCATCGACGAGACAGGGCAGATCCACGGCGACCTGGTGCCCGATAGCTGGGATCTCGAGCACGCACTCCGCGACTGCCTCCATGTCATCTATCAACCGGCCTCCTTCATGCGGAGGCGCATCCTCGAAAAAGTCGGGTGGCTCTACCCGGCGTGGTGCCACGATCACGATCTGTGGCTGCGCATCGCACGCGCCGGAGGCAGGTTCGAAAAGATTTCCGCTCGCCTCGCCATGGACCGCATGCGACCGGACAATCTTGGCCATCTCGCCGAGATCGTGATTCCAGCGAAAATCGGGCTCACCAGGCGCTTTTTTGCAGACCGTCAATTGCCGCCCGATATCCGAAAGCTACGTCGGCGAGCGATCAGTAATGCCCACGTTCGCGCCATCGACTATCTACAGTTCAATCAGGCCGGGCACTGGCGCTGGGCCGTTCAACTCGTAGCGCAAGCGCTCGTCGCGGATCCTCTGAACGTCCGGGCGATCAGTGAGCGGGCCGCCCGTCCCCTGCGCTACCACGCTAGCCGGCTACCCGCCAGGATCCGGAGGTCGGATTTCAAGATCTCGGTGCTCGTGCCTGCGACAGGAAGGCGCCTGTTCCGGCTCATTGTTGCTCCCATGGCCATTTCAAAGCGGTGGCTGGGTCGGCAAGTCGACCGTGTGTTCCTTCGAGGAAACCGGGAGCTGATGCTGAAGATCGAAGGGCTCGAGCAGAGAGCCAGGGCAGTGGAGGAGGTGCTCAAGATCGACGATCTTCAGCTGGGGGGAGTGAGGGCAACAGAGGAGGCCCTGGTGCTCGAGATCGACAGTCTTCAGCAGCGAGCGACGGCAACGGAGGAGGCGCTGACGCTCAAGATCGACGGTCTTCAGCAGCGAGCGACGGCAACGGAGGAGGCGCTGACGCTCAAGATCGACGGTCTTCAGCAGCGAGCGACGGCGACGGAGGAAGCACTGACGCTCAAGATCGACGGTCTTCAGCAGCGAGCGACGGCAACGGAGGAGGCGCTGACGCTCAAGATCGACGGTCTTCAGCAGCGAGCGACGGCGACGGAGGAGGCGCTGACACTCAAGATCGACAGTCTTCAACTTGCGCTCGTCGAGGCTCTGGAGTCACTGCGTTGCCAGCAGGAGGCGTTGCGGAAAGAGCTGGAGGCGACTCAGGATCGCCCGCCGACCTTATCCGATGCCTTGGGCGAGGTATACGGAGCTCCTCCCGCTCTCCATCCGATCCCGGGCTGGACTACGTACTGGGGCGTCGACAATCGATCAGAGCCGTTTCGGCGAGCGCGCGCGGAGATCTGGTCATCGCTGAAGAAGCCTGTACTCATGCGCTGGCTGGGCGATCTCGCTGTCATGATCTGGCCTGGCAACGAGTTGTCCCGTGTTCTCTTTCTCACGGGAACTTTCGAGCCAAACGAGTTGACCTGGATGAGCCGAACGCTCACCACAGGCATGACCGTGATCGACATTGGCGCGCAGATGGGCATGTACACACTGACAGCCGCCAAACTCGTCGGGGAGTCAGGAGTCGTCGTCGCCGTCGAACCGAGCAGCCGGGAGTTCCAGCGCCTTACCTTTCACGTGACGGTCAATGACCTCCGAAACGTCCGTTGCCTGCGGCTCGCAGCGAGCAGCGCTTCCGGAGAAGCGCCGCTGAAGATCGCCTGGGAGTGGAACTCCGGCCACAACACCTTCGGCGAGTTCTTCAATCCCGACGTCGAGACGATCCGAGTGGAACGTGTCCTGACGGAAACCGTGGACTCTCTGGTGTCGGCCCAGAGGTTGGATCGTGTTGACCTCATAAAGATAGATGCGGAAGGGCATGAATTGCAGGTCCTGGCCGGTGCCGTCGAAACGCTCAGGCATTTCACGCCCCGGATCCTCATCGAAGTGTTCGAGGAATCGCTGCGGCGCCAGGGGGCTTCGGTTGAAGCAGTCCTGGACTTCCTGACCCGGCACGGTTATGCGCTGAACGAGTTCTCCGATATCGATGGAAGCCTCGTTGCGCTGACACGTCCGCCTCGAAGTCAGAGCCAGAACCTGGTCGCGCTGCCCATTTGAGCAGATCCGTTGTCTGGAGGAAGGTCTGACCGTGCGCAAGGCGTCGTGGCGAATCTTGGATTATGGTGAATCGGAGAGGCGAGTGAGTGTTGACCGAAGCGGCATGTGAGCACTCGTGGCCTCAGCGCTTTTGTCGCCCACCAAGCGATCCATCTGGTCCGGAACGATTGGCGATGCGCCAATGGCATTCAGCGCGAGGAGCAACTTGGCGAGGAGCGGGTACCACAGCGGAATCGGCAGCGCGACGAATTTCTTCGACAATGTTCGTGCGAGACCTGCGCCGCTGAGTATCTCCGGTCCGCACAATTCGTAGGTGTGGACGCCCGCTGGCATCGACTCGAGCAAAGAGGCGGTGACTTGCACGAAATCCTTATAATACAACGGCGCAAAACGGATGCGGCGATCGCCAAGGAGCATTGGGACGAGGTGAAATCTTCGAGCGAGGCCGATGAATTGGTCGACGCCTTCGCTACCGCCGGCGCCGTATATTTCCGCCGGACGCAGTATCACCAGCGACTCCCACTGCCACTGTTGGAGAGCGTTCTCGAGCTGCCGTTTGGATTCCCCGTACGGCCCGCAGGTCACCGTCGGATGTTGCGGGCCCACGCAACGAGTGCTGAGGTAGAGCATCTGCCTGCAGCCTCGATCGCGAGTCTGCTCCACGAGCGCGAGAGAGCCATTGACGTTCACGACCTGATATGCCTCTGCGTTGCGGGCGTGGGTAAGCGAAGCGAAATGAATCAACAGGTCAACGTTCCGAAGCGCCGGATCGAGACTGAATCGGCTCTCGAGGTCCAAAGCGATCAGTCGCAGTTTCGGGCTTTCCAACGCGACTCTGCGGCGATGTACCACACACGACACCTGGTCGACGTTCGGTGACCTCAGCACGTGAGCGAGTACTTCAGTCGCAAGAGGGGAAGTGGCTCCGGAGAAGAGCACATTCATAGCGGTTCAATAATCGCATGAGTGCGCCGGTGGTCGATGACCCGCACTTTTCCCTGGTCGTGTTGTGTTATCGCAGCGGGACATCGATTATTCCGCGAGTCGAAAAGCTTCATCAGACACTGTGCTTTCTGCGTCAGAACTGGGAGATCGTGCTCGTCGGCAACTATGTCGAAGGGTCACAGGACGAGACGCCCAATGTCGTGACGGAATTGGCGCAACGTTTCCCAAACGTTCGTGCACTGACGCTGCCAAAGAAGGGCATGATGGGCTGGGACATGCGGACCGGGCTCGATGAGGCGCGCGGAACGCTCATCGGCGTCATCGACGGCGATGGACAGTTCCCCTTCGAGTCGATTTTCGCGTGTTTGTTCAAGATGGAGTTTCAAGACCTCGATTTGGTGAAAACCTATCGGGTCAGGCGACGCGATGGGTTGTACCGCTTCATAATCTCCAAGGGCTACAATCTACTGTTCCGACTGCTGTTCGGGTTTGGCGACGGGGACCTCAACGCCAAGCCGAAAATCCTCAAACGCGACAAGTATCAGCAACTGGGATTGCAGTCGGACGACTGGTTCGTCGACGCGGAGATCATGATTCGGGCGCACGAAATCGGTCTGAAAATCGGCCACGTCCCAATCGAGTTCGAATCCAACCGGGACCGTGATTCCTTCATAAAGCCAGCGGCCGTCTGGGAGTTTCTGGTCAACTTGCTTCGTTATAGATTTGGCGATCGACGATGACCTCGAGAAGTGAGCGCGAATTCGATCGGTACGCGGCCGACTACGAACAACTCCTTCGCGATCCGATTCGCGATCGCTTTGCCAACAGTTCCGACTTCTTTCATCGTCGCAAGTGGGACGTGCTGAGCGACTTCCTGCGACGCGGTGCAGTTTCAACGCGTCAGGCGCGCTGGCTGGATGTCGGTTGTGGAAAGCAGGAGTTGCTGCGGCTGGGTCGGCACGCATTCGCTGAAGTCGCGGGCTGTGATCCCTCGGACGAGATGCTCCACGGCTCTGCCGATATCGACCTGTACCTTCAACAAGATCCGAAGGTGTTGCCATTTGACGACGAATGCTTCGATCTGGTGACGGCTGCCTGCGTATTCCACCACGTCGAGCCACGTGATCGCGACGCGTTGACGTTGGAGGTTCGTCGTGTCCTCAAGCCAGGCGGCCTGTTCAGCGTGATAGAGCACAACCCGCTGAATCCCATTACTCAGCTGGTGGTGAGACGAAGTCCGATAGACGTCAATGCGAGGCTGTTGACCGCCGGGAGCGCGCGTCGCCTGATGAGGCGCGCCGGTTTCCGTCCCCTGATGACGACGTATTTTCTGTATCTGCCGTCGAAGATATACGCGGTCGCGAGCCAGGTCGAGCGATTGCTCGGGCATCTTCCTGGCGGGGGGCAATATGCCGTCTTCGCAGCGAAGCACGGTGACAGCGGTCGCTAGTCGAGACTACGAAAGCGAGTGACGATGAGAACGCTTGTGGCTCGGATGCTCGAGCATCCGGCAGTATATGCGGCGTGGCAGGCGCCGTTCGTCGAAGAGAAGTTCGCTCCGGCTGCTCGGCATCTTCACGCCCAACCGATTCGGCGGCTCCTGGATGTTGGCTGTGGCCCAGGCACGAATGCACAGCGCTTCTCGGACGTCGATTACGTCGGCGTGGACATAAACGATCGGTATCTCTCGATCGCGCGCGCGAAGTATCGCGGTCGGTTCGTTCAAGCCGACCTTCAGACCGCGGACCTGTCGTCGCTTGGCAGGTTCGACGCGATCCTCATCAACAGCTTTCTCCATCACCTTCCAGACGACGCGGTACTGCGCATTCTGCAGCAACTGGGTGGCCTCCTTGACGGTAATGGCAGGGTCCACGTACTCGAACTCGTTCTTCCGGAGCGACGATCGCTGGCGAGAGTGATGGCGAACCTGGATCGCGGGCGTTATGCCCGCAACCTGACCGCATGGCGCGATCTCTTCGGTTCGCACTTCGAACCGGTCGTCTTCGAACCGTATGTGTATGCGCGCGGCTTGTGGGCGATGGTGTACTTCCAGGGCAGAACGAAATCACGCCCCTCTCGATCGGAATCGCAATAACGCGGGACGGCCTTGGTGTTGCCCATCGTTCCAGCTGGGAGCTGTCGCCATCACGTCGGGTCTTGCTGCCGACGGTGACCGATATCGGCGCATCCGCATTTTGTGCGGTTGTGCTCGTTGGTCCGCTTGGACATGATGGATAGTTCCACCACGATCCTGACTGATCACCGCCCGGCGCCTGGACCGTCTGCCGGCTCTCGCGTGTCGCTCCCGTCTCGTCTGCAGGGAATCCAAAAATTCCTGCCGCTGATTCTGCTGCCCTTCCTGTTGACCGTCATCGATGACTCCTGGACGTTTCTCGCACCGACAGGATTCATCGATTCGTACGTCTACACGGGATATTTTCTGGACCTGCAGAATCTCCGCACCTTCGCTCATACCTACTACAGTTCGCGGCTGCCCTGGATTCTTGTCGGACACCTTGCCTATACGCTGGCGTCCCCGGAAATCGCCAACCTGTTTCTTCGCTTCTTTCTCTTCTACCTGGGCACGTTCTCTCTCTACGTCGTGGTTCGAAGTATCTGTAAGAACCATGCTGCGGCACTCCTTGCAGCAGTTCTCCTGGGTGTTCACACTCACTTCCTTTATGCCATTCACTGGGACTACGGCACTGGCGCTGCTCTGACTACGCTGCTTGTGGCTTTTGCCTGCCTGGCGCGGTCGACTCGCGCCGCGCGGCCTGGGCCCCTGCTTGTCGCCAGCGGCTTTGCTGCTGTGGTCGCACTCAGCATCCATATTTTCATCATCTTGCTGCTGCCGGGCCTGGGTCTGTGGTACGCATGGACAGACGGCCCCCCCTCTCGCGGCCGTTGGTTCAAAGGCGTCATCTTGCTCGGCAGTGGTGCGGCCCTGGCGTTTCTGCTGCTTGGCGCGATCAGCATGAGCTTCGGGTCGGATTTCAACTATCTGCGGCCGCAGATTCATGTTGCAGGCGCGCTTGATACGTCACCGTGGAGGCACTCGAATCGAGAATGGGTTGAATTTGCGATTTGGTTGGCATTTCCGACCATCGCGGTTCTCGTCAGCGCAGTTGTTTTTGTCGTGGTATTGAGCCGTCGCCTCAGGAATCTGCCGCTTGACCCAGCAGTCGAGACGCTCGCGCCGACTGCGCTGACCATGCTTGTGACGGCGGCGGTCTTCCTGTTTGTTGAACTGCGCAGGGGTTTGGCGCTCGAGGAAAGGTTCTATGCCAGTTTCTTGATTCCATATACCTTCGCGGTGCTTGGAGCTGGGATTAGCGTGTCCATGTCCCGCCAGATTCCGAATGGATGGCTGCGTGGGGGCATCATGCCAGCCGCTCTCGCTCTTTCGATTGGTTCATTTGTCGCGGCTTCATTTCGCATTCTTCCTGGTTGCACTCCCGCTTGCTCCTTGTGGGGTCCGACTGGCGTGGCGGCTCTTGGAGCCGTTGCAGGTATTGCGCTCTCGTTGGCATCCCGGAACGCACTGGTGGTCGTATTTGCCCTTGCGTTGATGGCCATTGTAAATGCAGCGCCTGACGGTGATTTGCTCGTCCGGCAGCAGCGCGACATCATGCACGATCGATTTCTCATGGTTTACGATGCCAACGCCGCGTTGCAACCCTACAATCACGACGGCGAGCTGCGATTCTGGTACAACCGCAATGAGTCCTTGGGACCTACTTTTCTGGGAATCGCGTCGCTTCACTTGTGGGGGTATCGGCTAATCAGCGACTTGTTCCCGAGCCTCATTTATCCTCAATCAGGAACCGAGTCGCCTGTGGCGGGCCGCACGATAGCCTTGCTCACGCAGGATGACGATGCTCTATGGAAAGCTGACGACACCTTGCAACAGAAAGGGCAGCGTGCCGAAGTGCTTTTCCGCCGACGCGTTCAGCGACGCGACCAGTCTTTTAACGTGTTTGTCATCAAAGTTGTGCCGTCTGGCCCAAGCATCGATCTGAGTTCCAGAAAATTTCAACCGGTGGCAGGCACGGTCGCATCTGCCGATGACGGTTCGATTCGAATCACCGGCGCCGCCACCCCCTGGGCGTATGCCGCCGTCCTTCGCCTTCCTCCCCAGCCGACACTGGACGGTGTTTCTCCCATCTATGTGAACGTCCGGCTTATCGTGAGCGGAGGACCCGTTGGCGTGGGCGTTCTGACCAGTGACGGCCGCGCGTTCATCGATCAACAGGAAGTGAGTCCAACCACTGTGCTCAAAGATATTTACTTGCAACTTCCCGCGCTGGAGACAGGGCGTGACCTGGTGATTCGCACACTGTCTCGTCCTCTGGTCAGCAATGTTCGAGTTGAATCGGTAACGTTGTCGCGTGTGAAACCGAATTAACCACTCGGTGAACCGGCAACGTGCTTGTATTACATCGCCTGCGACGAGTCGGTCGAACCGCATGAGGCTTGCTCCCAGAAGCGGCTCGGCCGAGCTCGTTTGAGACTGTGGATCACGCCATCAACGCGGGAACAGCTGCCACGTCCGAGTCCGCGGCACCCTATCTGAGCGTCGTCGTCACGACGCGCAACGACGACCATGGGGGCGATCCGTTGCAGCGTCTGCAGGCGTTCGTCAACACGTTCGATGAGCAATGCCGCCGTACCGGCCTCGATGCAGAGGTCATCGTCGCCGAGTGGAACCCCCCGCCGGATCGGCCGCGCGTCGCAGAGGTGCTCCGGATTCCAGTACGGTCTGCGTGCACATATCGGTTCGTCAACGTCCCGGCGGAACTGCACCAACGGTTTCAGCTTGGCGACGTTCTGCCGCTGTTCCAGATGATCGGGAAGAACGTCGGCATTCGGCGGGCTCGGGGCCGTTTCGTTGTCGCCACCAATGTCGACATCATCTTCTCGACAGAGCTCGTCGAATATCTGGCGTCGCGTCCGCTTCAGCCAGGCCGCCTGTATCGCGTCGACCGCCACGACATTCAGTCGCACATACCTGTGGACGGCTCACTCGAGGAGCAGACGACGTACTGCGCCTCGAATCAATTGCGGGTGCACACACGGTCGGGCAGCCATCCGGTCGCACCAGACGGACAGCTCGCGTCCCAGCCGGAGGACATCGTCGACGGACAGAGCGTCCGTCTCGGCGTCGGCTGGCATATTCGCGAGAGCACCGGGCTCGGCCAGACCTTCCGCTGGGCCGGCGAGGTCGCCACGCTGCGCCTCGATCCGGGAGCGGCGGGCCACCGCGGAGAGTCGGTGCTGCATCTGGAAATCGAGTCGAATCCCTACGACGCGAGCTCGGCGGTCGACATCGAGATCGCTGACGGCGCCGCGGTGCTCGGAACGTGGTGTTTGGAGGGCCGGCGCCGCATCGCCGTCCCGCTTCGCACGCGGGAGCATTCCAGCCCGAGAGAGATCGCGGTCCGCGTCACACACGCGCAGCCCGACTGGCGCACGCGGCTGCCGATCTTCGAACGCCGCCGGTCGATGCACTACCGCGTGTATTCCGCGGCTCTGTCACCGGCCGGCGTGCCGGATCCGGCGCTGGTCGAGTACTCGCTGGAAGGCTGGGAGAAGGCACTTCGATGGTCGTGGAATGCAGTCGCCGACCCTATCGCCTCCGTCATCGCGGCGGTCGTTGGCAGGGGAGTGCGGTACCGGATCGCGCGGAGGTCGCGCGAGTATCGTAACCTGGAGGCTGCGCTCCGCGCTTCGGATGAGGAGGTCCGAAGGCTCGCGCCGCTGCAGGACCTCGCCGACCTCCACAAATTCCTGCGCGACCAGCGCCCGGACGAGCTCCACGTCAATGCGTGCGGCGACTTCCAGCTGATGGCACGCGGGCACTGGCACGAGCTGCGAGGCTATCCGGAGTTCCAGACATTCTCGATGAACATCGACGGCCTGTTCTCGTACATTGCCGACGCCGCAGGCATCCGCGAAGAAATGCTGCCATTCCCGATCTACCACCTCGAGCATGAGAAGGGATCCGGGTGGTCGCCGGAAGGCGAGTCCCTGTTGCGTCAACGCATCGCGGAGCGCGGTATCACGTGGGTCGACGCGTCGACCGTGTACACGTGGGCGGCGTATATGAAGTGGCTTGGCCGCCCGATGATCTTCAACGACGCCGACTGGGGATTCGGGTCGGCAAATCTCGTCGAGCGGCAGGTCTCACCGGCTCTTGCGCCCTCGTAGTGCACGTCGTCTCATTCGATGCCAGCGACACCATCGGACTCAACTGCAGGGATTGGGGAAGGCAAACTCCGTTCTTCTCTCATTTCGAACGAGTGAAAGCCAAGCGCGTCGCGATCGTGCAATCGTCGTACATCCCGTGGAAGGGCTACTTCGATCTGATTCGGCACGTCGACGAGTTCATCCTGTACGACGACGCTCAGTTCACCAAACGGGATTGGCGCAGCCGAAACCGCATCAAGATGGCGAACGGCGCGCTATGGTTGACCGTGCCCGTGGAAGTCAGCGGGAAGTATCGACAGTGCGTGAAGGACGCTCGGATTTCGGATCCCGGGTGGAACCAGCGGCACTGGCGCTCGATTCGTGCCAGCTACGCGCGGGCGCCGTTCTTTGATGACTACAAAGACGCGCTGGAACAGCTATATCTCGAATGCCGAACCCCGTACCTCAGCGAAGTGAATCATTGTTTCATCTCAGCGCTCTGCGCGCTGATGTCGATTGAAACGCGCCTGACGTGGTCGATGGACTACGACTTGCCGGAGGGGCGCACGGAAAGGCTGGTCGCGATGTGCCAGCAAGCGTGTGCGACCGAGTACGTCTCGGGGCCGACGGCGCGCGCGTACATGGACATGAGCCTGTTCGAATCGATCGGTCTTCCTGTGCGCTTCATCGACTACGGTCGCTACCCCGAATACCCGCAGCTGTATCCGCCGTTCGATCACCAGGTCAGCATCATTGATCTGCTTCTTCACACGGGACCGGAAGCGACGCGGTACATGCTGTCGACCCTCGAGTCTGCCGCGCCGCCGCAACCTGCGTAGATGAGGCGCTGTGTCACCTGCGAGGCGACGATTGACGGGGCCGGATGGGAATGTCGGCGTTGTCTGTTCAAGCCAGCCATCGTGAACGGCGTGCCGGTGCTCGCCCCGGAACTGGCGCATGGCAACCCGATCGACGCAGACTACGACTACGGTGTTCTGCGGGCTGCCGATGAGGGGCACTTCTGGTTCACGCATCGAAATCGTCTAATCGCCTGGGCGATAAGGCGGTACTTTCCTGATGCGCGATCGTTCATCGACGTCGGCTGTGGCACCGGCGGCGTGCTGCGGGCGCTGCGCTCGACGATTCCTTCGGTCCAGTATGCCGGCGCCGACGCCCTGCTGGCCGGACTCGCGCTCGCGCGGCAGACGGTCCCCGACGTCCCGTTCGCACAGGTGGACATCCACCATCTCCCCTACGACCGCGAATTCGACTTGATCGGCGCCTTCGACGTCGTCGAACACCTGGACGACGACGAGCACGCGTTGCGCGAACTGTATCGCTCGACCAGGCCGGGTGGCGGTCTGATCGTGACGGTGCCGCAGCACCCGTTCTTGTGGAGTGCGCTGGACGAGTTCAGCCGCCATCGCCGCCGCTACTCTCGACGTCGGCTGATGGAAGTTGTCAGAGGGGCCGGATACACGGTCGAGCGTGCAACGTCATTCATGGCCTTCGTGCTCCCCCTGATGATCGTCTCCCGGCTGCGGAAACGTGATCTCGACGCGCTCGATGTCGGCGCGGAGATGCGCCTCCCTCCAGTCGTCAACCGCATTCTCGACGCGGTGTGTGCGGTCGAGAGTGCGGCGATCGTTGCAGGGATGTCGTTTCCTGCCGGTGGCTCGCTGCTGCTCGTGGCAAGGCGAGAATCGTGACGCGTCTCACGCCATCCGGCGGTGTAACGCCGCTCGTGCTCTCGTGACGCCCGACCCGAGCCGATGAGACTGTCAGTCGTCACGACACTGTACAAGTCGGAACGGTGCGTCGAAGAGTTTCACCGTCGGATGACGATCGCCGCGTCAGAGCTGACCGACGATTACGAGATCATCATGGTCGACGACGGATCGCCGGACAAGTCGCTCGAGACAGCCCTTCGGTTGGCAGCAACCGATCGTCGGCTCAGCGTCGTGGAGTTGTCGCGGAATTTCGGCCACCACAAGGCGATGATGACCGGCCTGGCGCACGCACGCGGCGAGCTCGTATTCCTCATCGATTCGGATCTCGAAGAGGATCCAGCCTGGCTGTCGATGTTCTACGCGGCCATGCGCAGCGACGCCGCTGACGTGATCTATGGAGTGCAGGCGAAGCGGCGGGGTTCACTGGGCGATCGGCTGACGGGCGCCGTCTACTATGCCACCGTCAATTCGATGCTGGAGTTCCCGATTCCGAGAAATGTGATGACCGTGCGTCTCATGACGGCGGGTTACGTCTCGCAGTTGATCCGCCATCGCGATCGCGAGGTCTGTCTGGCGGCGCTCTGGGTGATGACCGGGTTCAAACAAGTTCCTATTGCCGTCAACAAAGGCCGTCGCGGCACGTCAACCTACAGCCTCCGCAAGCGGATCTCGGTGGTCGTCAACGCCGTCACGTCGTTCAGCAACCGGCCGCTCGTCTACATCTTCTATGTCGGCGCGGCCATCATGGCGGTAACGACGCTGGCGGCGGCGATCCTGATCTGGTTCGTCGTGTTCCATGGCGTTGGCGTAGCGGGATGGCCCACGCTGGTCATTTCTGTCTGGTTTCTTGGCGGCGCGACGATTTTTTGTCTCGGTGTCATCGGCATGTACCTGTCGAAGATCTTCATCGAAACCAAAGATCGGCCGTACACCATTGTGCGGGCCCGCTATCCCGATCCGCCGGCGCGCTCGGATGACTGAGCGATTCGCCGCCCGCGCGGCAGCCTATTACGCGGACAAACTCAGTGTCTACGGCGCGACTCACCGCGGCGTCGATTGGAATTCGGTGGAATCGCAGGAACTGCGGTTTGAACAGCTCTTGCGCCTCTGCGACAACGGCGTCCCGATCGCAATCAACGATTTCGGCTGCGGCTACGGGGCGCTCGTCGACTACCTCGTCAAGACGGACCGACGTTTCGACTATCTCGGCTACGATGCTGCCCCCGCGATGATCGAGAGTGCCCGTCGCCGGCTGGCTGGTGTCGCTGGATGCGCATTCACCGCGGACCGTTCGGAGTTGGTCCCGCGCGACTACACGATTGCGAGCGGAGTGTTCAACGTGAAGCTCGACATCGGCGCGAAGGACTGGTGGGCCTATGTCGCTCGGGAGCTCGACGGAATCGCCGGCGTCAGCAGGCGGGGATTTGCATTCAACATGCTGACGGCGTATTCGGATCCTGCGCGTAAGCGCGAAGATCTCTTCTATGCGGAGCCAGAGGCCGTGTTC
>Ga0066903_100000645_pt1 | contig 22863 bp, 16 predicted proteins | sample PanSoiMetaGPlot1_FD_67491 | JGI IMG/M metagenome (GOLD analysis project Ga0066903, IMG submission 67491) | Tropical forest soil microbial communities from Panama analyzed to predict greenhouse gas emissions - Panama Soil - Plot 1 (version 2) | ecosystem: Environmental > Terrestrial > Soil >... | reverse complement strand
GTTCGTTCAGTAAAGAAGGACGGTTCGTATTTGAAATCAGCGACACCGGAATCGGAATCGAGCCCGAGCGTCAGGCCAACATCTTCGAGCCGTTTCATCAGGGCGAGCGTTCGATTACCAGACGCTTTGGCGGACTTGGCCTTGGCCTGACGATTTCCAAAACATTACTCGATTTGCATGGAGGACGGATCAGCGTGGAAAGCGCGGGCAAGAATAAGGGAGCAACCTTTCGCGTTTTCCTCGATCTTTTGCCGGAGCCGGTTGCGTCGACGTCGGATGGAACAAGCGGGATGCTGAAGTCCTCGAAAAAATTGCGGCTGTTGCTGGTGGACGATCACGCCGATACCCGCAGTGTTCTTTCACGTCTTTTAGGCAAGATCGGACACGATGTCGTAACCGCAGATTCGGCAACAAGCGCGTTGGAGATGCTGAACGGCCATCGCTTCGACGCCGTGATCAGTGATATCGGCCTGCCTGAGATGAGCGGGTACGAATTGATGCGGGAAGCGAAAGGCCGCCAGCCGGTAAAAGCCATTGCGCTTTCGGGGCTTGGGATGGACGAAGATATTCGTCGCAGCGTCGAAGCCGGGTTCGATCATCACCTGACGAAACCGATCAATTTCCACGAACTGCAAGCGATCCTGGAGAAAATCGTTTCCTAGCAAAAAAATTGTAACGAAATCCCCGGAAGGGCGTCTGATACTTGATGGCCAGGGCGTTCTACTTGGGCGGCCGTAGTGTCTTGCCGGTCGAACCAACCGCTAGCGCACGGGCTCAATCTTTGCCTCGGGACGGCGCATTACTGCATTATCAGCCGCAGTTCGACGGACTCCGCGCACTCGCAGTGCTAACCGTGATTGTCGATCACTTCAGCGCAGACGTTCCAAATTTTCCGTTGCCTGATTGGATTCATCTCGGCGCGACCGGAGTGCGGCTCTTCCTCGTTTTGAGCGGCTATTTCATCACGGCCTCATTGCGCCGCGCGCGCGATCAAATGGACGCCGGCCGGGTTTCGACTGGCAAAACGATCGGCGCATTTTATTGGCGCCGTTTTCTTCGCATTACTCCTGCTTATCTCGCTTTCGCTGCGATCGCGTTACTGCTCAATATCGGCACGGTCCGTCAGAACTGGCCATGGGTCTTCAGCGGCACGATCAATTTTTTGATCGCGTGGAGGAATCAATGGCCATTAACGATCTCGCATCTGTGGTCGATTTGTGTGCAGGAACAGTTTTATTTGCTTTGGCCACTTCTCATTTTGCTGCTGCCGCGCAAATGGATGCTGCGCGCGATCGTTGCCGTCGCGCTTTCGGGAATTGCATTTCGAATCGGCTGCGTGATTTTTTCCGTGCCGGTTATCACGCGATGGGTATTGCCCTTTGGCAGTCTCGATTCGCTGGCGGCGGGCGCAGCGCTCGGTTGGTGCGGCGGACGATTACGCGCGAGCCAGGGAGGATGGCCGGCCGCACTGACCTGTTTGTGGATGCTCGCGCTGGCTGCTCTCTTGCGGAACAGCGATCCGGCAGAATTGAAATCCGTTTGGGTCGAACCTCTCGAAGCCGGTGCTTTCATGATTTTGGTCGCGCGGACTGCGACCGGATTTGAAGGAGCGGTCGGGCGGTTTCTCTCCGCGCCCGCTCTGGTATTTGCCGGCAGGATCAGCTACGGACTTTACATCTATCACATCCTGGTCGCGATGTTGTTGAATCGCTGGTTGCCCTCGTCTTTACGGTTCATCGTTACAATACCGTCGCTGCGATTAATCGTTTTCGGCATTGTCACTCTTTTGGTCGCGGCTTTGTCGTGGCGGTTTTTGGAGCAACCGATCAGTCGTCTCCGCGGCGAAAGTGCGAGAAAAGCCGTCGGGCCTGTACCCGAAAGGAATCGCAGCCTGGCTCAAGCTCCGACGTTGGCCTTGACGCCGAATTGATAAGCCAGTGACGCGCGCGGCGCGGTGTGTTAGAACTCCCGCGCATGATGCGACCAGCTGAAGCGCGTGATCTGCCCGGCTTTCGATTGCGCGGGCTCGAGGTAAATCGTTTGGAATCGTTCAGCGACGCGGTGTTCGGCTTCGCCCTGACCTTACTCGTGGTATCGCTCGACGTTCCGAAATCGTTCAACGATCTGGTCACGACGATGCGCGGTTTTCCGGCGTTCGCGATTTGTTTTCTGTTGCTGGCGTTGATCTGGAACGGTCATTATAAATTTTGTCGCCGTTACGGCCTCGACGATGGAACGACACGTTTCCTGACCTGCGTGCTCCTCTTTCTGGTCCTGTTTTATGTTTATCCGCTAAAATTCCTTTTCAATGTGAGTGTGACCAGTCTTCTCTTCGGCGCGGGTCCCCCTGCGGAAATGACTGGCTCGCAGCTGTCGCTTTTGTTGGTGATTTACGGGCTCGGTTTTGCCGCCGTCTATTGCGCCGCAGGACTACTCTACGTCCACGCTTATCGTTTGAGGAACGAACTGGAACTCAGCGAATTGGAAAAGTTCGATACTCGCTACTTTATTTCGCGATTGCTGACGCTGGCCGGGTTTGGCGTGTTGGCCGCCAGTTTCGCGTGTATTCCAATCCTGCGAAACTGGAGCAGCTTCGTGTATCTGCTCCTATTTCCAATTCTGCGTGGATCGCGAATGATTCACGACCGAAAACGGCAACGCTTCATTCCAGGTTTGTCTGGATAAAATTCGGCGAGGCATGGACATCGATCTGCCGAAGCACTGAATCGCCGGAATTCACGAATTTGTGCGGCGTGTTCGCGGGGACGACGGCGATATCGCCCGCTCCGACGTCACGCGTTTCGTCGCCGACGGTGAGCGTTGCGCGGCCTTCGATCGTGAAAATCGTCTCGACATAGGGATGCGTATGCAGTGGCGGGCCTTTTCCAGGAGGTGCGTTCACGATGTAGGCGCAGATCGGCGCGCCCTGTTTCTCGCCGTGGAACTCGTAAGACATCCCTACGAACGGCAGCTGTTTGATATTCAGAAAGCTCATCCCTGAATCTAAGTCACAAGTGACGGGTGACCAGGGACGTGCTACATAGATCGACCATGCACATGTCGGCCCGAAGCGAACTTCGTTTGGCAAAACGCATGGCGCGACTGGGAACCGAGACCGCGTTCGAAGTCCTGGTCAAAGCGAAAGCGCTCGAGGCGAAAGGGCGTGACGTTGTTCATCTCGAAATCGGCGAACCGGACTTCGATACGCCGCGCAACATCATCGATGCAGCGTGCGACGCGTTGCACAAGGGCTTTACGCATTATGGACCGTCCGCCGGTTTGCCACCGTTGCGCGAAGCGATCGCGCAATACGTGAGCGAAACGCGCGGCGTAAAGGCAACGCCTGATGAAGTCGTCGTCGTTCCGGGCGGCAAGCCGATCATCTTTTTTTCGATTCTGGCGCTTGCCGATGAAGGCGATGAAGTGATTTTCCCGAATCCCGGATTTCCGATCTATGAATCAATGATCGATTACGTCGGCGCCAAAGCGGTGCCGATCCGCTTGCGAGAGGAAATGGATTTTCGTCTGGATGTCGATGAGCTTGCCGACCTCATCAATGATCGCACGAAGTTGATCATCTTGAACTCACCGCAGAATCCGACCGGCGGTATGCTGACCAAAAGGGACATCGAACAAATCGCCGCTGCGATTGGCGATCGCGACGTGATGGTGTTGTCGGATGAAATCTACAGCCGCCTCATTTTTGAAGGCGAACATCATTCCATCATGTCGATTGATGGGATGAAGGAGCGGACAATTTTGCTCGACGGATTTTCCAAGACTTACGCGATGACTGGATGGCGAATGGGTTACGGGGTAATGCGCGCCGATTTCGCGGCCCATATTTCGAGATTGATGACAAACTCGAACTCGTGCACGGCGAGTTTTTCGCAAGTTGCGGGCGTGGAAGCGCTGCGGGGGCCGCAGGATTCAGTCACAACAATGTGCGCCGAATTCAAGAGACGCCGCGATGTGATGGTGACTGGTTTGAATAAGACCAAGGGTTTTTCCTGCCGGTTGCCAAAAGGGGCGTTCTATGTTTTTCCGAATATCACGAAGACCGGCTGGCAATCAAAAAAGTTGGCTGACGCGCTCCTGGAAGAAGCAGGCGTCGCCGCTCTTTCGGGGACGGCGTTCGGCAAGTTTGGCGAGGGTTATCTACGGTTCAGCGTCGCCAATTCGATCGAAAATATCGAGAAGGCGCTCGAGCGCGTTGATGCCTGGACGAAAAAGCATCTCTGAGGAAAACAGGAAGAGCATCCGGCTCCCCGACAAAAAGGGAAATTAATTCCTGCGTTCTTGCTCTCCTTAGGGATATTCCTCAGTCATGGCTGCTAAGAAAAGAATCTTTGCCACCTCGCGGATCGGCGAAGCCGCGGAAAACCGTCTGCGCGAGAAGGGCTATGAACTCGAAGTCTTCCAGGGCCCCGAAGCACCGCCGAAGAAGCTGATCGTCGAGAAGGTTAGGAGCGGGATCGACGCCTTGATCACCACTTTGCGAGACAAAATCGATGCCGAAGTGTTCGAAGCGGGGAAGGGGACGTTGAAGATTGTGGCGCAGATCGCGGTCGGTTTTGACAACATCAATCGGGCCGACGCAAACAAATACAAAGTCCCGTTCACGAATACAGCGGACGTGCTGACGGAAGCGACCGCGGAGTTTGGATTTTTCATGATGGGGATGCTCGCGCGCAAGATGTACGAGAGTGAAAAACTGGTGCGCGAGCAGAAATGGCCCTCCTGGCATCCGTTTTTACCCTTCCTCGGCGACGAAGTGACCGGCAAAACCATCGCGATTATCGGCACCGGGCGAATCGGTTTGGCGATGATCAAGAAATGCGCTGGATTCGACATGAATATTCTGTGCTACGACCCGGCCTATCAAAATCATCAATACGTCGCCGCGATTCAGCAAACAATGGATTTGCGTCAGGCCAGCGGGATCCAGAGGGAAAAGACCTGGATCAAGTATGTCGATATTGAGGAAGCGTTGCACAGCGCTGATTACGTGAGCATTCATGTGCCGCTGCTGCTCGAAAGCGAAACGGACAAGCCGACTTATCACTTCATCAACGAGAAAACGCTAAAGATGATGAAATCGACAGCGTACTTGATAAATACGTCGCGCGGCCCGGTGGTGGATGAAAAGGCGCTCGCGAAAGCGTTGAAAGAAAAGTGGATCGCGGGCGCGGCGCTCGATGTTTTCGAAAAGGAGCCGCTTCCGGCCGACTCACCGTTGCTCGATCCCGAAATTGCAGATCGTTGCCGTGTTTTTCATCATTTTGCGAGCGGCGCTAAAATTACGCGACTGGATGTAGATCCAAACAAAGGGATGGCCGGTCGCACAGTACAGGCGGTGATTGATATCCTCGAAGGAAATCACGGCGGCGATCCGGCCAGGATGCCATATGTCGTGAACAAGGAAGCCTTTCAGACAAAAAACTGAAACGCTGAACGCTGAAATGCTCAAATCCTTCGCGATTGTTTTTGTCCTGTTCTTCGGAATTGTCGGCGCGCAGGCTGGGGATTTCGATTCAATTTTGCGGTGGCGGAATGTCGGTCCCTACCGGGGCGGCCGAACCCGCGCGATCTGCGGCGTGCCGTCGCAGCCGAATGTTTTTTACATGGCGCCATGCAACGGCGGCGTTTTCAAATCGACCGATTACGGCCGCAGTTGGCAGCCGATCTTTGACGATCAACCAACCGCTTCGGTCGGCGCAATCGCCGTCTCCGTTTCAGATCCGAACATTGTTTACGTCGGCAGCGGCGAAGGATTGCACCGCCCGGATCTCTCCGTCGGCGACGGCATTTACAAATCGACGGATGCCGGCAAAACCTGGACGCACCTCGGATTGCGCGACGGGCAACAGATCGCGCAAGTCGCCGTGGATCCAAAGAATTCCGACCGCCTGTTTGTCGCGGTCGCGGGTCATCCTTATGGACCTAACCAGGAGCGTGGCGTTTATCGGTCGCTCGATGGCGGGAAAACGTTTGAGAATGTTTTGCATCGCGATGAAAACGTCGGCGCGAGCGACGTGCAGATCGATCCCAACAATTCGAACACTGTTTATGCCGCGTTATGGGAATCGCGCGAGGCGCCGTGGGAAAACGGCGTGTTCAATGGCAACGGTGGAGGCGTCTTCAAATCGATCGACGGCGGCAAAACTTGGAACCAGTTAACAAAAGGTCTGCCCCCTGGAATCGTGCAGGCGAACATCGCCATCGCGCCGAGCAAGTCGTCTGCATTGTTCGCCGCGGTCCGGACTAAAACCATCGCGAAACTCTATCGTTCCGACGACGGCGGCGAAAGCTGGACCGGTCCGACGGATGATCCGCGCCCGGGACTCGGGATCGGCGGCGGCGATTTGCCGGTAGTGCGCTTCGACCCGAAAAATCCGCAAATTGTCTACTCCGCGAGTGTGGTTTGCTGGAAATCAACCGACGGCGGAAAGAACTGGGAAGGTTGGCGCGGCGCCCCCGGCGGCGACGATTATCAAAACGTTTGGATCAATCCGAACAACCCCGACACCATTCTGCTCGGCTCCGATCAGGGCGCGATAGTGACCGCGAATGGGGGCCACACGTGGAGCTCGTGGTATAACCAATCGACGGCTCAGCTGTATCACGTCAGCGCGGACAACGAGTTTCCCTATCAGCTCTACAGCGGGCAACAGGAAAGCGGTTCGGTTGTAATCAAGAGTCGTGGCGACTCGGGCGAGATCACATTTCGCGACTGGCAACCGGTCGCGGCCGAGGAGTACGGTTATGTTGTCGCTGATCCGCTCGATGCCGGGATTGTCATCGGCGGGAAACTCTCGCGCTTCGATCGCCGCACAGGTCAGGCGCAAAATATTCTGCCCGTCCCGGTGCAAACGGAGGATTTCCGGATGCTTCGAACCGAGCCGGTTGTTTATGCACCGCTCGATCCTCATTTGCTGTTTTTCTCCGGTAACACGCTCTGGCAAACACGGGACCGGGGCGATCACTGGGAAAGAATCAGCCCGGATTTGTCGCGAGATAAATACGCTTTGCCGGCGTGCATCGGAAAATACACGGAGGACGCAACGAAACAGGCGCGCCGCCGCGGCGTTATCTATGCCGTGGCGCCATCACCACTGGAACAAAATCGGATCTGGTGCGGCACGGACGACGGGTTGATGCATCTGACAACAGATGCCGGTAAGACATGGAATAATGTGACGCCCCCGACTGTTTCGGAATGGCAGAAAATTTCCGTGATCGAGGCCGGGCATTTCGACGCGAACACGGCCTACACCGCGTTGAACACACTTCGCCTTGACGATCTTCGGCCGCACATTTTGAAAACACACGACGGCGGCAAGACTTGGACGGAAATCGTGAACGGAATTCCTGCGGGGCAGATTGTAAATGCGGTCCGCGAAGACCCCGTGCGGAAAGGTTTGCTTTTCGCGGGAGCGGAAAAAGGTGTTTACGTGTCGTTCGATGACGGCGCGAACTGGGAATCGCTCCGGCTGAATCTGCCGGCAACGTCGGTCCGCGATCTCATTATTAAAGACGACGACCTGGTGGTCGCGACGCACGGCCGCGGATTTTGGATTCTCGATAACATCACGCCGTTGCGGCAATTGGATCGAAATAAGATCGAGAATCAGCTTTTTAAGCCGCAGAGGGCGCTACGCGCGCGCTTTAGCTTGAATCCCGACACACCGCTTCCACCGGACGAGCCGGCCGGAGAAAATCCGCCCGATGGCGCAATGATTGACTATTTTCTCGCCAAAGACGCCTCTGGTCCGGTGACGATCGAGATTAAGGACAACAAAGGGGGAACGGTGAGAAAATATTCGAGCGAGGATGTTCCGCAGAAATACGATCCCAAAAAGCTGCGGATTCCCGAATATTGGATTCGTCCGTTGCAATCTGTTTCCACGAAAGCGGGCGCGCATCGCTTTTTGTGGGACATGCACTACACGTCCGTGCCGGACTTGGAGCCGGAGTATCCGATGACCGCGATTTACCGCAACACTTCGCCGTCCGCGACATCGCCATGGGCGGCGCCGGCAGAGTACACGGTCGTATTAACGGTCGAAGGAAAGAGTTTCGAGCAACCGATCACGCTGCGCATGGATCCCCGCGTGAAAGCGTCGGCGTCTGATTTACAGGAGCAATTCGATCTTTCGTGGCAACTGTATCAACTGCGGCTGAAGCTGGCGCCCATCGGCGAAAAATTTGAAGATATTTCCGAGCAACTGACCAAATTGAGAGCGCGCGCAGCGGAGCGGCCAGATGTCACGGAAAAGCTCGAAGGATTCTCGCAAACGTTGAACAAATTTGGGCCGCCGCATCCGCGACCCGGCGCGCCACCATCACTCTTCGTTTTGCAATCGGCCGTGAGCCTTTTCAACGAGCTTGAGCGTGCCGACACCGCTCCAACCGCTGCGGTCAAAGCTGCGGCAGCCGATGTCCAAACAAAAGTGACGCCGACGATGGAGGCCTGGAAGCAATTGCTCAATGTCGATCTTCCGGCACTGAACCAGCAACTGAAGGCCGCGGGCTTTTCAGAAATCAAAATGCCATCAAGTGACAAGTAACGAGAGCGAGCCGCTGGTCACGACGTATCTGGAGATGCGATCGCGCGACCAACTTCGACCGGCGCGCGCTGATGTACCTCTTGTGCTTCGCGAGCAAACAAAGGGCGACTGGCGCTTTAACCGCGACATGTATTTTCGAGTCGGCGAACAATGGCGCTGGATCGACAAGCGACCGTGGACCGACGCGCAATGGAAAGACTATTCGGGAGCAGAGCGACTTCGAACGTTCGCCGCGCATTATCAAAATGCCCTTGCCGGTTATTACGAACTGCATCAAAGCGATGAAGGCGTGGAGATCGCTTATTTCGGATTGCTGCCGGAATTTATTGGGCGCGGCCTGGGGGGCGCGCTGCTGACTAGGGCGATTGAAACGGCCTGGAGCATGTCGCCGGAGCGCGTTTGGGTTCACACCTGCAATCGTGATCACCCACAGGCGCTCGCGAATTATCAGGCGCGCGGGATGATAATTTACAAGGTCGAGAATTAGAAAGCTCGCGCCTTTTCCAATCTCTCCTTGACAGTTTAGGGGAGAGTCCGTATTCTCCTAAATTATTTAGGAGAACCGATGAACGACGAAGCTGAACTTCTTCCCGGCACGCTTGACCTTCTCATTTTGAAAGCGGTCTCGCTCGGACCGCTTCACGGTTACGCGATTCTTTCGCGGATCGAACAAATTTCCGGCAAGGCGTTATTCATCGAGCAAGGCGCACTTTATCCAGCCCTGTTTCGTTTGGTGCGGCAAGGTTTGCTCAAAACTGAGTGGGGGAAATCGGAAAACAATCGTCGAGCGAAATTTTATGAACTGACCGCACGAGGACGAAAGCGTCTGCAGGAAGAAACGGACGGCTGGAACCGATTGGTTGCCGCAATTGCATCTGCTCTTGCAGCCAGACCTCAGGAAACATGAGGGCAATCCCGATTGTTCTCCTCATCGCCGTCAGTATTTGCATCGCCACGACGTCATCTGCGGCGGTCGCGCTTATCAAAGCGGGGCGATTGCTCGACCCGCGCTCCGGCAATGTTCTTTCGCCCGCCGAAGTGCTGATTGAAGACGACAAGATCAAAGAAGTTGGTCCGCCGACACAAGTGCAGGGCCACCTGCCTAACGAGGCGACGACGATTGATCTCGGCAACGCAACTTTGCTACCAGGGCTGATTGATGGACACACGCATCTCTTCCTCGACATTATCGTGCCGCCGGAGGCGGAACAGCATCGTCATGAGAACGGGATTTTTGCGCCCGGGTTGCTTCTGGCGATCGCAGAATCTCCTACGAAGCGCGCTTTCCTCGGCGCCCAGATGGCTCGCGAGGACCTCGAAAGCGGCATAACGACAGTTCGCAATCTCGGTCACTCCGGCATCGACGGGGATACGGAATTGCGTGACGCAATCAAAGCCGGCCGCGTTATCGGCCCGCGCATTCTCGCCTCCGGCCGTAAATTGATCCTGCGAGGTTCATATCTGCAGAACCTCAACCCCGCGCTGGCCGAGCCGATTCTGCAGCAGGAATTTTTGTTGATCGACAGCGTAGATCGCGCTCGGGAAGCCGTCCGACAGAATGCGTTTCACAACGTCGACGTGATCAAGGTCACGGCGGACGAGAACCTCACGGTGCCTGAGCTCGCCGCGGTTACGGAAGAGGCGCACCGGCTTCATCTCAAGGTCGCAGTCCATGCCGCCGACAAAACCAGCATCCAGACAGCGATTGATGCGGGAGCGGACTCTATCGAGCACGGCAACGAAGCAACCGACGCCCAACTGAAACAGATGCGAAGCAAAGGAATTTTCGTTGGCCTGACGCCAACTTTTTATAACGGCTTCCTGCGGAAGATAACCGAACCGAGCATCGTCCTCTCGGAGGCGACGCGCGCAGCGGATGCCAGTGCTGCTGCCGGGCGCAAACAGCGTTACGATCAGTTGGTTGAGCGGGTGATGAGGTCGGGAACGAAGTTTGCCGCGGGATCTGACATGTGCTGGTTTTATCCCGGGAAAACACGTGGCGAAGCGAGTACCGCTGCGTTGACCAATCTGCGCGATGCCGGAATGCCGCCTCTCGACGTAATCCGTGCTCTCACCGTCAATTCGGCCGAAATGCTGGGCTGGCAGGACCGCATTGGCTCGGTTGAACCGGGAAAATTCGCCGATCTAATTGCGGTTGCTGGCGATCCGGTTTCTGACACCACCGAACTACAACGGGTCCGTTTTGTAATGAAGGAGGGAAAAATCGTCAGGAACGAGTTCAAATGAAACTGCTGTCCTACTTTCGCTCGCTCGCCTCGAGATTCTTTCGAAGATCTCAAACCGAGCTCGAACTCGAGGATGAATTGGCCTCTCATATTGAGCTGCGGGCCGAAGCGTTGCAGAAATCAGGACTAACGCGGAAAGAAGCGAACCGCGCCGCGCGACTCGAATTCGGCAGTCCGGAGCGCTTCAGGGAAGAGTGTCGTGAGGCAATCGCCGGAAACATGATTGACATCCTTTTGCAGGATTTGCGCTTCAGTCTGCGCACTTTGCGAAAATCTCCCGCGTTTTTCGCGGTGGCTGTAATCACGCTTGCGATGGGCATTGGCGCGACGGTGGCTGCTTTCTCAGTCGTCAATGCGGTTTTGCTTCGCCCATTTGCCTTCAGCAATCCGCAGAAGCTTCTTTGGATTTATTCGCAACGTCCTGATAACGCCCGAACAAATTTTTCACTGCCGGAATTTTGCGATTATCGCGATCAAAATACTTCGTTTGAAGCGCTGGCTGGGGTCGCGAGTTTCAATCCGAGTTTCGCCGACGCGGGCCCGCCCGAGCGCGTGCAGGGTGTGAAAATGTCGGCGAATGCAGTTTCGCTTCTGGGCGTGCGCCCATTGTTAGGGCGCACGTTGCTGGAGGAAGACGATCGGAACGGTGCGCGGGGCGTGGTGCTGATCAGTTACGGTTTATGGTCTCGCCGTTATTCCAGAGATCCGGAGGTGATCGGACGCGGAGTGAATATCAATGGTGAAGTTCGGGAGATTGTCGGCGTGTTACCGGCGAGTTTTGCGCTGCCGAATCTCGATTCAGAGATCGTGGTGCCGTTGCAACCCGACGCCGATCCACGGCGGAATGCGCGCAATTCAGTCAATTTCTTGCGAATGGTTGGTCGCCTTAGAGCAAATGTGACCGCCCAACAAGCGCACGCCGAGCTGGATTCGATCCGACAAAATTTGCATCGGCAATTTCCGGACACCGACGCGGGAAAGATTGGAATCACGATCGTTTCGCTGACGGAAGAAATCGTCGCGAATAGCAAAGCATTATTGCTGACCATCTTCTGTGCGGCGGGCGCAGTCCTGCTTGTTGGCTGCATCAACCTGGCCGGTATCTCGCTTTCCCGCGCGGGCGCACGACAACGCGAGCTGGCGGTGCGAACGGCGCTCGGCGCAACACGATCCCAGCTCAAGCGTCTTCTGCTTACGGAGAATCTTATTCTCGCGATGATTGGCGGTACTCTCGGTTTGCTCTTCGCGTTCTGGAGTGAGCGCGCGCTGCTTCGCCTGGTGCCGACCGATTTGCCGCGGATCGAAACGTTTTCGGTTGATTGGATTGTCTTTCTGTTCGCGATCTGTCTGGTCGTGATTGCGACATTTTTGTGCGGACTTGCGCCCGCGTGGTTGTTGTCCCGCTCGGATTTGCGCGACGCGTTGGTGTCGAGCAGTCGCAGTTCTGCGGGGGGCAGAACGCAGTCGCGACTGCGCGCCTGGCTTGTCTCGGGCCAGATCGCACTCGCGTTGGTCTTGCTGACAAACGCGGGCCTGCTCTTTCGCAGCTTTGTTCGGTTAAGCAGCGAAAAGCCAGGTTTTGATTCTGCCGGCGTCCGGACCATGCGATTCTCCCTGCCGCAGGTCGGTTACAGCGACCGCGCTGCCATCGTTCAGTTTCAAGAAAAGCTGCAATCACGCGCCACCGCGATTTCTGCGATAGAAACCAGCGCTCTGGTGTCCATTCTTCCGCTCGCGCCGAAAAGCATTTCGTTCATTCATTTTACCCGACCGGACCAGCCTCCCGCGAAGCCGGAAGACACGCCGTCGACCAATTACCGGGTGATTACTCCCGATTATTTCCGAACCATGGGAATTCCACTCCTGGAAGGACGATACTTTACCGATGCCGATGACGGTGAGCGCGCACCGGTGGCAATTGTCAGCACTGTCCTGGCGAAAAATCATTTTCCGGACGGTTCGGCAGTTGGCCGCCAAGTGCTGATTGACGATACCGACGGCCCGCCGCGCCCGGTCCAGATCGTCGGAGTAGTCGGAGCGGTGAAACAAACCAATCTCGAGACGCCGGCAAAACCGGACATTTATCTGCCACTCCGGCAGATCCCGAAGGAAGGAGTCCCGCTCTTGCGGAACAGCACTTACTGGTTGGTGAAGATATCGCCCGGCGCTTCCGGCATCGAGCCGACGTTAAACGATGCGATTCGGAATGCTGACGGTAACGTCGCAATTAGCGCAATCAGGCCAATGACGGAGGTTTTGGCGGCAGCGCTCGCGGCGCGTCGATTTAGCCTGCTTCTGATTGCATCGTTCGCCGGTGCAGCCCTTTTTCTCGCAGCCGCCGGTTTGTTTGCGGTGATCTCCTACGGGATCCAGCACAGAACGCGTGAAATTGGAGTGCGTTTGGCGCTCGGCGCGATGCGCAGCAGCATTCTGGGAATGCTCTTCAAGGAGGGACTGTTAATGCTCGCGGGAGGATTAGGGGCCGGTTTTGCTCTCACCTCGATGCTGACAAGACTCATTTCCAATCAGATGTACGGCATCAGCGCGCGAGACCCGCTTAGCTTTGTGGCCGTCAGTCTGATCCTGACAACGATTTCATTGTTAGCCTGCGGAATCGCAGCCCGACGCGCCTCCGCAATCGATCCGGTAGTAGCGCTTCGTTGCGAATGAATGTGCTCGGATATTTTCGGTCGTTAGGCGCGAGATTCTTCCATCGTGCGCGGACCGAACGCGATCTGGAAGACGAGCTGCGGGGCCACATTCAACACCGGGCGGATTTTCTCGAACGCTCCGGACTGACTCGCAATGAAGCCGAACGGGCGGCGCGACTGGAATTCGGCAGCCCTGAGCGTTTCAAGGAGGAGTGTCGCGACGCGATCGCTGGAAATTTCGTCGATGTCCTTTTTCAGGATGTGCGATTCAGCCTTCGTATCCTGCGGAAGTCGCCTGGCTTCACCGCAATTGTCGTTTTGACCATGGCGCTCGGCATTGGCGCGACGACGGCAATCTTCAGCGTAGTGGATGCAACCCTGCTGCATCCTCTTCCTTATCCGCATTCGGAGCAACTGGTCCGAATTCTGGACGATCTGCCGGGCGTCGGCGCGCATGACGTTGGAATGTCGGAGCCGGAATGGCAGGACCTGCAACATTCCGGAATTTTCGATAACGTGTCGCCAACGTGGTATGACGATAACAATCTTACCGGGTCGGCCGAGCCTGCCCGGGTCAGTCTGCTAATCGAAGCGCCCAATTATTTTGCATTGTTGGGCGTGAACGCCGCAATTGGTCGCACGTTCCCGGCGGCGGATCACTCTCCCGGTTTCATTGGGGAAGTCGTGATCAGCGATGGATTGTGGAAGCGAACATTTGGAAGGGACCCAGCCATTCTTGGCAAAGAAATCCGAATGGACACCGATTTGTATCGGATCGTCGGTATCATGCCGCCGAATTTTCACGATCCCGGAACTTCCTTACGCGAACGGAACATAGAAATCTGGGCCGCGACGAGTTTTTACGGCGCGCCGCTACTGGATCATCCGTTGCGAAGCGGACGTAATCTGCCAACGGCAATCGCGCGGTTGAAACCCGGCCTGACGATTGCCGCGGCGCAGGGCCGTGTTGATGCGCTGGTTGAGTCGATGAAAAAACAATATTCCAGCGATTATCCGGCCGAAATGGGATGGCGCATTCGCTTGGTGTCTTTGAAGGAGAGCGTCGTCGGCAATGTTCGCCAGACACTGATCATGTTGCTGGTAGCGGTCGGCCTCGTTCTCCTCATTGTTTGCGTGAACATTGCCAATCTCTTGCTTGCGCGTGGAAGTGCCCGAACTCGGGAGATTGCGATCCGCCGTGCACTGGGCGCCGGACAAAGCAGGCTGACGCGTCAGTTGCTGACCGAGAGCCTGCTTCTCGCGTTCTTGGGCGGCACCGTCGGCGTCGGTGTCCTTTTCCTGGCAAAAGATTTTCTTTTGAAGCTCGTTCCGGCAACGTTGCCGCGTTTGAATGAGATTTCCATCAACTGGACCGTGTTGCTTTTCGCCCTGGCCGCGTCACTTTTCTGTGGAGTGATTTTTGGTCTCGCTCCGGCGTTGTCGGCCCGTCGGTTGGATTTAACTCACGCCTTAAAACGGGAAGGCCGCGGCTCAACCGGATCGCGCGAGCAGGCTCGTACCCGACGCGCGTTAGTGATCACGGAATTTGCAATGTCTTTAGTGCTGATGATCGCCGCGGGATTGCTTTTGCATAGCTTTTGGGACCTGCTCAACGCGCAGCTCGGATTCAATCCCGAAAATGTCATGACGATTAAGACGAGAATGCCGTATCCCAATGATGCCAAAGTCGATGTTTACCCGACGGCAAAGCAACAGACGCTATTCTTCCGGGAGGTTCTTCGTCGGTGTAAACAATTAACTGGCGTTCAGGAGGCCGCGATGGGCGATCTCGGAGCGTTGCCCTTGGGACACGACCGAAACAATCAAAACCCGCCCATTCCGATGATGATTGAGGGACGGCAGACGCAAAGCAATCAAGCGCCGCTGGTCGACGAATCGATCGTCAGCCCGGAATATTTTCATTTGATGAGCATGGCCTTGCGCCGTGGACGCATATTCACCGATCTGGACAAGGACGACACCGAACCGGTCGCCGTGATCAACGAATCGATGGGGCAGACGTTTTGGCCTAACGAAGATCCGATTGGCAAACACATTAAGCTCAGCCGGCGCGCGAATGTCTGGACGACAATCGTCGGCATTGCCGCGAACGCTCGCACGGAATCGCTGGAGAATACCGAGATCCCGCAAATCTACACGAGCCTGTACCAGAGAGGCGCGAAACATCTCGCCATTTTCCTGCGCGGACACCTGGACGCGGCTGCTATTCCCGAAGAAGTGCGCAAGCAGGTGCAGTCCGTCGATTCGACGCTTCCGGTGTTCGGGGCGGAGATGCTCAGCGCCACGGTCTCGGCGTCTCTCGACCAACGCCGATTTTCGCTGGAAATAGTGGGTCTTTTTGCGCTCACCGCATTGCTCCTTGCCGCGATTGGGATTTATGGAGTGCTTTCCTACCTGGTCAACGAGCGAACGCATGAAATCGGGATCCGACTCGCGCTCGGCGCCGAACGGCGGATGATTCTGCAAATGTTGCTGCGACATGGTCTCGGACTCGCGATTACCGGCGCCGCCGTCGGTTTTGTTTGCGCGCTCTTGCTTTCGAATTTAATGGCGGGTGCGCTCTATGGTATTAGACCAGCCGATCCGATAACGTTCGGCATTGTTACTTTCATTTTCGTCGCGGTTGCGTTGCTGGCTTGTTATCTCCCGGCTCGTCGGGCAACCAAAGTTGACCCGATCGTCGCGCTGAGATGCGAGTGATCTATCCCCAAAGCTCGCGCGCGGGAATTCCGATTCTGCCGTTCTGATAAGCTAGTGCGCTGTCCCTGTCGCGCGCGAGCAGGAGCGGTCCGTCGAGGTCGACATAATCGACAATGTTCGCGAGAACGCGCGCCGGGGCCATGCTCAAGGAAGTTCCGACCATACAACCGACCAATATCTTGAAGCCAATCTCTCTCGCGCGTCCACACAAGCGCAGGGCCTCGGTCAACCCGCCGGTCTTGTCGAGCTTTACGTTCACCATGTCGTAGCGATTCTTTAGCTGATTGAGGTCCGCAGTCGTATGGCAACTTTCATCGGCGCAAACCGGAATCGGCCGCGCGAGTCTTTCGAGAACTTCATCTGCCGCCGCAGGGAACGGCTGCTCGATCAATTCGACCCCGAGTTGGCCTAACGAACCAATAAGTCCGCCATAATGATCAGGCGACCACGATTCGTTCGCGTCGACGAGCAGGCGTGCGTTCGACGCAGCTCGACGGACCGCTTCAACCCGGAAGAGGTCGGACTCGTCGCCGTTCAACTTCAACTTCAGAACGGGCGCGGTCGAATTGGCCGCCGCTGCCGCGGACATCTTTTCCGGTGAATCGAGACTGATCGTGAATGAAGTCACCACTTCGGATTTCATTCGCACATTCGCTAATTCCCAGACTCGCTTCCCGGCATGCTTGGCTTCCAAATCCCAGAGCGCGCAATCGAGCGCGTTTCGAGCTGGTCCGGCCGGGAGTAGCGCCTGCAACCCTTGGCGGTCGAGGTTCTTCTCGGCTTTAATTGATTCGATCTCCGCGAGCACGGAAGCAGTAGTTTGCTCGTACCGCTTGATCGGAACCGCTTCGCCGCGGCCAGTCTGTTTGCCATCGCTCACGCGCACCATGACGATCTGGGTTTCGGTTCGCTCGCCCCGCGAAATTCGAAACACATTCTTCAGTGGCCAAATTTCTTCGCGAGCTTCAATCTGCATTCACCTGTAAGGAACGCAGGAACGCAGGAATGCAATTGGAGATTATTTTAAATATTTTTCGAACCAGGCGAGATATTGGTCCATGCGATCTGCCTGGTTCTGCTGCTTTAGGAAAAGATGGCCTTCGCCCGGGTAAATGATGAGCTGCGTCGGCACTTTTAGTGTCCGCAGCGCGTGCCAGAATTCGTAAGACTGGGCGGAGGGGCATTCCGCGTCGCGTTCGCCGACGATCACCAGGGTCGGGGTCTTCACGCTTTTGATGAACTTGATCGGTGAACTCTTTTCGTAGGCCGCCGGATCGTCGTAAACCGACGCCCCGAAGAAGGGGATCATCCATTGATCGATCAGGTTCTGACCGTAATAGCTTTGCCAATTACAAATGCCCGCGCCGGCCACGGCCGCTTTGAATCGATCCGTTTGCGTGACCGTCCACATCGTCATGAATCCGCCATAACTCCACCCCGTGACGCCCAAGCGATTGCCATCGATTGGATATTTTTTTATTGCGGCATCAATACCGGCCATCGTGTCGCGCAGATCGCCGTGGCCGAAATCCTTTACGTTTGCGCGCGTAAAATCCTCACCCTGTCCGTAACTACCTCGTGGATTTGATAAGAGCACATAGTAACCATTGGCCGAAAGCGCGGCGATGATCGCGCGCGCCATTCCAAAACCGGCCGGCCAATCGGATGTTGTGAGACTTGATGGCCCGCCGTGAATCAAAACGACCATCGGATATTTTTTCCCAGGTTCGACGGTAGCTGCTGGAATTAGCCAACCTTGAATGTTAAATCCTTCATTCGTCCACTCCACGCTTTCAGCCTTGCCCCAGGTCATCGGCAGATTTGAGTTGTCGCGAGTCAGTTGTCGCCACTGATTCATTCCGTTTTCTGTCCATTCGACTACTTCAGATTTGCCCGATTTTGGAGATAACAGCCGGTCACTCGTTCCAATCCAAACTTCCGGAGGCGCATTGTAATCGGCGCGCGCTACGGCCGCGACCGCGCCGTCGGCGGAAATCGCGAAGTTCGGAAAATTTCCGAACGCGTGTACGCCTTCGCTTCCTTTCCAAATTGTACGCGTCGAATTGTCCTTGAGGGTCAATTCGGAAACTGCGCCGCCGCCGCCCACGTATTCGGTCATTAAAATCTGATTGGATTTCAACCAGAAGAATGAGCTAATTGATGTTTTCCGGCCCGGAGTACGGATTGTCGCCTTGTCACCGTCGGCAGAAATCGTGAACAAATCGCCGCCGTGAAATCCTTCGTCGCTCATGATCCCTTCAATGAAGGCGATTGATTTCCCATCTGGCGACCAGCGCGGGGTCGCGAGCTGCAGTCTTGGTTTGTAAACCGGGGTCGCGCTGCCCTTATCAATGTTGATTTTGTAGATCTGCGCGATCCACCAGTTATTGTCACCCGGCCCCGGCCCCGGCGCCGCGGTTGCGACAAACATTTTGTCGTCAGGCGACCAATCAAAATCGTAAACGTGAAGATCGGCCGGTGAGATCTGCCGCACTTCACCGCTGACAAGGTCCAGAACGGCGATTCGCTGATTATGGATCGCGGTGTCGATGACTCCAGTCGTAGCGGGCGCCGCCATCAGTGGACCGCCCCCGCTCGCGCCCTCTATATATAAGAGGGCAATTTTCTTTCCATCGTGCGACCACTGGGGCCGGGCAGCGTATCCGCTCAAGTGAGTCAGTTTTTTTGCGCCAGAGCCATCTGCGTTTGCTGTCCAAAGTTGCTTCTGTTCGGAGTTTTTTTCACCGGCATTGGAAAAAAAAGCGACCGTTTTGGAATCGGGCGACCACACGATGCCGGCATCCTGACGTTCATTAGTGTTATCGATCGTGATCGGCGTCGGCGCGGAATCTCCTGAAACCGCGCGGACGTAAGCCTGCTTTGCGGTTGTGGCGGCGGTCGATTGCACCCAGGCAACGTTCTTGCCATCCGGTGAAATCGCGATGTCCCCGTAGAGAACCGTTTTACCGAGTTCTTCGGTCAAATGCATTGTTTGAGCTGTTAACAGTGTCGGAATGAGACACGCGAGAAAGAAATATTTCATCCGGCTGGATTCGATCTTTTTCGATCATACGGAACGATGTTGTCCCGTTGACTCGCGATCTCCCGATCGCTCGGTCGCATCCCCATGCGACCTCTGCAGTCGATCCGACGGCGTCCCCGCACGTCGTATTCATCCGCCGCTTTCATGAGCGCTTTTTTCGATCATACGGAACGATATTGTCCCATTCATCTGGCGAGGAGCGCGCGACAAAGGCAACGACCGGTTCAGTGTCGCTCATGTTAAATACTTCGTGCGGCACACCCGGCTTGATGAAAATGAAATCGCCGGCTTCGTTTTCAAGGACTTGCTTGCAGCCGTCCCCAAACTCGTGACGCACTTTGCCTTCGATAATGTAGAGAATCACTTCAAAATCGACGTGAATATGCGCGTACGCGACGCCGCCCGGGGGAATGGTCGCGATGTTCGCTGACAGTTTCTTCGTTCCAACATTCTTGGACGACATTCCTTGCTTATAATGAATCCCGTTCCAATCCCGGCGCGCGCCGCCGCCGCGGATGGTCAGGATCCCATCGTGATCTTCGACTGCGCTAACCTGTATGCTGTCATCCCTTTTCATTCGCATGCCATTCTAACAAGCGCGCACCGGAGAACAAGGCGCTCAACCCGTCATTGACTTTCGCGACCGGAGGAGCCTGTTCACGAGCGAATTGGTGCCCTTTTCCAGGACGATACCCCACGCGCTCAGAATTGCGGCCGCAACGAAGAAGATCAAAATAAAAAGCAGAATGGGCTGCGGACGGATCTTCAAACCGAGCCAGATGACATAAGGCTGGTGAATTAAATAGAGTCCGTAGGAGTACAGTCCGACGAGGCCGAGGAGTTTCGCTAGACCGGCGAGATGCGAAATAAGACCGGCAATTCCAACAATTACGAGAAAGCAGCACATGCCGGTCCCGAAATCGCAAAAAACGTAGGCGATGCCGTTATCATAAAGTTTCAGCGCGAGCGGGTAGAGAAGAAGGCCGGCGATTAGTCCGGGTCCGCGCAAAAGAACGGATTCGAGGCGGGGGGTCGATGTTGCGTGCCACATGCCCAGCGCCATTCCCAACGCGAACTCAGGCAGACGGCAGACCGCGAATCCGCCGAGCGTCCACAGTCCGTGGACCGGATACACGTCGAGCATCAGATAGCGAACGAAAAACCCAAGCGCGCAGGCGAGCAGCAAAAAAATCGAGGCACCGAGCTTTCGCGCCGCGAGAAAGAGCAAGGGAAAGATCAGATAAAATTGGATCAACATTCCGAAGTACCACCAGGCTGCGTTCAAGTACATGAAATTCATTTCGATGTTGATGAATCGGAGCCCGAGCAGGCTAAGAATGATTCGATCGTCAACTGGTTCGAGACGCGCGACGAAAGGCGAGACGAAATAAACCAAGTGCGCGACCCAGTACATCGGATAAAGGCGAACGAAGCGCGCGAGATACCATTGAGTCCAGGCAACACGGCCCGCCTCGGCCCTGGCCGCGGTAGACTGCATTAGCGTCCAACCGCTCAAAATGATGAAAGCGCCGACGGCGTGGAATCCGAGGCCGGAAACTTCCCACCAACCGCTTCGTAAGATCGACATCGCCCCGACGAACAGGTTACTCCAGTCGTTAGGCGGCAATTGGTAGTGCTCGAAGACGGTCCGGAAGAAATGAAAATAGACGACGAAGAGAATCGCCAGGCCTTTGGAAATATCGATCCAGGGCAGCCGTTTCATGACCGCGCTCAGCAAAGCAGGAATCTCCGGAGCTGGGTAGAATTAAGAATCAGGCTGTCGCTGAGTTGCGCAGGCGGCGGCGACCTGTATAAGATCGCGCGCAATGAAATCGGGTCGTGGATCGACGTCGCGCGGTTTCGGATCATTTATTCGCGTCGAATACCCGCTTTTCATAGGAGTTGCGGTGGCCGCGATCTTTCTCGGATTGGGCGGCGCCGCGTTGGAAAATTTGGCGAGCCCTGCGGTGATGGCGGCGGTTTTCCTCATACTTCTGGTCGCCGTTCTCCGGTGCGCAATCTCCGCCGTCCATCACGCCGACTGTCTTGCGGTTCGATGTGGCGAACCGTACGGAACGCTGATTTTGACCTTATCCGTGATCAGCATCGAGGTGATGATGATTTCGGCGGCGATGTTGCACGGCGCGAACAATCCGACCCTTGCTCGCGACACGATGTTCGCCGTTGTCATGATCGCGCTGAATGGACTGGTCGGATTTTCGCTGCTGCTGGGCGGGCTGCGTCATCGCGAGCAGAATTACAATCTGCAAGGAGCCGGCGCGTACCTGAATACCATCATGGCGCTGGTCGTGCTCGGCCTGGTCTTGCCAAATTTTACGACTTCGCTCGCCGGACCACGGTTTAGCACGGTTCAGGAGATATTTCTGACCGCGGTAACGGTGCTTCTTTATGCGATTTTTCTTTTCATCCAGACCGGGCGGCACCGCGGATATTTTAAAGACACGGCGGCCCGGGCGGAGGACCACGAAGCACCCGCGAATTTAGGTCCGGCAGGGTTTCACTCGCTGATGTTGTTTCTCTATTTGGTCGTCGTTGTCGTGCTGGCGGAAAAATTTGCGATCCCGCTGGATACTTTCATTGAGCGGTTTGGATTTCCGCAAGCTTTTGGCGGCGCGGTGATTGCCGCGTTAGTTCTCACGCCCGAAGCACTGGCTGCGATCCGCGCCGCGACGGAAAATCGTCTACAACGTTCGGTCAACATTCTTCACGGCTCGGTGCTGGCTTCAATTGGCCTGACCATTCCGTCGGTGCTTCTCATTGGGATGGCTACGAGCCATCCGATTGTGCTTGGAATTCAAGGCGGAAACCTGCCACTGCTCGTGCTCACCCTGGGCATTAGCATGGTCACGTTCGGGAGCGGCAAGACGAACATTTTGCAAGGTTGCATCCACCTTGTGCTGTTCGCGGTTTTTATGTTGCTCATTTTCGCTCCCTGAACTCAAGGCACGCCAATCCTAAACGGAGCCCGCCGATTTTCTCTCAATGATAACGAGGAAGATTCCGCCTAGCACGGCGATGGAGGCAATGAGGTAGCGCAAAGTGACTGGCTCATTCAGCAAAAGGATTCCACCGGTCGCGGCGATGACCGGCACGCTCAGTTGAACAGTTGCCGCGCTGGTTGCTTTCAGGCCCGGGAGCGCGGAATACCAGAGCACATAACCAAGACCAGACGTGATCGCGCCTGAGACTATAGCGTAAATGAGGCCTAAGAAATCGACTCGGAGCGATCGGACTCCGATCATGCCGACAATCATGGCAAAGGGGACCGCACGGAGAAAATTCCCGGCCGTCGTGACGACGGCGTCGCCGGCCGGTTTTCCACGGAGCGAGTAAATCCCCCAGGCTATTCCCGCGGCCACCATCAGGACGGACCCAAGCAGTGGCGGCGCGTGGATTCCCGGAAAGACCAGCACGATCAGTCCAGCCAGCGCGAGGACCATGCCGGCGATCTGAATCCAATCTAGCCGCTCTCCTTTGCCGAATCCCCAAAGAATCATCGTTGCCTGGACCGCGCCGAAAAGAAGCAAAGCGCCGGTTCCAGCCGGGAGCGTGTTGTATGCGAATGAAAACGCAGCGGCATAGGCGACCAGCGCGAGCGCAGAAATCCAATT
>Ga0066903_100000644_pt1 | contig 22874 bp, 19 predicted proteins | sample PanSoiMetaGPlot1_FD_67491 | JGI IMG/M metagenome (GOLD analysis project Ga0066903, IMG submission 67491) | Tropical forest soil microbial communities from Panama analyzed to predict greenhouse gas emissions - Panama Soil - Plot 1 (version 2) | ecosystem: Environmental > Terrestrial > Soil >... | reverse complement strand
TCCTGCTCGCGCCAGCCGGTTTCAAGGTACCAGAGGCGGCGGATACGCGGGTCCGCGTCGCGATTGAACTCGCGCCGAACCGCGAACAACTCGCCCTGTTCAACCAGTCCGAAGCGGCTCTCAATCGGCTGGGATTCCGCAAGGACCTTGGCTTCGATACGCGGAAGTTCACGCTGCTGCGCGGGACCGTTCCCGCGGGCAACTTGCCGAAGCTTCTGCGCGACCTGCGCTATCAGCCAAGCGGCTGGCTCCTGCCGGAGACACCCCCGGAACTCTACGGCGTCCTTCGCGATGGATCGCAGACTCCGGAGCTGGTAAAGCCATTCGGCGATGCGGTTCCGGTGCGCGTTGTGGAAATCCTCGGCGGCGTCGAGGACGCGCCGGCGGTCGTGACGCTGCCGCCCATTCCCGCGAATCAGCCACACTTGGGAAAATGGACGGCCGACCTGCGCCGAAAGCTCGCTGAAGAAGGGGCACGCGACAAGCCGTTGCGCCTGGAAGTGGTCCTGGCCAATGCACCGATCGAAAACGATCCCGAATGGCGGCGGCCGCTCGACCGCATCGGTGCAGCGATCGAAGGGCGCGTTGGTACGGTTGTTAGCCTCTCGGTCCCACAAGGTTCGAAGGCTGCCGACATCGCGGCTCTGCCGGACGTTGCGTCCGTCCGCCTTCCGCGGGTTTCAAGCGGCGCCACGACCGATCGGCCTGCGGGGAAGAGAGACGAGCCCAAAGAGGAAAGGAACGAATCGCAGATCAGCACCGCGGACGAACCGAAGCTGCCGGCCCCCAAGGCGAGTGACGACCCATTGAAACTGACCGGGCTGGATCGGCTCCACGCCGCGGACAAGAAGGGGCAGGGAACCCGTGTCGTCATCATCGACACTGACTTCGCCGGCTGGGAGCAGCACGTGGCGGCGCCGGCCAGAGACGGCAAGGCGGGCCCGCGAACTGAATTCGTTGACCTGACCGCGGAGCGGAATCACGACGTCCGCCCGGACCCAATGCCCGGGAACTTCGGCCACGGAACGCATTGCGCTCTCGCCGTGCGCCTAGCGGCACCGGCGGCCGACCTGGTCCTGGTTCGCGTGCCGCCGGACGCCCCTTACCACGTCATCAACGTCGCTCGCTCCATCCGCGGCGATGAGTTCCGCACCGAGGGCATGATCACTCGCCGTCTGGAAATCGAATCGGACTTCGAGTCGATCCGCCTGCGGCGGCGGAAAGCTCAGGACGAATACCGCCGGGCGTTTGAGAGCTTTGAGGACGACCCCGCGGCGCGGCAACGGCGGCTCGCCGCGCAGAAAGCGCTCAAGGATCTGGATGATGAGGAAGCAGCGCTGCTCACGCGCATGGACCGCGTCGATGCGCTCGAGCAGGGCCTGGCCCGCGTTCGCGGGGCGCACGTGGTTGTCTCGCTGATTCACTGGAACACCGGCTTCCCTTTGGACGCGGCCAGCACGGTCAGCCGGTTCCTCGACGATTGGCTGACGAAGCGAGTGACGGCGACGACACGCGCGCTCGGCCGGCGCAGTCCGCCGCCCCCGCCCCTCTGGTTCCAGCCGGCCGGCGACACTCGCGGTCAGACCTGGACCGGGTCGTTCCGCGACGCCGACCGCAACGGTGTCATGGAGTTCGCGACCGACGACGTCCCACTGAAGCCCGGCCGCTGGTCCCGCGAGCTGAACTTCCTGGCCGTCGAATCAGATGGCAAGGACGTCCTAGACCTGCAGTCGGGTTCCAAAGTCCGCATCAGTGTGCAGTGGCGCGAGCCGCACGATCCGTCGGTGCCGGAAGTCGATTACCGCGTCCCAGTGGCCCCGATCAGGCTGCAACTTGTCAAGCAGCGCGATCCGAATGCGGAGAAGTACGCGTCCGACGAGATCGATCTGGTCGCGGAATCCGAAGGACTGCCGGCCCGGCTGCACATTGAGCCGACGTTTGGCGTCTACGAGCACAGCCTGGAGGTCACAATCCCGACCGACGGGCGTTACGCGATCCGCGTCGAAGGCCGCGTGCCCTCGATCATCCGTCCGCCGGTCGTGCCGACGCTCGAGGATCAGGAAGTGCGTTGGGAGCTGCGTCCGCGGCTGTTCGTCGAATCCGCGGACGGCAAAGGCCGATTCTCTTTGGCAGATTTCGCCTCGGAGGCCGGCGGCGTCGCGGTGGCAGGCGATGCCCGGTCGGTCCTGGCTGTCGGGGCGGCGGATTCCAGCGGCAGGCCGCGCGCGTATAGCGCCGTCGGGGCGGGTCCGGTCACGGAACTTTTGTCGAAGCCGGACTTACTAGCGCCGGACGGCCTGCCCAAGTTCGCGGGCGAGACGGCTCGCGGGACGGCGTTGGCCGCGTCCTTCGCGGCCGGCTGGGCGGCCAGCTATCGCAGCGCCACCGGCCAGTTGCCGGTCGGGTTCCCGCAGAGTCTGGGGATTCCGAAGGGGGGCCTGATTGCGGTGCCGGCGGGTTGGAGTCCGAAGTAAGCCAAGCAGAAGGATGAAGGATGAAGGATGAGGGATGAAGGATGAACAACACTTTTCATCCTTCATCCCTCATCCTTCATCCTTTGGGCTGTGGTCGGTAGACTAACCGCACCCACCTGCCACCCAACCATCCCGATGTTCGATCCCGACGAGCTTCCGCCGCCGCCAACGCTCTCTCCCGAGACCTACGATCGGCTTCAGCGCACCCTGGCTGTGAAGGGTCCCCCGGCCGCGGTCGATCAGCTCTGCGCCGACCTTCGCGAACTCGGCGATCTCAACGCCCTCTTCTACGCCTTGCTCATGAAGAAGCGGGTTGAGTTGGGAGTCACGCCGTTCCCGACCGGGGCGGCCGCCGATCTGCCGCCAGCGACCCATACCGCTTACGAACAGGCCATCCGCGAGGCCGGCCGGCTCGTCGGCGGCGAGTTCCTCAAGCAGAACGACCTGCGCAAGGCCTGGTTCTACTTCAACATGCTCGGTGAACCGGACCCGGTTCGCCAGTACATCGAGGGCTACCAGCCGACCGATGCCGACGACGTCCAGCCGGTCGTGGAGGTTGGCCTCTATCACGGTGTTCATCCCGCGAAGGGATTCGACCTCGTCGTCGAGCGTTACGGCATCTGCAACGCGATCACGACCTATAGCGGACAGGACTTCTCGCGCAGCCCCGGGGCCAAGCAGCACTGCATCCGGTCGCTCGTGCGCTCGCTCTACGCCCAGCTCCTCGATCGGTTGAAGTCGGACGTCGAGTCGCGGGGTGGAATGGTCCCCGCGAACGCCACCATCGGCCAGATCGTCGAATCGCACCCGGAGCTATTCGAGGAGGGGGCGTACCACATCGACACGTCGCACCTCTCATCCGTCGTCCAGTTCAGCCTGGAACTCGACGCATCTCCCGAGCGCAAACAGGCCCGTGAGCTGTGCGCTTACGGTGAGAAGCTGAGCGATTCCTTCAAGTTCACCTCCGATCCACCGTTCGAGAAGACGTACGCGGACTACAAGGTCTTGCTCGACATACTCGACGGGCAAGACGTCGAAGTCGGGCTCAAGCACTTCCGCGACAAGATTGATCCAGCGGCCGCGGAGGGGAGCACGTTCCCGGCCGAGGTGTATGTGAATCTCCTCTTGAAGCTGGATCGCAAGGCCGAGGCGCTGGCAGTAGCGAAGAAATACCTGACCGGGGAGAACCGGCAGCTCTCGTGCCCGGGCGTGTACGAGTTGTGCCAGCAGGCGGGCGATTTCGCAGGCCTGTCGGACGCCGCACGCACGCGCGGTGACGGGGTCAATTTCCTCGCGGGCCTGATCGCGGGCCGCGGCAAGTAAGGTGGGTGGAGGCTTTGTGCAACCCTCCGCCTCTTATTGGTGGGTTCCGCAAAGCCTCCACCCACCCTACAAGAGGTCGCCGATGGTTCGCATCGTTGTCGCAACACTCGTTGCACTTTTCTCATCAATTTCCGTCGCACGCGCCGATGACTGGCCGCAATGGTTCGGGCCGAAGCGCGATGGCGTCTGGCGCGAGGAAGGGATCCTCGAGAAGTTCCCCGCCGACGGGCCGAAGCGGCTCTGGAAAACGCCGATCGGCGCCGGGTACACCGGGCCGGCAGTCGCCGACGGATTCGTCTACGTCATGGATCGCGTCACCGACCAGCCAATCAAGGGGAATCCGGCTTTCGGCGCTTCGAGTACAGGCAAGGAGCGGGTTCTCTGTCTCGACGCCAAGACCGGCGCCATCGTCTGGACGCACGAGTACGACTGCGCTTACCAGAGAATCAGCTACGGCTTCGGTCCACGCACCACGCCGACCGTCGTCGGAAATTGCGTCTACACGCTCGGCACCATGGGGGATTTCCGTTGCCTCGACGCCAAGACCGGCAAGCCGATCTGGACCACGAACTTCGTCAAGGATTTGAAGGCCCCGGTCCCGGTCTGGGGCTGGTCGTCGAACCCCCTGGTCGATGGCGACCGGATCATCTGCCTGGTCGGTGGCGAGAAGCAGGCGGTGATGGCGTTCGACCGGGACACCGGCAAGCGGGTCTGGAGCGCGCTCACCACCGAGCAGATCGGCTACTCGCCGCCGGTGATCTTCGAGATCGGCGGCAAGCAGCAGCTCATCGTTTGGCACTCGGAATCGGTGAACTCGCTCAACCCGGAGACAGGCGAGAAGTACTGGGGCGAGAAGTACCCGCGCGACGTCCCGCCGACGCGGCCGCCGGCCCCGATCTCGACTCCGCGGCTCGCGGGTGACGTGCTTTTTGTCAGCAGCTTCTACCACGGTCCTTTCGCGCTCAAGCTCGACACGAAAGAGCCGAAGGCGTCTGTCTACTGGCGCGGCAAGACGGACGACCCAAACAAGGTGGACGGCCTGTGCGCGCTCATCAACACACCCGCGATCAAGGACGGCCACATCTACGGCCTCAGCCGCTCCGGCGAATTGCGCTGCTACAAACTCGACACAGGCGAGCAAGTCTGGGAGTCGCTCGAACACCAGGGCGGCAAAAAAGCTCAATTCGGCGCTGCCTTTATCATTCCGCACAAGGACCGCTTCTTCCTCTTCACCGATGCCGGCAACCTGATCCTCGCAGACCTGTCGCCGAAAGGTTATAAGGAGATCAGCCGCGCAAAGATCATCGACCCCACCCAACCCAACTCCGGCCGCGACGTGGTCTGGAGCCACCCGGCGTTTGCGAACAAGTGTGTGTATGTGAGGAATGATCGGGAGATTTTGTGTGTGGGGATGGGGGGATAGTTTGGTGAGTCACACTTGATCGAATGAGTCGCTCGAGCGCGGCAGAATTTGGTCGGCGGCTCGAGAATCCGCGATAAGTGCCAAGGCCCGCCTGGAGGCGATACCATGGGATCAGGATGCTCGTGGCCGCTGCCGGTCTCGCAAGCCTGGGATTTGCTGGAGGCTGCGATCGAGGCCCGGCGAACGGCAAGTCTGTCAACCGTGGAGGGGATGATGCCATGCGCGAGTTCGACTTGGCAATCGAACTAAGTCCGAACGATGCGCAAGCATACGCCGCTCGCGCCAACGCGTGGTTGAACGAACGTGGGTTCGACCGAGCCATCGAGGATTACGACCAAGCGATTCGGCTCAAGCCGGAAAGCGCCGCCTATTTCACTGGTCGCGGCTTTGCATGGCACCTGAAAGGAATTGGCGTCACAGATCGATCGAAATGTGAGGAAAGAGCACTCTCCGACTATGCCGAAGCGATCCGCCTGGACCCGGAGTTCGCATTCGCGATCAACAACCGCGCCTGGATACTTGCGACGTGTCCGATCGATCGATTTCGCGATGGCAATCTGGCTGTCGAAGAAGCGACAAGGGCTTGCGAACTCACTGGCTGGTCGAACGCCGGTCACATCGACACTCTGTCTGTCTCGTATGCCGAAGCGGGGGACTTCGAGCAAGCCATCAGATGGGAAGAGACGGCACTTGAAGATCCGGCATACGAGCGCGAGGACGGTGAGACTGCGAGAGAGAAGCTTGTCTTGTACTCTCAGCGGAAACCCTACCGGGAATGACGCATCCCAGAACCAACGCCGCCGCCACTGGGGTGCCTGGTTCACGCGCCTACGACAACGACTGATCCCCCGCCATCCCTTCGATGAATTCCCACCCCCCCGTGCTACTCTTGAGCATGGCGCCCTGGGGTGCGATCCATGGCAAAAGTGACGTTTCTTGCCGGTATTGCTGTCGGCCTATTCCTGACTGGCTGTTCGGGCGACGGTGATTCGAGTCTCCGGATCGATGGTCGCGGGCCGAGTGACATCGTCGAGAACGGCACCGCGTATGACCGGGCGACCGTCGACATCGGTTCGGCAAACAGGATTGTGCTGCCGAACTCGGCGACCGTGCGGCGGACGGGCAATGACGGCCCGGTCCGATTGTTCATGGCCAAACGGCTTGCCTTCGCCGGTCATCCGCCGCAGTCGATGAGCATCCGCGACGGGCGGAACAACATGGGATGCGCGATCACGTCGGAAGGCAATGGCGTCGTGATCGCGACCTTCGGGGAATGGAATAGCATCGAGGGCGGGGCCGACATCAAGCTGGTGGCACACGTCCCCGCGACGCTGACCGTTGAGCAGCGATCGGACCTGTCGGGCACGATCAGCGTCGCTCGCGGATGGTACGGCGTGGACGTCAGCAAACCCGCGGACGCCAAGGGCGGCTACTGGTACGCTCCGACGTCGCCGATCATCGGGTGGAGCGTAATTCCGGACGAGCCGGATCCGGATCGGACGGCGAGGTAAGGCACGCGACGGCGAACGGCCACGCGTCAGCGGGCCGAGGAGGCCTCACAGCACTGGGACCTGTGTCCAGGCCCCCGGGGCGATCAGGCCTCCTCGGCCCGCTGACGCGTGGCCGTTCGCCAAGTTTAAGTCGCGGCTTCAGACTGTTCCGAGCTCAAATTCCGCCTGAAGGCGGGACTCCAACAGGGTGCCGCGAGCGTCGCGGCGTAAGCCGCACGATGACGCTGAGCATCGTGCGGCTTACGTCGCGACGCTCGCCCCTTGTGGCTGAAGAGGGTGAAACCGACGCCCAAACCGATTACCATTGAAAGAGACCATGGCCCGACAAAAGCTGGCCCCGATTCATCCCGGCGAAGTCCTTCTGGAGGAGTTTCTCCGGCCATTGCGACTCAGCCAATACCGGCTGGCTAAGGAAGTGAGCGTTCCGGCCCGGCGGATCAATGAAATCGTGCGCAAGACGCGGGCGATCACGGCGGACACCGCGCTGCGGTTGTCGCGATACTTCGGCACATCCGAGCGGTTCTGGCTGAACCTGCAGGCGAGGTACGATTTGGAGATCGAGAAAGACCGGCTGGGGAAGCGCTTGCAACGCGAGGTCCAGATTCTTGCAAAGCACGGATAGATGCACCGCCGCAGACCGTTGTCGGGCCAAATCAGGTCGACGCATTGTCGGCTCAAGAAACCGGCGCACGGAACTTCGAGAAATCCAAGCGCCAGCCGGGCGAAGTGCCACAATGAGGGGACGATCAAGCGAATCGGGATTTGCCCATGCGCCTACTCGTCGAATGCCCGGAGTGCCGTCGGCAGTATGACGCCAGCCGGCGGCCCGTGGGGAGTCGGTTCCGTTGCCATTGCGGGCACGTGGTCGAGGTCCGCCAGGCGCAGGGGCACGATGCTCGCGTCGTCCGCTGCTCGGCCTGCGGCGCCGCCCGCGCCGAGGGCGCCGATCACTGTCCTTATTGCGGCGCCGGGTTCAGCCTGCACGACCGCGACCTGGACACCGTTTGCCCGCACTGTCTCGCCCGCATCAGCCATGAGGCCCGCTTCTGCCACCATTGCGGTACACCGCTGACTGCCGAACACGAAGCCGGTAAGGAGACCGACCTCGAATGTCCCGCGTGCGCGGAGGGACAGCGGCTCGTCAGCCGGCAGGTTGGCGCGGATCGCGTCGAGGTGTTCGAGTGTGCGCGGTGTGCCGGGTTCTGGATGGGACACGACTCTTTCAAGCGATTCGTCGAGCGGAGTCGGCAGGAGGCGCTGCCGGCAAGAATGACGCAGGAGACGCCACAGCAGATCGCGGCGAAGTTTGGGCTGCCGGCCGGCCGGGCGATGCCCGCGGGGGCCGATCGCGGGACGTTCTACCGCCCGTGCGCTGATTGCGGCGAAATGATGGTCCGCCGTAACTTTGGTCACGACAGCGGAGTCCTCATCGACCTGTGCCGCGAACACGGCATCTGGTTCGACGCCGATGAGCTGGCTCGCATCCTTGTCTGGCTGCGCGCGGGCGGCAAGGAGCGAGAGCCAGCGAAGCCACCCGTGGGCGTGTCAGGTGACATGCCGCTGACGGGCGGGCACACATTGCAACATCGCGAGGGCTTTTTCGAAAAGCTGCTGAGTGCGCTGATCGGCCGGCCGGACTGGGACTGACGCACCCGCATTGAAGAGTTGGGGCACGTCGTGCCCAGTGCCTCTCCTTTGGCTTCACTCGCATGAAGAAGTGCAGCGTACCCATTCTCTTGGCGAGCTTGTCCATCGCCATCGCCGGCTGCTCGCGCGAACCCGCACGTCCGGCGGGCACGAGCCTCGCGGGTACGGCCAGTTCCGAACAAGACGTCCAAGCCGGCGTGGGCAAGGATGCATGGACTTACCAGTCGAAGGAGTACGGCTTTTCGTTGAATCTTCCTGCCGGCGGCTGGAAGCAGAGCGCGAAGAAGCGGTTCATTGCCGACTTCTGGTGTCGAACACGGACCGGTTCGCCAATGATTGTAGGGGTCACTTCGGTGAAGACCCAAACCAAGGAGCAATTCAGGGCTTCCATCCCACAGCTCGAAGCGGAGCCCGACAAGGATGTAGACTACCTGATCAAACCGGCCTTTCAGGAAGGGGCGACCGAGGCGGGCAATGAGTACTTTTTTGGCACAGCGGTGGAGAAGGGATCGTCAGGCACTCAATTCCTGTACGTGGCGAGAGCGTGGGTTTGGGTGTCCGACAAGGGCATCACGGTCGCCACGATCTTTGAAGGTCAGGGTCAAATGAGGAGCAAGTTGTTCAAGTCGATCGCGAACTCCGAGTTTGAATCCACCGCCAAGTCGATTTGTCTCTCACCCAGATGATTGCTTCTTTTGGCATGGCGGTGAAGGATCAATGAACCTCCGCCCCGCTCGCGAATCCGATCTGCCCGCTCTCATTGAACTCGCCAAGCGTTCCTGGCTGAGCGGGTTCGCTGAGCAGGCGCCGGAGGCGTTTGTGCAGGAATGGCTCGACCGCGACTTCGAACGCGGCTGGTATCCCAAGTATTGGCCGAGCATGACCGTCGCGGAGGTGCATGGCGTCGTTCTCGGTGTCGTCCAGCCGATGGCGGACGAGATCAATGGTCTTTGGGTCGATCCGGCGGCGCAGGGGCGTGGAGTCGGCTCCGCGTTGCTGGCGCACGGCGAATCGCAGATCGTCGCTGCCGGGTACGACCGGGCTTGGCTGAGTTGCTCCGGCTTCAATTTGAAGGGGCAGCGATTCTACGTTGCCCGCGGTTACCAACTAGTGCGGAGCGAGACGAAACAGCGGGGCAGTGGGGTGATTGAGGAAATGCACTTCTACGAGCGCCGGTTGCCGCGTACGGCCGCGACGTGAGCTAGACTCTCAACGCCGGCGGTTTCAACTGCGATCGCTGGGTCAATTCTCCCGCAGCTAAGCAGAATCGGTGCGGCAATGGCAGACCAGACCAAGGCGAATTCGCTGTTCAAGGCGGCGACGAAGGGCGACGTCGCGAAGATTCGGCAGTTGCTCGATGCCGGGGTGCCGATCGAGTCGCAGAACTTGAATCGATTCACTCCGGTCATGCTCGCGGCCCAGGCCGGGCAGCTCGACGCGTTCCGCCTGCTTTTGGAGAAGGGGGCAAATCTGTATGCGATCGGCCTGGACCAGACCGACCTGCTCGAATGCGCTGCGGAAGGGGGAAACGTCGAAATTGTCCTGACGTTGCTTGCGAAGGGTTTGCCGGTCGAGGGTCACTGGCAGCCCAGGAGCGCGGCGGAGCGGCGCGAGGGCCACATCAATCCGCTCTTGAGCGCGGCCATCAACGGCAAGGTCGACGCGGTGCGCGTGTTGGTCGAAGCCGGGGCGAACCGGAATGCTAAATTCGACGGGCGGACCGCGCTGCAGATGGCCAAGGACGAGGTCAAGCACCCAAACGATTCGGACGATGCCGACGCCAGGCGACGGTATCAGGAGATCGTGACGTTCCTGAACGGATCGCCCGCCGCGCCAAAAGCGCCGGACGATTCCGCGGCCGCTGAGGTCGGCAAGTTTGCCCAAAACGCTCGCCGGCCCGCGTACGCAAAGTTGGTCGAGCGACTCAAAGAGAAGTGCGGGGCCGGTCGCGTCTGGAAGCCGGTCCCGGACCACGGCGTTCCGGCGACGGATGTGGCTCGTTTCATCCTCAAGCGCGCCAAGCAAAAGGACGTCGAAGAGCTGCAAGAACAGGCGCGAAAGGCCGGCTGTCACCTCGTACTAGATGAACCGTGGGAGCCGGGCGGCGACGCGAGCCTGGTCCTGTTTCCGACCGTAGACAAGTTCGCGGTCGTCGCGGCCGTCGGGACGGAGGGGGCCAACTTCAGCATCCGAACGGAGGACGTGATCGAGTGGCTCCAGAAGCTGGACAAACAGAACCCGTTCCACCTCGTTTTCTGCCGTCACGACTTCGTCGGCGGCGAGTTCCGCGGAGCGGTGAAGGGTGTGAAGAAGCTCGCGGAGGAGATGGCCGAGTTCTGCCCGAGCTGTCTCGATAGCGGCGCGGAGTCGCCGGAGGAGCTCGCGGCCATGCTCAAACAGCAGAAGTCGTTCTTCCTGTGGTGGGACTGAGCACGCTGAGAGATGCGCGATTTTGTCTGTTTTCGGGTAAGTCGGCGCTACGATTCGCCGGACGTCAAGTTTTATACCCTCGAATTCCAGACAGATTCCGCCAGATTTCCGCGGGGGGTGATCGGAAAAACCTTGGCCGCCTTGGCCGCCTTGGCCGCCTTGGCCGCCTTGGTCATTTCTTGATCACGCAAACTAGACAAAACTAGACGCAAGGTCCCTACGGGTCGCGCCGCCGAGCAATGAAAGCCTTGCCGAAGATTGGCAGCTGACTCATATCTATTGACCCTGTAACCCCTTGCGTCCTGCTGGCCTGTCGGAGATAATCCCCATCCCCGACACCCAACGCGAGATGCACCGTGACCCCGTCCAGCGTTTGTTTCCTCTTCCTGTCCCTGGCTGTTGCACAACCCCCGGCCAAGAACCCGGACGATGCGCCCAAGTCCGGCCCGTCCGCGAGTAAGTCGCATCCGATGGCGGGGATGCGGCTCCGGTCGATCGGGCCGGCGCTCATGTCTGGTCGCATTGCGGGGTTCGCCGTTGATCCGAACGATCGTTCGCGTTACTTCGTCGCAGTCGCGTCCGGGGGCGTCTGGAAGACGACCAACGCGGGCATCACCTGGACGCCGGTCTTCGACAACGAGGGGTCGTACTCGATCGGTTGTGTCGTCCTCGATCCGAAAAATCCGAACGTCGTCTGGGTCGGGACCGGAGAGAACAACAGCCAGCGAAGCGTCGGCTACGGGGACGGGGTGTACAAGTCGATCGACGGCGGCCGGTCGTGGCAGAACGTCGGCCTGAAGAACTCGGAGCACATCGGCAAGATCGTCATCGATCCTCGGGACTCGGACACGGTCTACGTCGCGACGCAGGGTCCGCTCTGGGGTCCCGGGGGCGACCGCGGACTCTACAAGACGACCGACGGCGGCAAGACGTGGAGCAAGGTGCTCTACATCAGCGAGAACACGGGTGTCACGGACGTAGTGCAGGATCCGCGGAACCCGGACATCCTGATGGCGGCATCCTACATGCGCCGCCGGCACGTCTACACGATCGTCAACGGCGGGCCGGAGAGCGCGATTCATCGCTCGACCGACGGCGGCAAGACGTGGACGAAGATTCGCTCCGGGTTGCCTGCGGGTGATCTCGGGCGGATTGGCCTGGCGATTGCGCCGTCCGATCCCGACACGGTGTACGCGATCATCGAGGCCGCGGAAAAGAGCGGCGGACTCTTTCGCTCGACCGATCGCGGGCTGACGTGGGAGAAGCGGAACCCGTTCGATGAGCAGGGGCAGTATTACGCGCACGTGGTCGTTGATCCGGTGAACCGCGACCGCGTCTACGTCATGAACGTGAACATCCTGGTCTCAAACGACGGCGGCAGGACTTTTGGCTCGCTGCCGGGCCGATGGAAGCACGTGGACAACCACGAGATCTGGATCGATCGCAAAAAGCCGGACTATTACCTCGTCGGCTGCGACGGCGGCATCTACGAGAGCTACGACCGGGCCGCCAACTGGCGACACATGTCCAACCTGCCAGTTACGCAGTTCTACGACGTCACGGTCGAGCAGACGGACACGCCGTTCTACAAGGTCTACGGTGGCACGCAGGACAACAGCACGCTCGGAGGGCCGGCCCGAACGATGAGCGGACACGGCATCACCAACCAGGACTGGCACGTCATCGTCGGCGGAGACGGATTCCAGTCGCAGGTGGACCCGAAAGAGCCGGACATTGTCTACGCGGAGTATCAATATGGCGGGCTGGTACGATTCGACTGGCGGACGGGTCAACGCGTGCCGATCCAGCCAAAGCCGGGCCCGGGCGAATCCCCATTGCGATGGAACTGGGATTCGCCGCTGCTGATCAGTCCGCACAAGAACACGCGGATTTATTTCTGTGCCAATCGAGTGTTCAAGAGTGAGGATCGCGGCGATTCATGGACTGCAATCTCCGGCGACCTGAGCCGGCAACTCGATCGCGACAAGCTGCCCGTCTTCGGCAAGATCCAGCCTCCGGAAGCGGTGTTCAAGCACGGCTCGACGTCCTTCTACGGCAACATCACTGCGTTCGCGGAGTCGCCCAAGCGCGAGGGACTGCTTTACGCCGGGACGGACGACGGCCTGATCCAGGTCTCGACAGACGGCGGGAAGAACTGGACCAAAGTGGACAAGGTCTCCGGGGTCCCGGACATGACGTTCGTGGCCCGCGTCATCCCGTCACAGCACGATTCGGAGACCGTCTACGCAACGTTCGACAACCACAAGAATGCCGACTTCAATCCCTATCTCTTGAAAAGCACGGACGCGGGGAAGACGTGGACGTCGATTTCAGGCGACCTGCCGGCCCGCGGTTCGGTCCTCGCGTTCGCCGAGGACCATGTGAACCAGAAGCTCCTGTTCTGCGGCACGGAGTTCGGCCTCTACTTCACGGTCGATTGCGGCGGGAAGTGGCACCGGCTCAAGAGCGGGTTGCCGACGATCGCGGTCAAGGACCTCGCCATCCAGCGGGCGATGAATGATCTGGTCGTCGCGACGTTTGGTCGCGGGTTCTATGTGCTCGACGACTACTCGCCGCTACGGCAAGCAAGTTCGGAAGCGTTCGACAAGCCGGCGACGATCCTTCCGATCCGCGATGGCTTCCTTTACCTGCTGCGCGACCAATATGGCGGCCGGGGCAAATCGTTCCTGGGCGAATCGTTCTACGCCGCGGAGAACCCGCCGCTCGGGGCCATCATCAGCTATCACCTGAAGGACTCACTGCCGACCAGGAAGAAGACTCGGAAGGACGCGGCCAAGGGACCGAACCCGGCGTATCCGAGCCTGGCCGACCTGCGCGCGGAGGCGGAGGAAGAGGAGCCGGCGATACTCTTGACGATCGCGGATTCGGAGGGGACGCCGATTCGCGTGCTGACCGGCCCGACTGCGGCGGGAGTGCACCGTGTGACGTGGGACTTGCGGTTGCCATCCGCGTCGCTCCCGCGGTCGGGACCGCCGCCGGATGCTGATGAGGACTTCCCGTTCCGCGCCCCGGCCGGACCCTACGCCGTCCCCGGCAAATACCAGGTCTCAATCGCCAAGCGGGTCGGTGGCGAAGTGACCCCGCTCGCGGGGCCTGTAGACTTTGACGTAAAGTACGTCGGCCCGCAGCCGCTCCCTGCCGGCGATCTGAAGGCGCTCGCGGAATTCCACAAACAAGTGGTGCGGTTGCAGCGAGATCTCGGCGCCGCGACGGCCACGGCCTCGGAATTGACCACGCGGCTCGAGCAGGTCAAGCAGGCGCTGGACGCGACCCCGGCTGCCCCGGCCGAGGCGCGGACCAAAGTTCGCAAGCTCATCGCTCAGCACCGGGAAACGGTTCGGGCCCTCAATGGCGACGCGTTCCTGGGATCCCGTTGGGAGAACACCCCGCCTTCGATCGGAGAGCGCGTCGGCGACGCGGCGGCAGCAACGCGAACCGTTGTGGACAAGCCGACCGGAACGCAACGCGAACAATACAAGATCGCCCGCGAAGAACTGGACCGTGAAGCTGCCAAGCTGCGGCAGTTGTCCGAAAAAGATCTGAAGGAGCTGGAACAGTTGCTCGACAAGTTGGGCGCGCCCTGGACGCCCGGACGTCTGCCGCCGGCCAGGGACAAGTGAGAATTTGGCGAAAGATCGCAGCTGTTTGCCGACTATGATTGTTTGGGGACGACGACAGGATGGGACTATGTCAACTTTCGTCCGCAGATTCTTCTATGCCGCGGCAATTGCCGGAGTGGTCGCGGTGGTGACGGTCCGATACATGAATCGTCGGCGGCAGAACTTCACGCCAAGGCCCGCTCCGTCGAATCCGTCGTTAGACCCCGTAGAGGAAGCCTCGCTGGAGTCGTTTCCGGCCAGCGATCCACCCGCCTGGACGCCCGTTACGGCGATTGGCGGGCCCAGATAGTCGAGCTTTGCGCGCTTGACGTAGGGGCCAATTCACTGAACAATGGGCGATATCTGGTTCCGCGCACACCGTCCGGAGGTGATCCGATGACTTGCCTGCTTCTGCTGCCGATTCTAATGACAACGGGCCCGTCCGCGACCATTCGCGGCGAATATGTGGAGGCACGCACCTGCGACGTTTTCGCCGGGTCGTGCTTTGCCAATGCCGACACCGGCATTACGGGCAAGAATGCCGTCCTCGCCTGGAAAGTCGACTCCGGCTCCGTCGCCGGCACCAAGGTGGATGGCCTCGGCGTCCTCGCGGTTCTTTCCGCGACGGAAACGCTCGGACTCAAGCAGTCCGGGCCCGCCCGGGCAGTCCTCATTGTCGATGAGCGTGCCACCAAGGCCCAGCGTGAAGCGCTGGTGGCCTTCGCCAAGGCGCAGGCCGGAAGCCTGATCGGCGATGTGATTGCCGTGCACGCCGCGCCGTTTGACCTGACCATTTGTAAGTGCGATGGTGAAGGGTGCGCGATGCTGAAGGCAGGCACCGTGAAAATCTCGACGCGCTGCATCGACGTGGACCACGACAAGGCGTGCGGCAATGAGACGACGCTCTACCCGCCATTGGCGAAGGGTGTCGCAGCCAAGGCAGCGTTCGCGGTCGAGCACAGCTTCACTGGCAAGGATCTGAACGAGACGTGGAACGATGGCGGTCGCCGCGGGGCGTTCGTCGGCACGTTCGCGACGCGCTGACCCTTTCGTAGTGACGAGCAAAGAGTGACGAGTAACGAGTCCACGCGAGTCTCGTTGCTCGTCACTTTTCTTCCCGGGGCTCCACCATGATCCGCATCCTGGCGGTCGGTACATTTCTTCTGGCAATGGGAATTGCGCCGGCGGCCGACCCGAAGCTCACGGTCAAGGTGGAGGAACAGGAGCCGCCGAAGGACCTGAGCGACGCGGTCCGTGCCTTGTTGGACAACAAGGCGATGAGCGTCTTTGACGACGCGAAGCTGCTCTGTACCGTCTGGGCGTGTAAGTCCCTGGAATCCAAGGCGACCGCCGAAGAAGCCAAAGCCGGGTTGAAGTACGCCAACCTGGAGGAGACGACGGTCGTCGGTGCGGCCAAGTTCCCGGAGCAGTGGATCGATTACCGCAAACAGAAGATCAAGCCGGGCGTGTATACGCTTCGGCTCGGCCTCCAGCCGATGGACGGCGACCACCAGGGAACGGCGCCGTTCAATGACTTCCTGCTCCTTTCACCCGCAGACAAGGACAAAAAGCCGGAGGTGGTGGAGGCCAAGGAGATGCACGAGCTGAGCGCCAAGTCGGTTGGCCGCAAGCACCCCGGGATCATGCTCCTGTTTCCGAACAAGAAGCCAACGGATGCCCCTGCGGTCGAGGCCAAACCGAAGGAACACTGGACTTTGAATTTTCAGATCCCGGTGACCGCGGCCGGTGAGAAAGCCAATCTCGGTTTCAGCTTGGTCGTCGTGGGCGTGACCATGGCGGAATAGCGATGCGTGAATTGCTCGCCGAATTATCCGCCGCATTGAGTCGCCGGCTGCCGTGCGTGTACTGTGCGGTCGTCGAGACACGCGGCAGCACTCCGCAAAAGGCCGGAGCGGCGATGCTCGTCTACGCGGACGGCAGGCAGGCGGGCACGCTCGGTGGCGGCTGCGTCGAGGCCGAGGTCAAGCGCCGAGCCCTGCACGGCCTCAACAACGGCGGTCGACCGGAAGCCTTCACCTTCTGCCTCGACGACGATTATGGCTGGGACGACGGGCTCATTTGCGGCGGTCGAATGACCGTCCTGGCCCACCCACTTTCTTCCGACGCGTCAACCCTTGATATTGCAGACCGTTACTACGGCCGGCTACGCGAATTGGCAGAGCAGGGGGCGGGCTTCACAGAAGTGCTCATAATTGCCGACGGCGCCGGGCTTCCGATCGGCGACCGCTATCTCTTCGACGCGACCGGCCAACCGGTGACGCACATCGCTGAGCGACCGGCGTGGGACAGTGTATCGACGGAGCTCCCGCCGCTCTCGCCGAGGTCGCGTCCCGCGACGCGCCGCGGGATCGCCTACCTTCCGACGCTGCCGCGGGTGACGGTCTTCCTTGTTGGCGGAGGGCACGTCGGACAAGCAGTTGCCCGGCTCGCCTCGGACGTGGGCTTCGACGTCTGGGTCCTCGACGATCGTGACCGATTCGCCAGCCCCGAGCGATTCCCGACCGCCAGTCGTCGCCTCGTCGGCGATATTGGCATGACTCTTCGTGAATTGGCCCCCACTCTGACCTCCTCGACGTTCGCAGTTATCCTGACTCGCGGGCATAGCCACGACGAGGAAGCGCTCTACCATCTCGCGCCGACCGCTTGTGGCTACGTCGGCATGATCGGCAGCAAGCGCAAGATTCGGATGATCTTCGAGGATCTCGTCGCAAAAGGGATCAAGGAAGAAGCACTAGCGCGTGTGCATGCGCCATTGGGTTACAACATCGGCTCGCAAACGGTGCCGGAGATCGCGGTGAGTATTGTGGCCGAGCTGATCGCATGCCGGAATGTCGGGGCCAGCGACGTGGCGCGAACGAGCTGGGAGCGGCGAGGACCAGGACATTCTGACGGCGAGTGTCGAGGCAAAGGCCCGGCGTGCTCGTGAGATCATGCACGTGGGGCCTTCGCGTCAAACTCGCCTTTCGGCCGACTTCGCTATTTGTCCTTCTTCTCCTTCTTCTCGCTTGAATCTTCCAGCACTTTCCCGTCCGGGGCGATCACGACTTCCACTTCCTTCTTGTCCGCAGTCACCAGATTGATCTCGTACCCTTCGAGCTTCTCTTCCGTGCCCTTCACCTCGGTAACTTCCATGACTTCCTTGAGCGTTGCCTTCGGGTACTTCTTTTCCACTGCCTCGGTTACTGCCTTGGGCAGGTCCTTAGCTGCAATCTCTTTCTCGTAGTTGACGATCGTGCCGTCCTCCTTGATGTCCGCCTCGCATTTGCGGCCGTTTTCCTTGAACTCGATGTCGTAGACGACGGCGTCGCCTTCCTTCTCCTTGGTCCACTTGTCAATCACGGCTTTCGGGAACTTGGCCTTGAGGGCGTCCATGACCTTCTTGGGAATCTCCTTCTCCTTGTCGTCGGCGCGGGCGACCGACCCAGTCAGAACGAAGACGGCGACGACGGCCGCGCTGAGCCAAGCTCGACAAAACGCATTCATGGGAACCTCCGCGATGGTGAGCCGGTGAAACCGCGACAACCGGCCCGGGTCCCGGGCTCGTCTTGCCGCCGCGGCCAGAGGCAATGGTAGCCGCAGCGGATAAACGGGCAGTGAAGGGCGAATAAATTCCGGCTCATGATCGTCGCCCGGCACGGCGCGAAGTTCTGCGAACCAGGCGCTTGCTCCGGGCGGTGCGCGGGCTTAGAATCGCGGACCGGCCCTAACTCTTCCATCCTTTGAGGGTCATGCGTCATGAAAGACTCCCAGGGAGACCCCCGCGGGGGCGTTTCGCGCCGCGGCTTCCTTACCGGAACGGGCGCGGCGGCCGCGGTCGCCGGGCTCACCGGCGAACTCGCGCCGCCGGCCCCAGCCCAGGTGAACCCCGCCAGTGCACCGGGTGCTGGACCCGGCGCCGTCCGCCTTGAACTCACCGTCAACGGCAAACCGGTCAATACCAGCGTCGAGCCGCGAGTTACGCTTCTCGACGCACTCCGCAACTACCTGGACGTGACCGGCTGCAAACGCGTCTGTGACCGCGGCACGTGCGGCGCCTGCACCGTCGTCCTCAACGGTCGCACGGTCTACTCGTGCACCATGCTCGCCCTCGAGGCGCGCGGGGCCGACGTCAAGACGGCCGAATCGCTCGGCATGGGCCGGCTCGACCCGGTCCCGGCCGCATTTGCCGAAAACGACGCGCAACAGTGCGGTTTCTGCACGCCTGGCTTCGTCGTCTCCATGCGGGCCGCGTTCGACAAGAACCCGAACGCCACGCCCGAACAGATTGAGGCCGCCCTTTGCGGCAACATCTGCCGTTGCGGAACCTACGAGCAAATGCGGAATGCTGTCGTCCAACTCTGCAGGAAGGGGGGCTGAGCCATGGCAGAAGGTTGGCCCAAAAAGCGGCGCCTGCTCGGCACCCGCGTCCGGCGCCTCGACGGCCCGGACAAGGCGACCGGCCGCGCCAAGTACAGCTTCGACATCAATCGCAAGGGCATGCTGCACGGTGCGATTCTGCGCAGTCCGTATGCTCACGCGAAGATCAAGAGCATTGACACGACGGAAGCGAAGAAGACACCCGGCCTCAAGGCCCTCCTGATCATCGGCGTTGCCCGCAACGGGACCATTACGGCCATTGACGGCAACACGCTGACCTACAAAGTCGCCACGGCGGCGCCCAAGAAGAAAGGCCCAAAAAAGGATGAGAAACCTGAAGAGAAGAAGGAAGAGACGTTTAACGTCGAAGTGACGCCGGGCGTTACGCTCATCAGCAAGAACAAGGTGGTCAAACTCTCCGACCTCAAGGTCGGCGACCCGGTGACGATAGAATCAGAACAGGCCGCGGTCGGTCGCGAACTCTTCTTCGCTGGCGACGAGATCGCCGCAGTCGCCGCCGACACCGAGGAACACGCCAAGGACGCACTCAAAGCGATCAAGATCGAATACGACCCACTCGACCACTTCGTCCACGAGGACGAGGTGATCAAGAACCCCAGAAAGAAGACCACTCCCGGCCCCCTGCAGGGCAATCTGGATGACACCGGGAAAGAGTTTACCAAAGGCGACGTCGCCGCGGGATTCGACAAGTCCGATGCGACCGTCGAGGGGACGTACGGCGTCCCGGTGATCTCGCACCAGTGCTTGGAATCGCACGGACTGGTCGCGGAGTGGGACCAGGATGGCGGATTGACGGTTTGGTGCTCGACGCAGGCAACGGTATCGATTGCCGGCGCACTCGCCGGGCGATTCGGCATTCCGCCGACCAAGGTCAAGTGCATCACGCACTACATGGGCGGCGGTTTCGGCAGCAAGTTCAGTCCGGGCGTTTGGGGCTTCACCGCCGCAGACCTCGCCCGGCGGGCCGGCGCGCCGGTCAAGATCATGCTCGACCGCGAGGAGGAGATCACCACCGCCGGCAACCGGCCGAGCGCTTCCGGAACGGTCAAGATCGCGGGCAACAAAGATGGCACAATTACCGCATTCGCGGTCGACTGCCGCGGCACCCCCGGCTTCGCCGGCGGGGCGACCGTGAATCTAAACCTGTTGCCTTACATCTACCTCGACGCGATCCCCAACATCAAGCGGTCGCACTCGGTCGTTCTCATCAACGCGGGCCAGGCCCAGGCGATGCGCGCTCCAGGCCATCCGCAAAACTGCGTGCTGACCGAATTCGCCGTCGATGACCTTGCGGCGAAGCTCGGTATCGATCCCCTCATCATTCGCCGCAAGAACCTGCCGCCGAACACCAAGACCAAGGACGCGATCTCCTGGGCGGCTCGTCGGAACAACGTCTACAACGAGCAGCTAGATATTGCCACCAAACTCGCGGGTTGGCAGCAGAAATGGCACCCGCCGGGGATGGGCAAGGCCGGGACTGTGAAGCACGGCATCGGCATGGCGATCCACACCTGGGGCGGATTTGCGGCCGGCGGCAACACGCCGAACGAGTGCCATGTCATCATTAGCCGCGACGGCACCGCCACCGCTCAGACCTCCACACAAGACCTCGGCACCGCCCAGCGAACGGTCACGGCAATCGTCGTCGCCGAGATCCTTGGGCTAACGCCGACTGACGTCGTCACCAAGATTGGCGAGAGCCCGTTCGGGTTTTCGTCTGGCTCGGGGGGCAGCACAACGTGTCCGTCGCAGGCGCCCGCAGCGCTGCTCGCGGCGCAAGCGGCTCGCGACGACTTGTTCAAGAAGGTGGCACCCAAGGTCGGGGCCGATCCGACGGACCTGGTGATCGAGGTCGGTAAGGTCGTGGACGCGAAAAACAAGAAGGAATGGGCGTGGAAGGAATTCTGTGCCCGGCTCGGCATGGACGAAGCGAAGGGAAAGGGGGAATGGAGTCTCGCCATCTCCAATGAGCCCGGCAACGAGAACATCTCGAGCGGCCAGGTCGGCGGCGTGCAAATCGCTGAGGTGCTGGTTGACTCGGAGACCGGGGTGGTGCGGGCGAAGCACCTGGTCGCCGTTCAGGACTGCGGCCTGGTGGTGAACAAGCTCGCGTGTGAGTCGCAAGTCGCGGGCGGCGTCATCATGGGCCTCAACTACGCTTTGTTCGAGGAGATCATCCGCGACCAGCAGACCGGCCGGCAGGTCAACCCGGACATGGAGTTCTACAAGCTCGGCGGGCTGGCCGATATGCCGAAGATTACTGTGCACATGATGGACATGCCGGAGCGCGGTGTCATCGGCATCGGTGAGCCGCCAACGATTTCAACGGCCGCCGCGGTCGGCAATGCCGTGTTCAACGCCCTGGGCGTCCGTGTCCCATTCATCCCGCTGACCCCGAAGCGCGTCCTCGACGCCCTCAAGAAGGGGGGGAAGGCCTAATGAAGAACTTCAGCTACTACCGGCCGACCACGATTCAAACCGCGCTTCCCTTGCTCGACGACAAGTGGGGCAAGACCGAGCTGCTCGCGGGGGGCACCGACCTCCTCGACTTGCAGAAGGAATACGTCGCCCAACCGGACAAGGTGGTCAGCCTTACCGGAATCCAGGGGGCGTTTCGCGAGATCAGCTCCGGGCAGATTCCCGGCGGAGGCCTGCCCACGATCACGATTGGGGCGGGCGTCAAGCTCGCGGACATTGCCGAGAGCCGGTTGTTGGGGGCGTATCCGGCGCTGACGACTGCCGCAGGCATGATCGCCGGCCCGCAGATTCGCAACATGGGCACGCTCGGCGGCAGCCTGTGCCAGCGCAACCGGTGCTGGTACTTCCGCGACGAGCACGTCCAATGTCTGCTCAAGGGCGGACGGAAATGCTTTGCCCAGGAAGGCGAGAACCAGTACCACGCGATCTTCACGCAGGGGCACCCGTGCGTGATCGTTCACCCGTCCACGCTCGCGCCGCCGTTGATCGCGTTTGGCGCGATGGCCCAGATCGCGGGTCCAAAGGGCAGTCGCGAATTGCCGGTCGAGAAACTGTTCCAGGCCCCAGTCAAGGAGACGCAGCGCGAGCACACACTGGCGCCCAACGAGATCCTGCTGTCCGTGAAGTTCACCGCTGCGGCGCCGCCGGGCTCACGGTTCACCAACGCGAGTTACGAGGTCAAGCAGCGGGAAACCAACGAGTGGCCGCTCGTGCAGGCAGTCGTCGTGTTTCATTACGAGCAGGGGGGCAGGGTGGCCAAGGGCGTCCGCGTGGTGCTCGGCCACGTTGCTCCGACTCCCCTCGTCAGCGAAAGTGCTGCGAAAGCGCTCGAAGGGAAGGAGATCACGGACGCGACGGCCACCGCGGCCGGCGAGGCGGCGTGCGAAGGCGCACGGCCGCTGAGCCAGAATGAGTACAAGGCGCAGCTACTCAAGATTGCCGTGAAGCGCGCCGCGTTGCTCGCGTCAGGCGCAAAGCCCTATTGGAACGACGCGTGACCAATGACCAAAAACCGAATCCCAGTGACCAGTTCCTTTGGTCATTGGGATTTGGTCATTGGACATTTTCAAAGGGGTCATCATGACCGAAGAACTGCACCAAATCCGCTGCATTCACTTGCAATCGAAGTCGATGTCGGTGCACGGCGAGGGGTTCGAGGGCGATGCGGACTACCAGGATGGAATGGGCGACTTCTGGTGCGTGTTGAGCGGCCGATCGCTGGGCCCGGACGACGGCGCCGTCGGCCTGCGCGCCTGTTCCGACCCGGAGCGCGGTTGCCATCAGGAATATTGAGGCGGTCCTCCGCGATCGCGGCATCATTTCTTGGCACGCGCCTTCTCCTGCAGAAGGCGCTTTGCCTTTTCCAACTCACGTTTCCGTGTCGCCGACAGGCCCTTGCCGCCTCGGTTGATGAAATACTGGATCATCCGAATGCCGGACCCGATCCCGCCCGGGCTGACCTTCTTGGTCGCCATGACCCGGGCGATGGTCTTCGCGTCCTTGGTGAACAACCACCTCGGCGGGGACGTCGAGACGGTGTTCACCTTACGGACCCACCGCTTGTCGTTCG
>Ga0066903_100000643_pt1 | contig 22880 bp, 18 predicted proteins | sample PanSoiMetaGPlot1_FD_67491 | JGI IMG/M metagenome (GOLD analysis project Ga0066903, IMG submission 67491) | Tropical forest soil microbial communities from Panama analyzed to predict greenhouse gas emissions - Panama Soil - Plot 1 (version 2) | ecosystem: Environmental > Terrestrial > Soil >... | reverse complement strand
TCCTTGTTCTTCTTGTCGAGTTTCGCGCACGCATCCTCATCGATGCCGGGCGGCGCGACGCCGGCTGCGTTCGGAGCCACCGCGGCCGCATTGCCTGTCTTCAGAGCCATAGTCAACCAATCCCGTCGTTCAGGTGTTATTGTGCGTGGTCAAATCCAAGTGACGCACAGCGTTCTCGCCCTCGAACTTCACGTCGAACGACCATGCGGCGAAGTAGGTCGTCTTCTGGATCTGGTGGCTCATGACGCCCATGCCGAGTGACTTGGTCGCGGCCTCGTCGCCGTTGCTCTGCTTGTAATTGGAACTATCTTTGATGCTGACCTGATCACCGCCGATCTGTACCGTGCGTGTGCCGTCGGAGATGTCGGACGCCTTGGAGAAATTGGGGTAGGGAATCGGGATGGGCCCCGCCGGTGGACTCGGCGGCGACAGGCACACGTCAGGCATGGCGCCGAGGGACTGGTTCGCGTCCTTGCCGGCAGATACTTCCCGGCCGTTCGCGAAGACGTTCTTGCTCATCAGCAGTCTCCTTCCCGACGGTCGACACCAACGACGAACGCTGCCCGCGCGCCGCTATCACTGCCCACATGGCAAAGCGCCAATGGTCCCGGCGCGTAGCCTTCCTGCCAGGCATGCAATGCCTGCGCGAGCAGAACCGGGAGGATCGCGGCACCGATCTCACCGAGGTATTCGACGGGATGCCACAGCTCGAGGGAGTATTGGCTGTCGGCGCTGTTCAGCCGACCCGCCGTGAACAACGCCTCCTTGAACTTGTAGTGCTCGCCGGACAGGTCGGTGAGCCTGTAGGCAATGTCCTTCAACTCGATGCCTGCAGTCCGCAGCGCCTGCCGGACCGCTGCAGTGAGACCGTTGGCGCGCAGCGGATCGGTCCGCTCGATGGTTGCCGTCTCCATGGCGTACCCCTGCCCGAGGATCGACAATTCAGCGGTGTTGCTCGTGCCCGCGCGGCCGACGAGGACCGCGCACGCCGCCTCGCCCGGGAAGAATCCGTTGGAGTTGCTCGGCGTCATCAGCCGACGCCGTTGTATATAGGCGTTCAACGTGGCCTGACTGAGAAAGCTGTCAACACCCGCCACGATCACGCGCCTGGTTTCACCGCGCTCGATTAGATCCTGCGCAACGACGAGCGCATCCGCGCATCCGGTTTGGTCACCGCCAAAGAGTGCCGACCGGGGATGAATCGCCGAACCGAGTCGGTCGCTGATCTCGTCGAGCAGGTCCTCGTCGACGCGGGGCGTGCGCGCAGGACGACTGGCGGCGGCGACGCCAAGCAGCAGCGGAACATTGGCCAGTGAGTCGGCTTCCACCTGCAGACATTCGCGGGTCGCCGGCGCCACCAAATCCGCCAGTTTTCCAATTCCTTCCCACCACTGCGGAAGCTCCACTCTCGCGGCTCTCAACCGTTCACCGGACTCGTAGTCGACCCAGCCGGTCTCGGCGACCGCGCTGATGCCGGCTCGCAAGGCCGCAAGGGTCGCGGCACTGTTGAACCCGAGCGCGGTGACCATTCCGGAACCCATCACGGCCAGCCTCGCCATCAGGATTCCGACCTCGCTCTCCGCGCCTTCGCCAGTTCTTCGAGGTTGCGGTAGTAAGTCTTGCCAGGAGACATTCGCGCACGATGCCACGCGCGCGGCATCTCGCCGATGATGGTCTCTTTGACGTCGAAGACACTTCGTCCCAGGGGCAATGCCACTCGCCACGTCATCGTGAACCGCTCGCGATCCGGTTCCAGCACGATGGTGTCGAGCGACGCTTCGCGCGTCGCATCGCGTCCACGATGTGGAATGAATGTCATCGGCATCGTGCGGTCCGGCAAGTCGAACGTTCGGTATCCGTCCGGTGTCAAGTTGCGCAGGACGACGTGTTCTGCGCCTTTCGGATACGGCATGATTTGATCGGGCGGCGCCGACTGGAAATAGTGCTCGTCGAAATCATCCGGCCACAGCGGCGCCGTATTCTCGATCCACTGTTGATCGTAGGTGCCGGCGTAGGTCACGCGCGGCATCCAGTTGCGGCCGATCGGCGACAGGGCCATCGGGACGAAGTCCCCGCCCGGTTGGTCCACCGGTCGATTGAGCTGCTCGGTGTTCGGCAAGGGTTGGCCGTCGAGGCCTTCCGGGCTTCGCCAGAACCCCTTGCCGACGGGATTGGCCGGGAAGGTGTCGGTCCGTCCCTCGTCGCTGTGCGTGGTGTCCGTGCCGCCATACGCGCAGTCGTATGAGATGGGCAAGGATTCGAACGGGCGGGGGTCGCTGACGCTGATGCCCAGAACGCCGTTGGACCATTCCCGCGTGCCCACGACGGCGAACTCCTTTTCGATCGGACCTACTTTCATGTAGACGCTCGTCCGCGTCACGCTGCGCCCGCGGGGCGCGTACGCGCTGCCGACGAGGAGCACATCACACGCCGGCTTCCGGTGCGCGTAGTCCGTTTCGTAGAGCGGCGCGGACATTCCTGGTTCGCCGCTGAAACGATCTGCTTGTACCAACGGCACGTGCTCCTCGGCCTGAATCGCAACCTCATTCGAGGCAGGTATCGAGTAGGTCGCCTTGACGATGACCACGAGCATCTCGCGACCGTCGCGCTGAAAGCCCATCGTCCAACTGGCCGGAAGTCCGGTGATGTTGGTCAGCCTCATGACGCCAGCCGTCGCTGTTGCCAATCGGCCCGGCTGTCAACCGGGAACAGAACCGATCCATCGAGACATGCCAGCTCGAAGGCGGCCGCCGCTCGCTGGCGCTGGTAACCCTCGCGCAGCACGGTCCGAGCGGACGTCGGCGAGATGGGTTGGCCGGCGAGGTAGCGTTCGGACTCGCTGAATCTCGAACGGTGCTGATGCCACCATGCGTTGACCGCACCAGAGTTGGGCAGCGGCAAGTTGGAGTCGTGCGGATCGATCTCCACTCCCCCCTCCGCCTCCTCGGGGGGATCGTCGTTGAGGTCCAGAAATTCGAGGTCGACGCCGGTGATCATCGAAAATGCTTCCCCGGCGATGCGACCGTGAATCGGATCGTCCAGTTGCAATAGAAGCCACGGCACTGCAATCGGATCGCCGAGCATCCCCAGGGCGCGGATCGCCTCCCGGCGCGTCGCTGGGGACACGGCGAGCGAACGAACGACCTCCTGCACCCATTTCGGTTCCCCGCGCCGCGCCGCCACTTCGAGCGCGACATCCCTGACCGCAGGGATCGGCCACCCGGCCTCGAAAGCCGCCTTCGCCGCATCCGCATCGCCGAATAGTGCCAGACACCATCCGGCCCAGAAGCGGCAGAGGGCCTCGGGGTCGTGCAGTGCCCGTTCTGCCGTACTGGTCAACTCACGCAGATGGGTTTCGCCGGCGGCCCTGAACGCCAACGCCCGCAGCGACGGATCGGGAGAATGGGCGGCGCGCTCGATCTCGGGGGTGGCGTCGAGACGATGAGCGACGAGCGCGCGCAGGCCGATCCGGCGGTGCGAAGGCACGTCGGACGAGCACAGCTGGGTAATTGCCGGTCGAGCCACAGCCGGCTCTGTCCACGCAATCGCGGAGAGCAGCGCGCCTTCGAGCGCCGCATCGGATAGGCCAAGCTGCAGCACGCGGAACATTTCTCTCGAATCCCTGGTTGAGAATGCGACATGTGCGGCGACGAACAGCGTCCCTGGTCCGAGCTCGGCTAGCGCCGCTTTCGCCGCGGCGGCAGCTGCCGCACCTCCTACACGCAAGCCCTCCAAATGAGCGAGCACGCGGGAGTCGAGCTTGGCCAGATGTTTCAACTTGAAATGTGGTGCATGGACGGCCTGACTGCGTTGCATCCACAGGAAAGCAGCCTCACTCGCGTGTTGATCGATGACGTTGCGGTTGACGAGCCTTGAGATCTCCTCCGGATCGAAACCGCGAGGGCGAACACCACGACCGGTCTGAGGTGACACGCTGGACACTCAGTTGATTTGAACGGAACCACCCTTGATGCGGTTGACTCCCGAAGCGTGCGTCGACAGATGCGTGCCTCGCAGCAACAGCCTGCCCTCTTTCGTCAGGGTGATGCTGGCTTTTCCGCACCGGAGGACGAGCTCGTTCTTCGCACTCACGATCACGCGTTCACCATCGGACTCGACCTCTACTTGCCCGGACACGGGGGGGAGCGACAGATCATGATCGCTCTGCAGAACCCCGATGACAATCGGCCGCGCGGGGTCTGCTTCTTCAAACATCAGCACGATCCGCTTCCCGATGTGATCCGCCCGCAGGTCGACAACCGAACGAGCCGGAATCGCTGCAGTGCCCACCTGCTGCACGAAGGACACAAGAGGCGTGCGCGTCTCTTCTCTGATCCCCAGCAACTCGCCGACCACGACACCGGAAATCTGCTGCACCTCCGTAGCCGAACGGGACAGGAGGGGCAGCAATTCGTCGCCAGGCTGGAATTCGATGGTCGCCAGATTCTCCTGCTCTGTCTGCTTGGTTCCCTTCATGACACGCTCCGCTGCCGTGGGGCTAGTTCTGAGTGACTTTGCTGCCCTTCATGATGACGTCGCCGTCCGCTTTGGCGTTAATCTTGCCGCTCCCCTGAATGGTGATGTCCTTGCCCTTGATGACGATCGTCCCGTCTTTCTTCATGGTGATGCTGGCATCACCCGTCTTGAGGACAATTTCGTCGCCGGCCTCAAGTCCAGAATTGTTCGCAACCTTGATCAAATCGCTCTTGCCGACCTCAGTGGCACGACCGCCCTTGACGTTGCGCGACTCATCGCCGCCGATCGACATCGACGCATTCGCAGTGACGCTGGTCGTCTGCGCAGCGCCGACCTTGATTGACCGGGCGCCGGCCACGTTCGTCGATTGGCTCGCGCCGACGTTGGTGGCCTGGATCGCGCCGACGTTGATCATCTGGGCTGCGCCGACCGACACCACCTGCGCCGCGCCGACGGTGATCGCCTCTGCTCCGCCCACCGTGTGCGCACGCGCTGCACCGACCGTGTGGGCTTCGGCGAGGCCAATCGTCGTGGCCTGCGCAGCGGTAACTGTGTGCGTCCGCGCTCCAGTGACCGTCACATCTTCCCCACCGCCGACCTTTTCCGACCGATGGCCCGCAATCGAAATCGTCTCCGTCCCGCCGACGGTCTCTTTGCGATTGATGTCGATGTTCACCGTCTGGTTCTTGACGACGTGCTGCGTCTGGTTGCCGCCCACCGTTTCCGAATCATCCACGTCGACCTTGTCCGTCCGGCAGTTGTGGATCGTCGACGTCTGGTCGTGCTCGATCACGGTGTCCATGTTGAACTGGCCGTGGATGTACACACGCTCCTTGCCGGCCGTGTCGTCGAGCGACATCTCGTTGTTGCCCGACCCCTTGTGCGTGTCGGACTTGACGCCGCTGATGACGGCGCCCGCGGGGAAACCGAACGGCGGCAGCTGCTCCGCGTTGTAGACGCGGCCGATGATGATCGGCTGATCGGGGTCCCCCTCGAGGAAGCCGACGACGACCTCCTGCCCGATGCGCGGCGTCGCGATCGCACCCCATCCCTTGCCGGCCCAGGGTGACGAGACCCGAATCCAGCAGGAGCTGTTCTCGTCCTTCTTGCCGCGCCGATCCCAGTGGAACTGCACCTTCACGCGGCCGTACTTGTCGGTGTAGATCTGGTCGCCGCCGGGACCGACGACGACCGCGGTCTGCGGACCCTGCACGAACGGCTTCGGCGTCAGCCGCTTCGGACGGAACTGCTGACTGGTCGGCATCGCCACGAACGCGCAGTTGTAGCTCGTGCCGGGACCTTCGGGCAGCGACTCGTAGTTCTCGAAGGTGAGATCGTAGTTCGCGCTCACGATCAGGTATTCCTTGTTCTGATCGTCGCGCGGATGGTGCTCGAGCGTCAGCGTCGAGCCGACCGCGACCCCGCGCGCGTTCGTCGTCGCCCGCACGGTCTCGAACTGCGTGCCGAGCTCGTCGATGCGGACGGACGCGTACTGCTCGCCGTCGGGCGTCTGCACGTAGAACCCCGGGTAGTCGTACACTTCGTAGTCGCTCGGCGTGTAGCCGCGCGGCAGCGTCTTGTTGGTCTTGAGCTCGACGCTCGGCCGCTCGAGATCGTAGTCGTCGTGCACGAACGCGCCCGGCTGGATCTCACGCGAGAAGTCCCACGCGAACACGTGTTCGGTGTCCGGCTTCACCTGCTGCATGGGGGCGATGTAGGGCAGCTTCTCGTAGCCGGCCGCCGGCGTGTGCTTGCTGGTCGAGTCCGTCAGCACCATCGTGTCGTGCCCCTCGGTGTGCCGGAAGTAGTAGGTGATCCCTTCCTGCTCCATCAGGCGGCTGATGAAGTTGAAGTCGGTCTCACGGTACTGGACGCAGTAGTTCCACTTCTTGTACGTGCCCGTCAAATCGAGCTTGAAGTCCGCCGCCGGATGGTCGGCGAACACCTGCTTGATGATGTCGGGGACCTTCATGTCCTGGAAGATCCGGCAGTCGGCGGTGCGCGTGAGGAACCACAGCCACGAACGGACGGTCGCCTGGTAGCGGTGGTAGCGGCCGTACATGCCGGCCTGCGCAAAGCGCGTGACGTAGCCGTTGAAGTACCGCGTACTGTCGTCGGGAAGCTGGAGCTTGATCGTGACGTTCTTGCCGAGGATGTCGTCGAGGTTGACGTTGTCCTTCGTGCTCAGCAGATCCAGCTGATACTCGAAGAGACGGCTCATCTCCTCGTGCGCGGTCATACCGTGGAACAGCAGGACGTCCTCGCCGAGGGGCGTGACGATGGACATCACCCGAGTCATGACCTCTCCAGCCATGGGCGTGTATCCTTTCCGGGTCCCCGGGCATCACGTCGCAGGTCCCAGGGTGCGATCGACTGAGCTGCCTAAGCCTACCGCAATCGTCAGCCGCCGAGAACGGCACGGACGACCAGTCCAGGCACGGGCACCCCAGATTCCATGCGTAATTCGGCCTGTCCGATCTCGGGGACAAATCCGTTACTGGCGAGCAGCCGCTCGACATACGGGCGCGAATGCGTGTAACGGCCATGCGTCTCGAGGTGATAAGCGGGCGCATCCTCGCCCCGCCCGTGCTCGAGCGTAAAGACGAACATGCCGCCCGGACGGAGCGCCCGCGCCGCCGCCGCGATGACCTCGTCCAGCGCGCCGAAGTACACGAGCGTGTCGGCGGAGACGATCACGTCGAACCCGTCCGCGCGCTCGCGCAGATAGCCGGTCAGCTCGGTCTGCAGCAGCTCGTCGTAGACCTGCTTCTCCTTCGCCTGGGCGAGCATGCCCGACGACAGATCGACACCGATGAGCCGCCGCGCGTATCGGCGGACGAGCGGGCCGCAGAGCCCCGTGCCGCAGCCGGCATCGAGGACGTCGAGCGACTGCGACGGCTCGACTCCCGCATCGTCCAGCATCGCGCTCACCACGGCCGGCGCGCGATACGAGAGCTTCGCGAGCTTCGACTCGAAGCTCGCGGCGAAATTGTCGAACGTCTGCTCGACGAACCTGTCGGACGCCCTGGCCGGCGTGTCGCGGCCGGTGCACGCCGCGAGCATGTGCATCGCGATGGGATCGCCCGGCGCATCGGCCAGCCACTCCTCGAAGATGCGGACGGCCTTGTCGGTCTCGCCGAGCGTGCAGTGCGCGAGCGCGAGGAGCTTGCGCGCCTCGGGATGCTTCGGTCTGAGCGTAATGACCTTGCAGAAGCAGGCGACGGCTTCCGGACGGCGCTTCAAGCCGTAGAGGAGGATGCCGAGGTTCGTGTAGGCGTCGATGTGCTCGGGCTTCAGCCGGATGGCCGTGCGGTACGCCTGCTCGGCCTCCGCCAGCTTCCCGGTCGCGCGCAGCAGCACGCCGAGATTGCTGTACGCGTTCGCGTGACCGGCATCGATCGCGATCGCGCGGGTGTACGCATCGATGGCCTCGTCGAAGCGTTCCGACTCCTGCAGCACGATCCCGAGATTGTTGTACCAGTCAGCCGCGTCGGGCACGAGCGCAAGGCTCTCGCGGATCAGCGCGACGCCGTCCTGGCTGCGCCCCATCTGGTGTGCGAGCACGCCGGAGAAGTGCATCGCGCGCGCGTTCTCCGGATCGACCTTGAGAATCTCCCTGAACACTGCTTCCGCGCCGGCGAACTCCTCCTGCCGCTGCAGCTGGATCGCGAGCTCGAGCGCTTCATCGACGGTCAGCTCGCGAGCCTTCTCGTCCTCGACGTCGTCGGGTGTTTGTCGGAGCACGTCCTGCATCTGCTCACCAAACATGTTCGTACTTCCCGTTGCTTCCCGCAGGCCGGTGAAGGACGCGGCCTGACGTCAATGCCGAATGCCGAATGCCAAATGCCGAATGCCAAATGCCAAATGCCGAATGCCAAATGCCAAAAGTTCAGTCGAACTGATAGTCGAAGTTGCCGTTCGCGGCGTTGAGGCGCACGCCCTTGAGCGTCATCCCTTCCATCGTCCGCTTGAGGAACTCGTGGCTGATCTCCGGAAGGACCGTGTTCGTGAGAATCGCGTCCACCATGCGGCCGCCGCTCTCGACCTCGGTGCACCGGCTGACGATCAGCTTCACCGCCGCCTCGTCGTAGGTGAACGGAATCCTGTGGTGGTCCTCGACGCGGCGCGCGATTCGACCGAGCTGCAGCCGGACGATGCTCGCGAGCATCGCGTCGCTCAACGGATAGTACGGAATGGTCACGAGGCGTCCGAGGAGCGCCGCCGGGAACTTCTTGAGCAGCGGCTCGCGCAGCGCCTTCGCGATCCCCTCCGAATCCGGCATCAGCTCGGGGTCCTTGCACATGCTGACGATGAGCTCCGTGCCGACGTTCGACGTCAGCAGGATCACCGTGTTCTTGAAATCGATGTAGCGCCCTTCGGCATCCTCCATCCACCCCTTGTCGAAGACCTGGAAGAAGAGCTCGTGCACGTCGGAATGCGCCTTCTCGATCTCGTCCAGCAGAACGACGCTGTAGGGCCGGCGGCGGACGGCTTCCGTCAGGATGCCGCCTTCGCCGTAGCCGACGTATCCCGGCGGCGATCCCTTGAGCGTGGAGACGGTGTGCTTCTCCTGGAACTCGCTCATGTTGATCGTGATGACGTTCTGTTCACCGCCGTACAGCGCCTCGGCGAGCGTCAGCGCCGTCTCGGTCTTGCCCACGCCCGACGGACCGCACAGCATGAACACGCCGATCGGCTTGCTGGGATTGTCGAGCTTCGCGCGCGACGTGTGGATGCGCCGCGCGATCATGTCGAGCGCATGGCGCTGGCCGATGACGCGCTGGTTGAGCGTATCGGCCAGGTTCAGCAGCGACTCGACCTCGTTCTTCACCATGCGTCCCACCGGCACGCCCGTCCAGTCCTGGACGACGGCGGCGACGGCTTGTTCGTCCACGCTGGGCAGGATCAGCGGCGACTCTCCCTGCACGGTAGCGAGTTGCGACTGGATGTCTTTCAACTCCGCGAGAAGCTGCGCGCGCGCCTCCGGCGTCAGTCTCTGGATGGTGGCCGTCGGGGGCGGACCGTTACCGATCGGTGCGGCCGCGTCGGCGACCGCGGCAGCGACGGCACTCCCGGCGCCGGCCGCGGCGGCGACCGCGACGGCGTCGGCGGTCTTCGCTACAGGCTCGGGCGGCGCCTGGACCGCCACGTCGGCGTCCTTCCGCAGGATCGCGCGGATTTCGAGGAGGCGATCGGCGAGCGTGTGCTCCTCCTCCCAGCGCTTTTCGAGCTCGCCGCAGCGGGCCTGCGCCTCGGTGAGCTTCGTCTCGGCCGCCGTCCGGCGATCCGCAACGTTCACGCCGACGGCCTCTTCGCGCCCGATGATCCCCAGCTCGATCTGCAGCGCTTCGATCGTCCGGCGGCAGTCCTCGAGCTGCGGCGGCACGGCGTGCTGGCTGATCGCCACGCGCGCGCAGACGGTATCCAGCAGGCTGACGGCCTTGTCGGGGAGCTGACGCGCGGGGATGTAGCGGTGCGAGAGGCGCACCGCGGCCTCGAGCGCCTCGTCGAGCAGCTGGACGCGGTGGTGCTTCTCGAGCGTGGACGCCACGCCGCGCACCATGAGCGTCGCCTTCTCCTCGGTCGGCTCCGAGACCTGCACGACCTGGAAGCGCCGCGTCAGCGCCGGATCCTTCTCGATGTATTTCTTGTATTCCGTCCAGGTCGTCGCGGCGATCGTGCGCAGCGTGCCGCGCGCGAGCGCGGGCTTCAGGAGGTTGGCCGCGTCCCCCGTGCCGGCCGCGCCGCCGGCGCCGATGAGCGTGTGCGCTTCGTCGACGAAGAGGATGATCGGCTCGGGCGACGCCTGCACTTCGTCGATCACCTGGCGGAGCCGGTTCTCGAACTCCCCCTTCATGCTGGCGCCCGCCTGCAGCAGGCCGATGTCGAGCGTGTAGACCTGCACGTTCTTCAGCGGCGGGGGCACGTCGCCGCGCGCGATGCGCGCCGCGAATCCCTCGACGACCGCGGTCTTGCCGACGCCGGCCTCACCCGTGAGGATCGGGTTGTTCTGCCGGCGGCGCATGAGGATGTCCACGATCTGGCGGATCTCCTCGTCGCGTCCGCTCACGGGATCGAGCTGGCCGTTCCTGGCGCGCTCCGTCAGGTTCGTGGCGTACCGCTTGAGCGCCTCCTTCTTCCCGAGCTGCGCGGGCGCCATCGCGCCGCTCGCCTCGCCGGGCGCCGCGAGCGACGAGTTGTCGGTCGCCCCGAGCGCGTCCTCGGGCGAGCCGTTCACGATCTTCACGAACTGCTCGGTCAGCGTGTCGGACTTGATCGCTTCGAAGTGCCGCGAGATCGCCATCAGGGCGTTGCGCAGCGACGGCGTCTTGACCATGCCGACCATCAGGTGGCCCGTCCGCACGCGGGTGTCTCCGAACATCAGGGTGGAGTACACCCAGCCGCGCTCGACGGCGTTCTCGACGTGCGTCGACAGATCCGAGATGGAGGTCGCGCCGCGCGGCAGGCGATCGAGCGCTTCGGTGATGTCCTTCGCCACGCGCGACGCATCGACTTCGAAGTGCCGGATGATGCGGTGCATGTCGGAATCGGGCGTCTGGAGGATCTGCTGAATCCAGTGCACGAGCTCGACGTACGGGTTTCCGCGCAGCTTGCAGAACACCGTGGCGCCCTCGATGGCCTTGTAGGACAGGCTGTTCAACTTGCCGAACAATGCAGAACGACTGATCTCGGTCATGCGACTCGTTCCCGCTCCACCCACGTTTCACCGTCGAGGTACAGGTCCGCGGCGTCGGAGGGCGACGTCCGGGTGCCAAGCCACGTGGTCCAGCCAAGCTGTCCCTGCATTCCCAGCTTCAACGACGGCACCTCGTCGCGCCTGAGGTGCAGCCGCAGGTCCCAATCGAGCTCGAAACAGAAATAGAACCGCACCCAGTCCACGAGTTTTCTCAGGAGCCGTCCGCTGCGCACCGAGCGCGGCTGGCCCGACTCGCGGCCGGGAAGAAAGTCTTCGTACTGCGCCAGCGTCAGGGGTCCCAGATGGATCCGGAACTTGCTCTGGTGGTCCCAGACGCGGCCGCCCGCGACGGCGTCCACGCCGAGGCTCTTGCCGTACGGGCGCAGATGCGTGCGGTCCTTCGGCGAGAGGATCAGCCAGTGGCCGACGAACTCCTCGATGCGCGCCGGCACGCGGAAGAACTGACGGACGATGGCGGCGAGTCCGTCCGCGTTGCGGACCTGCCGCACGAGCGTTCCCACGTGAAACAGCTTCGCCAGGTCGGGGACCCTGTCGCCGTGGCGCAGCGACGACGGGGCGATCCCGATGAACGCGCCGACGTAGGTCCGGTACTGATCCTCGTCGGCCCGATCGCGGTTGACGTGCGGCTGCGCCTGCGCCCACGCGCGGTACAGCAGCGCGAGAAACCGGTGGTTGAGCAGATCGAGGAACCGGCTGAGCGTCGGATCTCCCGCGTGACGCAGCCGATGCCGCGCGTACTCGGTGATGTGGATCGGCAGCGGCCCGTTGGGTCCGAGCATGCCGAAGAGCCTCACCTGCAGGCGAGGCGGCGCGCCGTCCTTCCCGAACTCGAGCGCCGCGACCGACGAGGGGGCGAACGACAGGTCCGGCTCCTGTCCGAGCCTGACGGGCTCGTCGACGGGACGCAGCGCCATGCCCCATCGGGGCTTGTGGTCGTACAGGCACTCGAGCCGCCGCAACGTCTGATAGAAGTCGTACCGGTACGGCTCCATCGCGACGTCCGACAGGAACGTCAGAGCGTCGGCCTGGTGCCCCAGTTTGGCGTCCATCGGTTGATCTCGCCTCGACTCTGCGACCGCAGGACGGTCTCCGTCACCGAGTTGATCGACACGTATCGCGCGAAGTACTGATCGAGCACGGCTCCGAGCAGGAATGCGCTTCCGCCCTCGAACGCCATCTCGTCGACATCCAGGGTGATCTCGACGCCTCGACCGAACGCAATCGGCCCGCGCGCCGGCAGACGCCGGACGACGCGCCGCACCGCGACCGACAGGATGCCCTCGATCTGGCGCTTCGCGCTGACGTCGGTCGTCGTCGCGTACAGCTCGAGCAGGTCGCGCAGCGCCGCGGCTCCCTGCGCGCCCGTCGCGTCGACGAGCGACAGGTAGTTCAGCGACAGATGACTGATCGCGCGCCACGAGATCTGCCGGTCGGCCAGCGCCGAATACGGCGCGCTCGGATTGCAGATCGCGCGAACGCTCGTGACCGGCGCGGCGATGCTCAGCGTGAAGTCGCTCTGCCCGAGCCCCCTCGGCATCTGCAGCACGAGGTCGCGGTTGGTACACAGCGCCTGGATCGACAGCTGCCGCAGGTCCGCCGAATACGGTGCCTCGGCGGAATCGACCAGCGACAGGAACACTTCGCTCCCGATGTAACTCGATCGCGGCCCGCGCCGCCGCTTGTCCGGCGGGATGACGCGCGGTTCGCGGCGCGTCGTGAAATACGCCGTCTGCGGGTGCTCGTGGTCGGTGCTCTCGGCCGAGTAGAACGGCAGGAAGTGCTGCTCGCTGTCGTCCGCCGCGCCGTGGCCGATCACGTCGGTCACCTGGTAGACCTCGAAGTCGAGCGGCCGCGTGCGGTCCGCCACCACGTGGAACTCGAACGTCGAGTCGTTCACGTGGATCCGATCCATGCGCGGCTTCTCGAAGAGATTGATCGCCGGCGTGCAGTGCAGCTGCAGGCAGTCCCTGTCGACGACGCTCTCGAGCGTCGCGTCTCCCCTGCCCACCAGGATCACGATCTCGACTTCGTTGTGCACGATCCGCCGGAGGCTCGGCGCGAGGCCCGCCAGCTCGATGAAGCGGTAGCGCTGCGGCAGCGTGAAGTACTCCTGCAGCAGGCGATAGCCCTGGAACGAGCGCAGGCTGACGGGCAGCAGCGCCTCTTCGTCCGAGAACCCGACCGGCCGGATCGCGGATGCCGGCAGCAGGGTGAGGTCGGACGGGCGGGCGCCGATCGGCCGGACCAGCACACCCAGACCCGCCGCGAGGCACAGCTCCAGCAGCTTGTTGGCGACGTCGTCGTGCTTGCCCAGGTAGAAGCAGAGGCGATCGATCTTCGTCTGCGCGAAATTGACGCCGGCGGTGGTCTTGAGCCGGATGCGCAGGCCGCCGCGGATCCGCTGGCTGATCGGCAGCGTGTTCAGCGGCAGATCCGGCGCGTACGAGAAGTAGCTCGCCGACGCCACCTCGAGCGGCCAGAGCGTGACGTCATGCGCCGTCCGGAATTCACAGGCGGTCGCGTCGTCCGGACCGCCGATCGAATGCAGCGAGGTGCCGCGCGGCACGGTGCGCGTGCCGCTCGCGAGGCCGGGATCGTTCAGGTCGGGATGGAGCTGCGCCACCAGCATGGACGGCGTGGGCGCGAGGTAGTGCGGATAGACGATCTCGAGCAGCGACTGCGTGAAGCGCGGAAACTCGGAGTCGAGCTTCAGCTGCACGCGGGCGGCGAGAAACGCCGCCCCCTCGACCAGCCGCTCGACGTAGGGATCCTTGATCTCGGTGCCGTTGATGGCGAGACGCGCGGCGATCTTGGGGAACTGCTGCGCGAATTCCGCACCCATCTCCTTGAGATGGTCCAGCTCGGACTGGTAGTAGCGCAGCAGACGTGGATCCATCAGACCACCCGCGTCGGCGCAAGGTCGGCGACCTCCACCTGTCCGGTCTCGAGATCGATCTCGGTCCGCAGCAGCATCTCCAGCGGGAGCGGCTCGGCCCAGAGCTGGCCGGAAATCTCCACGCCGATGACGTTGTGATGGTCCATGGCGGCGGTCTCGAGCGCGCGCACCCGAAGCGTGGCGGGGAGAATCCGCGGCTCGAAATCGAGGATGGCCTGGCGGATGGCGCGTTCGAGGTCGGGCACTTCGAGCGTCGAGGCCGTCTGGCCCGACAGGGCGGGCAGGCCGAAGTTGATCACGGAGCGCCTCGCGAGCGGCAGCGTCGCCGGATCCATGTGATCGTCGAGCTTGGTCGTGTTGAACAGCCACGCGAGGTCCCGCAGGACCGCCTCGCGCAGCCGCCGCTTGGAAATCACGCGCTGCTGGCGCAGCTCGAGCTTCTTGTCGGGCTCTTCGTCGGTCAGCCGATCGAGGAGCGCGGGCTGCAGCTGATCCTGGGGTCCGGGCTGATCAGCCATGATCCGGGCCTGTGCTCTCGGGCGCCGGATCTCCGTCGGGGGTGATCGAGAGCGCGCGAATCTCGAGAAAGGGTGTGTCGCCGGTGTCCGTGGTGATGATGCGCTGGCCCAGCCCACGGTACGCCTCGTCGGCGAACGACTCCCACAGTGTCTTGCGCGAGAGCGCGAGCGCGCCGTCTTCTGCGCCCTGCGACCCGGGATACCGCGTCGGGACGAGCGCCAGCGACTCGCCGCCGTTCTGAAAACCGAGGCGCGCGGGCATCCACACGAGGTCGCGCAGGTCCTCCGGCGCCTCCATGGTGACCTCGCGCACGCGCGAGAACGGCACCCAGTAGTACCGTCCGTTGATGATGGCCTCCATCACGGGCCCGAGACGGGAGTCCGCGTCGGCGATCCAGTCGAACGGCCGCCCGTCGATGCTGCCGCTCGACGTCGGCGCCTCCTCGAAGGCGCGCTGCCGCAGCTCCTCGGACTGGGACGCTTCGCCGCGTCCCGCCTGAAGACGCGACTCGATCAGCAGCGCGAGCCACTGCTCCGGCTCGCCGAGCACCATCGGCGACTTCTTCCCCTCGAAGACGTCGTCGCGGACGGCCTCGCAGCGCACGGCGTCGCCGTACATCTGCGCCATGGGCAGGGCGAGGGGATCGAGCTCCGAGGCGACCGTGAGCTGGTTCAGCGCGCGATCCCACTGCCCGAGCACGCAGAGGAGCTGGAAGAGGAAGACGCGAAGCTTCGGGTCGGACGGCCGCGCGCGAACGTCTTCCTGGAGCCGCGCCAGGGCGGCGTGGGGATCCCCGTCCTTCAACGTACGTTCGGCAGCGTCCGAAAGGCTCATCGTCTATGTCGCGATCGTCCATTCGTCCTGGAACGTCGTCGCCCCCTGCGGAAGGCCGTCCTGCCCCTGCGGCGTGTACTCCACGTTGATCTTGTTGAACGAGAAGGCCACGCGCTCGAGCAGCACGGGGCTCGACGACTCGTCGCCGGCCTGGACGTCGAGCGACATCACCCGGCCGTTCTCGATCTTGATCTTCATGTACTCGAGAGGGTTCTTGCCGATCTTCCTGAGGGTCAGCGTCGCCTCGGTGATCAGCTCGTTGTTGCGCAGCGCCGCCATCAGCGCGGTGGACGCCTTGTCGACGCGCTTGGTGATGCGCAGCTCGCGCACGGTGGCCTTCCCCGACGTGTTGCCGCCGCCCAGGGAAGGCTTGCCCTGCATGCCCCAGGACCAGGCAATCACCTCGATCTCGTCCTTGTGCTTGCTGTCCTGGGACTCGCCGTTGATCTTGCCCGACTTGGCGCCTTTCACGGCGAGGAACATGTCCCCGGCGCCGGGACCTTTCGCGGCGCCGGGATCGATATTAGGAGGAGCCACTTCACTACTCCCGCGTCGAAGCGCTTACGCTTCCTTCTGGGCCTTGAGGTCGTACTTGAAGTGGATGCCGGCGTCGAGCGAACCGTCCGCCTTCTGCGGCTTGTACTCCACGTTGACCTTCGCAAAGGCGAGGCTGACGTTCTCGTTCGAGCCGTCGGAGCCGTTGCCGCCGTGCGTCACGCTCGTCACGATGACGTCGTTCATCTTGATGACGAGGAACTCCTGCTGCCCCTTGCCGGCCTTGCGATGCGTGATCGTGGCCTCCTTGAGGTGGACGCCGGTCGCGCACGACTGCATGAGGATCGGAGAGGCCTTGTCGATCTTGTGTGTGAACGACAGATCGTGGAACGACGCCTTGCCCTCGCCGCCGCCGGTGCCGTAGCTCATCGATCCGGCGTTGCTCACGCCCCAGGAGTACGACAGCACTTCGATTTCATCCTTGTGCTTGTCGTCGATGGATTCCCCCTTGATGTCCCCGAGTTTCGCGAAAATGTCTGATGCCATAATTCAACGCTCCTCTGCCCCTTCTCTCTAATGAACGACCAGCCCCCCAAATACGAAGACTGTGGCTCGGAAGACGCTAACCGGCTTTCGCCGACGGCAGCTTCGAGACGAGACGCAGCGACACGGTCAGTCCTTCCAGCTGATAGTGCGGACGCAGGAAGAACTTTGCAGAGTAGTAACCAGGGTTCCCTTCCACTTCAGCGACCTGCACCTCGGCGGCCGCGAGCGGCTTCATGGCCTTGGTGGTCTCGCTCGAGTGGGCGGGGTCGCCGTCCACGTAGTTCATGATCCACTTCTGCAGCCACTCCTGCATGGCGTCGCGTTCCTTGAACGACCCGATTTTGTCCCGGACGATGCATTTCAGGTAGTGCGCAAAACGGCAGCATGCAAACAGATACGGCAGCCGTGCGGACAGGTTCGCGTTCGCCGTGGCATCCGGATCCGTGTACTCGAACGGTTTCTGTACCGACTGCGCGCCGATGAACGCCGCGAAGTCGGAGTTCTTGCGGTGCAGCAGCGGCATGAAGCCGTTCTTCGCGAGTTCCGCCTCGCGACGATCGCTGATGGCGATCTCCGTCGGGCACTTCATGTCCACGCCGCCGTCGTCGGTCGGGAACGTGTGGACGGGAAGCCCCTCCACCGCGCCACCGGATTCGACGCCGCGGATGCGCGAGCACCACCCGTACAGCTTGAACGACCGGTTGATGTTCGTCGCCATGGCGTAGGCGGCGTTGGCCCAGGTGTAGCGGCTGTGATCCGCCGCGCCCGTGTCTTCCTCGAACGCGAACTCCTCGACCGGATTGGTCTTCGCGCCGTACGGGAGCCGCGCGAGGAACCGCGGCATGGCGAGGCCGAGATACCGTGAATCCTCCGATTCGCGCAGGGAGCGCCACGCGGCGTACTCCGGCGTCGTGAAGATCTTCGTGAGATCGCGCGGGTTGGCCAGCTCCTGCCACGACGACATCTGCATGATCGTCGGCGACGCCGCGGCGATGAACGGCGTGTGCGCGGCGGCGGCGACCTGCGACATCTCGCCGAGCAGCTCGACGTCGGGCGGCGTCTGGTCGAAGTAGTAGTCGCCCACGAGGCAGCCGAACGGCTCGCCGCCGAACTGGCCGTACTCGGCGTCGTAGATCTTCTTGAAGAGCGGGCTCTGATCCCAGGCCGTGCCCTTGAAGCGCTTGAGGGTCTTGCCGAGATCGTTCTTGCTGATGTTCAGGAAACGGATCTTGAGCATTTCGTCCGTTTCGGTGTTGTTCACGAGGTGGTGGATGCCGCGCCACGCGCCTTCCAGCTTCTGGAAGTCCTCGTGGTGCAGGATCAGGTTGATCTGTTCGGTGAGCTTCTTGTCCAGCTGCGCGATGATCGCCTCGATCGATTTGACGGTGTCACCGCTAATCAGCTTGGTCTGAGCGAGCGCCTGTTCGGCGAGGGTGCGGACCGCGCGTTCGACGGCCTCCTTGGCTTCGTCGGTCTTCGGCTTGAACTCCTTCTTCAGGAGCGAGTCGAAGTCGCTGACCTCCGTTGCCCCGATCGCCGACGTTTGCTCTTGCTGGGCTTTGGGATCTGCCATGTTGTTCTCCGGTTGACGTCACGTCGGGATCAGGAGGCTTCGCCCTCGCCCGTGTTCTTCGTGGCCGCGAGCGTCTGCAGCAGCGCCGGATCCTGGAGGAGCTTGCTGACCAGATCCTCCGCGCCGCTCTTGCCATCCATATAGGTGATCAGGTTGGACAATTGTTTCCGCGCTTCGAGGAGCTTGTTGAGCGCGTCCACCTTGGACGCGACGGCGGCCGGGGAGAAGTCGTCCATGCTGTCGAACGTCAGTTCGACGCTGAGGTTGCCTTCGCCGGTCAGGGTGTTGGGCACCTGGAACGCGAGACGCGGCTTGAGCGCCTTCATCCGGCTGTCGAAGTTGTCGACGTCGATCTCGAGGAACTTCCGATCGGCGACGGGCGGGAGCGGCTCCGCCGGCTTGCCCGACAGATCCGCCAGGACGCCCATCACGAAGGGCAGCTGGATCTTCTTTTCAGCTCCGTAGAGCTCGACGTCGTACTCGATCTGGACCCTGGGGGCGCGGTTGCGCCCGATGAATTTCTGACTGCTGGCCTTTGCCACGACATACCTCCGGGAAGGAAATGCGCCGCTCTACTCGTCCTTCAGCCCGCCCGCCGATTTCGCCACCGCGAGCGCGTCGGGGGCGATGTCGGCCAGTACCTCCAGAAAATCCTTCGCGACGAGACGCTTCGCGCGCTCGACGAACAGGGGAATCGGACTCGACGGCTCGTTGCGCCGGAAGTATTCGGCCACGGCGTCCAGCGCGCGGACCGCATCCTGCCGGGACTTGATCGCGCCGCCCGCGAACGCGACTTCGACCGCGCCGCTCCCGTCCGACGCCACCGAGCCGTCGCCGGCCTCGCCGGCGGGTGCGCGGGCTGCAAGCTGTTCGCGGCATACCTTTCCAAGCTTCGCGAACTGGGTGACGAGAGGGTCGAAATCGGGCGCGACGTCGGGACCGCCTTCGCTGCGCATCCGCGCGTCGATGCTGCTCAGCGCGGCGCTGGCGGCCGTCACGCTCTCGTCGAGCGCGGTCAGCTCCTCGGCCGGGAGCTCCTTGAACGCGTTCTGGATGGCCGCTTCTTCCGCCCGGCTCTCGTCCTTGCCGGGGGGGACCACTCCACGCGCAATCTCAATGTCGCGGAGGCTGAAGCGCCCGTGCTGCCGGCTCGTCACCAGCGGCAGGCGCCAGACGCGATCCACGACGGCCATCCGATCCGCTAAACAGTTCAGCGCGTTCCGTCTGGCAACGGCGTCCTCGTCAAGCAGAGGATACACCTGCGGCCAGTAGCTCTCGAGCCACTGCGACGCGGTCGTCAGGACATGCGCGAACTCCGGGAGTCCGTCGGTTCGAAGCATCGCCGTCCCCAGGTACGCGAGCAGACGGAGATCCTTGCTCTTGCTCAAACCCTCCAGTGCATCGGACCGGATTCGATTCCACTGCCGGGACTTCGCCAGTTCCTTCTCGGCGTCAGTTTCGGGCGGCGCCTCCGGTGGACGGACCTGGCCGAATAGCCGGAGCGCGTCGAAACTGGAGAGGACGCCGGTCTCGTCGAGATTCACGCCACAGGGCTGCTCTGGAGAAATCGGCTGAATCAGCGACTGGCCGTCCCACCGGGCATTCATGACGAAGCCTCGTGTTCCCGATCATATGCGTGTTCGCAGGAACGCCAGCGCATTCTACTCGAAAACGGATGGCCGAAAAGCCCGCCTCAGCTACGTAGTGCGTCGGCAATAAGAACCGTTACATTGTCAGGAGCGCCCGCGTCCAGTGCCGCTTTGACCAGCCCCTCGGCCGCCGCCCGCGGGTCTGCCGATTGCATCCACACCGAAATCGCCGACTCCGGAACCACACGGGTCAGCCCATCCGAACACAGCAAGTACCTGTCGTCGGCCTGGACCGCGTCACGATGGAGATCCAGCGTCAGGTCCCCTTCTATCCCTACGGCCCTGGTGATCACGCTGGATTCGAGAGCGGGCATCCCGGCCAGGGCCGCCAGGCTGTGATCCTGTGTCAACTGCTGGAGCGTGCCGCCCCGCCAGCGGTACGCACGGCTGTCACCGGCCCAGAGGATGGCCGACCGCGGTCCACGTAACAGAAGCACGACGACGGTGCTCCCGCATCGTTCCGCGGGATCCGACCCCGTCGAGGTCCTGACGAGATGGTCGTTGACGTCCTGCACCCGCAGACGCGCAGCGTCGATTGCCTCTTCGAACGTTCCGTCGAGCGGAAAATCGTTCAGGGCGTCGCAGACCATCCGGCTGGCGACCTCGCCGTGGCTGTGCCCTCCCATGCCATCGGCAACGGCCCAGACCCCGGCCTCCGGGCGGTCCACGAACCCGTCTTCGTTGTTGCTGCGCACCCGTCCGACGTCCGATACGGCGGCCGACACGAAGTAAAGGGGCCCGCCCTCATCGGCGATCGGCGTGCCAGGGATGGTCAGATCCTCGGAGACGCGGGCCGGGAGGGCATGCCAGCGGTGCTCCGTCCATGACCCGTCCAGAAGGGCGGTATAGAGCTCGGGACCCGGCAACCCCTTGAGAATGAGGCTGCTGGGCTCCACGACCGAGGAGCCCTCGGTCCAGAACATCACCAGCGGCCGGTACTTCGCTTCGAGCTGCAGCGAGAGCAGCTGCTCGAGCGCCGACGGCATGTCGAACGCGCGCGCCAGCGGGAGCTGCCATGGCTGCGGATTGTCGGTCAGGATCATCGACGCGGCAGGATCGAGCACCACGTCGGAGGGGATGATGGCGGCCGCGAGTTCCTGCTCGAGCTCCATCACGCCCCGATCGAACCGGTCGAAGTCCACGCGCTCGGTCGCCAGGGTTTCGATGACCAGCCGCTCGGCGGCCTCGAAGAATCGGGCTGACGAGGCGGCCGAGACGAGACTGACATCTGGCGGGAGCTCGGCGACGAGCGTGAGCGGGAAGTATCTGCCCACTTGATCGACACTCGGCGCAACCACCCCGATCACCGGAGCCGGTCCGCTGGCTCCTCCGCCGCAGACGAACCTCCATGCCGGACTCGTCAAGTAGATGTTCAGCCAGCCCGGTCCGAGCGTCGTCCGGCTCGCCGCGAGGCATTCGCGCAGCCACGTGTCCCACGCGTCGACGAACGCGTCGGACACACGCCGCCGCAGGAAGTCCCCATGGCTTGGAAGCTTGCCGTAGAACCCTACTTCCATCGGCGGTTCACGATTCGCACTTGAATTGCCGCCAGCGGGGATCGGCGAAGGGGTTGCCGGTGGCGCGCGCCGGTTCGACCGTCACGTGGACGCGATGGTAGGTGTCCTTGAGGTTCAGCATGATGCGCTGCTGGGGATCCGGAGTGCCCACTCTGGCGTCGTCGATCATGCGGAACCAGGCCCAGGCCCCGCCGTACGGCTTCGGCGGATCGTAGTTGGTCGCCTCGAAGGATCTCACCGCACGTGCCGGTGGGGCTCCCGGCCACTTCATCAGAGACCTCGGGTGCTGGGTGTCGGTCCTCTGGTCGCCGTCGATCTCGAGCACGGCGCGCGTGGCATTGGCATCGAGGTCGCTCATGGTGACGAAGAACTGCACGTCCGGCGCTTTCGCGCCCTGACTGAAGAACATGTCGCGAATGCGGCGCGCCTGCTGGAACTGTTCGAGGAGACCATCCGACAGATTCACGGATCCCGGGCGCCAGGTCCACTGGGCGCCGGTGGTATCCGCGTATTTCTCGAGGTTGTCGGCAAAGAACTTGTCGAAGAGGCCGTCGTAGCCGAACACCGTCGAGAAGTCGGCCAGTTGAACCTCGGTCGCCGAGGCCGCAAATGGATACTTGTCCTCGATGAGCGAGCTGCAGGTCTGGACGACCTGACCGAGGTACAGCCTTCGGATGTCTTCAGTGGCGGTCGAAATCACGGTGGTTCCGGAGGCCGTCGCAATCTCCGACACCAGCTTGCCGGCGGCGCGCGGCAGTCCTTCCGCCTGCTGGTCGAGCGTGAGCCGGAGCGCGCGAAACTCCGGCATGACGAGGACCTCCTTGGGCCGTGCGCCGGACGCCTCGCCTCCGATCGTGTCGAGCCGCTTCTGAATCTCTCCGATGGTGGCGAGAATCCCGTCGAGCGGGGTCTTGCCGGGTTCACCGGCCGTGAGCTGCCGCACCCACTGGAACGACGTGGTCACCTGCTGCCCTGGCGTGCCCGTCGGAACGCCGATGCTGGTCCCGATGCTGCCGGCTATTTCCTTCCCGCGCTGCGTCACCTTGTCGAACACGCTGGTGGGCGGCGCCCCGGACGGCGTCACGAGCGTCGTGTTGTTGGCGACGGTCGTCAGCAGCCCCTTCAGCGGCGAGGTCGGAGACGCCAGGATCCGGAGTTGTTCGTTCGCCTGCGCGATAGTGGCGGGCGGGACTATCTCCAGATCGTCGAGCAGCGCGTTCCACGCGCGGATGTAGTCCGCCTCGTAGAGGTTGGTGACCTCGGTGAAGAGCGCGCCGGGATTCGCGAACGTCGAGGGGGTGTCGCCCCAGACCCACGCGTCCTTCGCGAGCTTCTGGACGGTGTCGGCCACCTGCTTGCTGCCGGTCAGCTCGTCGAACTTCCTCTTGGTGTACAGGGCAGCGATGGGCGTCGACAGCGGGACGGTCTTCCGCCTGAACACCTTCTCGGTGTCGATGCCGGCGACCTGATCGATCCGCAGACCGTCCCCGGCCTGGCCCGCGTTCTCCCGTTTCATCTCGTCGTACAGGATGCGCGGCCTCATGTTGCGCGGCAGGCTGTTCTGCGCCTGGCCGACCAGCACGGAATCGAGCGCCACGGGACGGATCGTGGAGACGTTCTCCAGGAATGCCTTGAAGTGGCCCGCCAGCGCCGGGCC
>Ga0066903_100000642_pt1 | contig 22881 bp, 12 predicted proteins | sample PanSoiMetaGPlot1_FD_67491 | JGI IMG/M metagenome (GOLD analysis project Ga0066903, IMG submission 67491) | Tropical forest soil microbial communities from Panama analyzed to predict greenhouse gas emissions - Panama Soil - Plot 1 (version 2) | ecosystem: Environmental > Terrestrial > Soil >... | reverse complement strand
CAATAGCGGACGCTCTAAGCGCTCGATACAGCCTCGCTCCAAGGTCCAAAGCGAAGCCAACAGATTTCCGTTATCCACGGCAGATACAAATGAAGGTGGTAGGGACGAAAGAGTGCGCGTGTCGTACCAGTTCAGCAGGTGCCCGCGGAATCGAGGAAGCTTCACTACCGCTGCCAGAGTCCGGAGCGTTTGTTCTGCGAACTCGGGAATGGTCAGATAGCCAAGTTCGCAAGCCACCTGTCGTGCATTCAGGAGCAATCCAAGGTTGGTTGGAGATATTCGTGGAGCGATGGAAGCAGGCTCTTCCTGAACGTTGTCGGGAATCAGCCAGTTATGCTCCTCGGTGCTGAAGGCTGCAAAATATCGCCATGTGCGAAGGCCTGCACTGCGCACCATGGCACTATCCTTCTCCGACACTTGATTCTGCACCGGGACGGAAGGCCGATTCAGCCACATGGCTGTCGGCTTGCTCAACGCCCAAAGCAAAAGAATTGGAACCGCTACGATAAGCGCCTGCGGCTGAAACACAGCCACCAAGATTGCAATAGCCAGGGCCAGCAGAGGGGTCCAGTTCAAATATGTATCGACGGGAGTACTCTTGGCGGCACCCAGCTCCACCTCAGCCGCGGTCTCCCATTCCAGCATGCGCTGGCGCGTCAGGAATCGTCGAACCGACGCTCGCACCACGGCATCCAAGGACAGTAACGTTTGGTGAGCCAAGAAAATCAGTGTGAGTAGAACGTTCACATTTGCGCTAAAAAAAGCGCTCACCGCATCACGGGCGGTCTTGATACTTCGCTCATGAAAGGCTCTCACCAGCCCGAATGCTAGCTGGAACCATGCCGGCACGAAGAGGATGGCGATCGTTGCCAAGGTCCAATTGCGCGGTGATCCAGGGAGCACCAACCACCCAAGTACGAGCAGAAGAAACGTTGCCGGTTCAACCAAACTCCGCCTGAGATTATCGAAAATCTTCCACTGTGAAATCAGCGAAATCGGATTACGCACCATGCGCCCGGACTCATCAGGCACCTTGGAGAAGAGCCACCCTGCAACCTGCCAGTCGCCTCGCAGCCAACGATGTTTTCGGCGATTGTAAGCGCTGTAGTGAGACGGGTAGTCCTCGATGACCTCGATGTCACTCGCTAAACCGGCGCGCGCATAAGCTCCTTCGATCAGGTCATGGCTTAACAACGCATTGCGGGGAAAGCGCTGATTGAGCACCTGATGAACCGTGCTGACCTCATATATGCCTTTGCCGGTATAGCTGCCTTCGCCGCACAAATCCTGATAAACATCGGACACGGCGCGCGTATAGATATCGAATCCGGTTTCGCCTGAATATATACTCGCCATCCTGGAGCGAGCGGCACTTTGTACGCTGACCCCGACCCTCGGTTGGAGAATCCCGTACCCCGCCACGACGATGTTCTTCTCGGGATCAACAATGGCTTGATTCAAGGGATGCGCTAAAGCGCCAATCATGCGGTGCGCCGAATTACGTGGCAATTCTGTGTCAGCGTCGAGGGTGATAACAAAACGTACTTTTGACAAGATCGACAAATTACCGACCTTCACCGGAAAGCTGTCAAACTCGCCCCGCAGCAGCTTATTCAGATCCAGGAGTTTTCCCCGCTTGCGTTCCCAGCCCATCCATACACGCTCGCGCGGGTTGTAGATGCGATGGCGGTGCAAGAGAAAGAATGATCCTCGTCCCTGCCCTGCATATTTCTCATTTAACCGGCGGATCCCATCAGCGCAAAAATCTAATAGCGGATCATCCTCTCGGGTGGCTTCGCGTGCGTCAGGCAGATCGCTAAGCAGCGCAAAATGCAGGTTCGGGTGATGATTGCCGAGGGAACGCACTTCCAGGTCATCCACCAGCCTTTGGACCTGAGTCTCATTGAACAATAGGCAAGGAACACCGACGAGAGTGACACAGTCATCAGGAATATCTTCAGAGAAATCCAGTTTTGGCAGGATTTGCGCCGGCAGTAGCGCCGTGATGAGATAGTTCATGAGCTGGATGGCGCTCTGTGAACTTGGCAGTACCAGGACGATCACCATCATCAGAATGAATTCAGGAGGGGTGTGCGCCGGAGTCAATGCCAGCAAGATGCCGGCCGCGATCAGAAACGTCAGTATTTCGATTCCGGGTAGCAAGAACTCATCCGGGTGGCGACGCAGAAAGATCGCGATACGCTCTCCAACTGGAGCCCGGTAGCCGACTCTCTGATGAAGAATCGCGCTACCTTCGGCAATCAGGTAGTAGCCGATATGAGAATGACGGGACCGCACCCGCGGATCGGACGATTCGTCATTCTCCTGCGCCAAAGCCAGGGCCGTCGCAGCTACTTCCGTCTCGCTGAAATCGGAATACTCAGCGATCCGAATCACCTGGTTGCGATAGAGATTCCGGCTCTCATAGTCCATGGCCGGATAGGCTCCCGAAGGATCCTGCCGCAAGATGTGATCGAACTGAATCAGTGGCTCAAGAATTTCTTTCCAGGATATTTGGCTGATTTCCCGTAGGCTGCGCACACAGGTCCCAACGCCAAATGACTGATCGGGATGCGCTGCCAGCTTGGTACCTCCAGACACAATCTGATCGAGCAGCGAGAGCTTGAGAGAAGGAACAACCGCCCAAAGCTCATTCATCTTCAGGATGGTTTCGTCTTGAAAAGTCTCGACGTATGCCGAAAAAGCATCCTCGCTGAATTGGTTCTCTAATGCCACGAGCAGGCCGTCTGCAATCGCCGCAACTCGCGGAGCTATCGTCTCCTCTCGAGTACGCACATATGGAAGCGATTCCAGAACCCTCAAACTGTCGAGTGCACTACTCAACTCGCCTCTCAACAAGTGCGCGTTGTCGTGTAACCAGCGATAGTCGTCGGAAGCCGTCTCGTCCCAGGGTTCCTTGAAAGCCACCAACAGGTCGTCAAGTGCTTTGGCTAGGTTCTCGCAACGTTCCGTGAAATATTGGGATGCCGCAGTATTTGGGAGCCACGCCAGGCTTCGGGCATGTTCGAGCGCACTTTCCCGTACGGCTTCGATATCAGTGGTTTTGCGGGATACCTCGGGCAGACGCTCTGCTTCTGCGGTTGCCAGTTCCACGTGTGTGTTCTGCGGCATTCTAGTGGCCCTTAACGGTAGCTGGCGGCCTGCAATTCGAACATCTCGGCATAGCGCCCGCCCCGGCTAGCCAATTGGTCGTGACTTCCTTCTTCCGCTATCTTCCCATTTTCAAGTACTACGATGCGATCGGCCATACGCACGGTTGAGAACCGGTGAGAAATAAAAAGCGCCATTTTGCCGGTAGTCAGCTCGGCAAATCGTTTAAACACTTCGAATTCACTTCGCGCATCGAGAGCTGCCGTAGGCTCATCAAGGATCAGCAGTTGCGCTTCCCGAAGGTATGCCCTGGCAAGCGCCACTTTTTGCCATTCTCCACCGGAGAGGTCTACTCCACCTTCAAACCGCCTTCCGAGCATCTGGTCATATTGCAAGGGCAGCTTACCAATCACTTGATCGGCTAAGCTCTTGGCAGCCGCCATCCTCAGGAGACCCTGGTTTTGAATGTCCTCGATGCGACCTACAGCGATGTTCTCCGCTGCCTTCATTTCATAGCGCATGAAATCTTGAAAGATGACACCGATCTCTTTGTACAAATCTTCCAGGCTGTATTCGCGTAGATCCACTCCGTCGAGCAGTACCTGTCCCTCTGTTGGGTCGTAAAGGCGGGTAATCAGCTTGACGATGGTTGTCTTCCCTTGCCCGTTTTCGCCGATGAGCGCCACACGCTCCTGCGGGTGCAAGTGAAAATTCAGTCTGTTCAGAATAAGCCGCGAAGTTCCAGGATAGCTGAACGAAACGTTGCGGAACTCAAAACCCCGAACAATCGGCCGCGGGGCGGGCAGCGCGTTTTCCTTGGACCGAATCGAGGGACGCATCTCAAAGAATGCCAGCAAGTCTGTCAGGAACAACGCTTGATCGGCAATGCTCGAGGCCGTCGAAAAGATCTGCTGGATGTTGTTGCTGGTTTGCATGATGGCGCCAGCTAGCAACTGCAAGGTACCGATGCTCAGAGCGCCTTGAACCGTTCGCCATACGACGTATGCATAAGCTCCGTAGTAACCTGCCGTGCCAATGATCGAAAACAAAGACCCGATCATCAGCCGCCGCTTCGCCAAATCAACGTTTTCGTCGTAGATCTGATTCGATAGGCGCGTAAAACGCTCGGTCAGGAAGTTGCTCAACCCGAACAGCTTGAGTTCCTTAGCAGCTTCACGGCTGCCGCCAAGCACGCGCAGATAGTCCAACTCGCGCCGGATCGGCGTCTGCCGAAAGTTTTTCGCATATCCCAAAAAGGCGAAATGGCTCTCCCCTAGGAAGGCAGGAATTACCCCGAGGACCAGCAGAAGCAAGAGCCATGGCGAGAAGACCATGATGACCATCGATAATGAGACCGCCGTGATCACCTGCTGCACGAGTCGTCCGATCGACTGGATCATTCCCAGACGGTCTGTCGCCTGCACACGCGCCCGCTCCAAGCGGTCGTAGAACACCGGATCTTCGTAAGCGATCAAGTCCAGCGCGGAGGCATGTTTCATGACCTCGATGCTTACATGGCGCGTGTACTTGTCGGCCAGAAGTGAGTCGAGGTAGTCGATACCGCGGGTGAGCAGGCTGGACAGGATAGCTAAACCGAATTCCGCTCCTACCAGCCACCACAGGCTTGGGTCGACAGGCTGATGCGTGGTAAGGGCGTGAACAATCGCGTCGATAATGAGCTTGGTGATCCAGAGCAGCCCGATGGGGAGCAGCGACACTAAGACCCTGAGCGCCAGGCCCAAAGACACGACCAGCGGACCGGACTCCCACACGATCTTCAAGACCGGGGGAATGTTCCGCATCGCCGTGAGGCGTTCTTTCCAACTGCCCCAAAACTTTGACTGCTCTGTCATGGAATCAGTTCAGCGCGTGCGGTCAGGCTACTGAACTAGCGTCACGTTCACAGCCGCCCCAAAAACTCTCGATATTTTGCTTACTGAGAGATGCCGAAACAACGCCTAAGGTTTGACGACACATACACTTATACGCCATCGAGGGCAGATTGAGAAACCGGCACCCGGAACGCGATTCTAGCCGTTGAGCGCGTTTGGCTTAGGCCCTTGTCGAAGTAACGAGCCCACTCGGTTCTTCCAGCTATTCCGGCTTTGACTTTCCCGGCCCTAGGAGGGCGCGGCCTGGGAACACATTTGGAACAACTTTGCCTTGGTCGACAACCAAAGTTCCGGCCACCACCAAGTAATGCACTCCGACGCTAGGTTCTGACGGTTTGTCAAAAGTAGAGCGGTCCGTGATGGTGTTTGGATCGAAGACGACGATATCGGCGTCGACACCCTCCTGCAGTCGGCCTTTTTTTCGTGCCTGGGGGGTAGAGCGTTCGAGCATCTGAGCCGGCATCAGGGTCATTTTGCGGATCGCGTCGACGAGTGTAATGCTGCCATTCTCACGAACGTACTGTCGCAAAACGCGGGAATAGGTTCCGGCATTCCTGGGATGGCCCTCGCCACCATCACTCGCAATCATGACCAGGGGCTGAGGGATCAGTCTATCTACCACCTCCTGGGTGTTCGCAAAGACCAGCACCAGATTGGTTTTGTTCGAGTTGTGCAGTTCGTCGAATCGCTGCTTGTTGAGGTGCTCACCAGTATTGGGCAACACCAGATTTTCGTAGCTGATGCCAAGCTTCTCCTGCCAACCTGGGTTGAACAGCGCAGAGTTGATGGAGGTCATTCCGGCAATATATGGATAAGCCTCTGTAGTGACATCGAGGCCGCGTGCGCGTGCACCCTCGATGAGCGACAGACACTCCAAGGAATCGCGCAAGCAACTGCTGTTGATATGCACAATGTGGAGCGGTGCTCCGCTGATAGCGGATGCACCAATCACTTCACTGACTGATTCGATCGCAGAGCCAGGCTCAACTCGTCCCGCGCTGCGAACGTGAGTATAGACAGGTACATGCCTCTCGGCAGCCAGACGAAAAGTATCGATAACCTCGAGACGCGTGGCGCCTGGCGTGTACTGAATTCCCATACCGATGGCAAGTGCACCGGCATCCAGTTGCTGACCCAAGCGGTCGAGTATCGCCTTGATCTGTTCCGGCGTAGCGTGCTGATCCGTGGCAGGGCCACTCTTCGGCAGAATCTCGGGAATTCCAGCTTTTGCTGTCTCTCCTGCGGTCGGCAGGGGGGCGCCAAACACGGCCGCCCGTGCTGCCACATGGCTGGCCGAAGTTCCGTAATGGATGAGCGAGTGACCCTCTTTAACCTTCAGAAATGTTGCAACATCTGGAACACCGATCTCCAACTCTAATGCTGTGGTTACACCATCGAGCGCCTTCAGTTGTTGGTTCTCAGGGTCGTGACTATGCTGATGAAGGTCAATGAATCCGGGCGCGACTACCAGGCCTCCAACGTTCAGGACTCGTCGCCCATTCAAAGACTCACCTGAAACACGAGTGATCGTTCCATTGAGAATTCCGACATTGCGCACGGCATCGAGACCGGTCTCAGGGTCGATGACTCGCCCGCCTTGCAACACCAAATCGTATTGCTGGGCAATGGCGCCGGTCACGAGGAAGAATGCTACAAGCCAGAGAGAGAAGATGGTTTTCATAATTTCGCATCACGCGCGGCGGATTGGCCGCCTTCTTGACGGCGTCATCGTACAGGCCCTTCACTTTGGCTGCAACTCAAACAGGACCGATACCCAAGCGCTGGGGGGGAGATGAGAAACCTTCGAACTTGTCAGGAAAGCACGTAGCGGCGGGCCAGGTTCTGAAAGCTGGTGATTTGATTCGCCACCCAATGGTGGTCGCAATCCAGTTCCCGGGCCATAATCTCGGCAGCGGTCGATGCCATTTCCGATGCCGCTTGCGCATTAAGAAATAAAGCACGAGTCCGCCGTGCCAGTACATCTTCAACCGTCCGGGCCATTTCGTTCCTGGTAGTCCAGATCACTTCAGCGGGGCAATAATTCAAGTCTTTGTGAAGAGGCTTCGCCAGGGCGCGATCTTCGCGTATCAGCGCTTCAACTCCGGCAGCGTCAGATCCGTAGATGGAGAACGTTCTCGTCTCATCTTGTTCGCAGAATCCATGAATTCTAAGTGTCTCCGTCTTCGGGGCACGCTCGGGAAGTCGCGCCAATGTAGCTGCCTGGTTCACAACGTCTTCCGCCATTCGTCGATAAGTCGTCCACTTTCCTCCGGCAATGCTCAACAGACCTGAGTCGTCGATCTTGATCGTATGATCTCGTGGAATGGAAGCTGTGCTCCCAGCATCGCCGTTTCCAACGAGGGGACGAATTCCAGCGAAAACACTCAAAACATCGCTCCGCTTAGGAACCTTGTGCAGATACCGGCCCGCGGTTTCCAGAATGAATTCAACCTCGGAGTCAAATGGCGCGGGCTCCAGCGACACGTCCGAAATAGGGGTGTCGGTCGTTCCAACGACCGTGTGTCCATGCCATGGAATCGCGAAGATGACGCGCCCATCGGAAGTGTGCGGCACCAAAATCGCGCTGTTGCCGGCAAGGAAGGAACCGTCGAATACAAGGTGAATTCCTTGGCTGGGCGTTATGAGTGGAGTAGCCGAAGGGTCCGCCATCTTGCGAATAGAGTCGCAGAATGGTCCGGTAGCGTTTATTACAACATTCGCGCGGATCGTGAATTCGCGATCCGTCTCGACGTCTCGTGCCGAAGCCTGGTTCACAAATCCGTCAGGATCTTTGTCCAATCCCGTTACTTGAACATAGTTGACGACTGCGGCGCCATGATCCGCCGCCGTCTGCATGAGATTTATCAGGAGACGTGCGTCATCGAACTGGCCATCGTAGTAAATCACCCCTCCTCGCAAGCCGTCCTTCTTAATGGTTGGCAGTCGCGCAAGAGTCTCTTCGCGTGTCAGGAGTTGCGATGATCCAAAACCATACTTACCGGCTAACAGGTCGTAGACCTTCAATCCGAGCCCGTAGAATGGCGCTTCCCACCAATCGTATCGAGGCACTACGAATGCCAGGTCGCTGACCAGATGGGGAGCATTCTGTCGAACGATTCCTCTTTCACGGAGAGCCTCCATGACTAGCGAAATGTTCCCCTGCTCAAGGTAACGAACTCCGCCATGGACCAACTTAGTGCTGCGACTCGACGTTCCCTTACCAAAGTCGTTCTGTTCGACGAGTAAAACCTCATATCCACGCGAGGCCGCATCTACGGCGATGCCTGCCCCAGTCGCTCCGCCACCAATGACAAGGATTTGCCACGGCTGAGAGCGATTCAGAACTCGCTCCAACATCTCGCGACGGTTCATAGCTGATCCTCCGACCAGCCGCGGGCACGCGACAGGGCATCACTCCATCGAGCATGGAGTTTTTTCGCATGCGAACGATCCATCTGAGCTTCGAACCTTTGTTCTTTCTGCGAGAGATTTGATATGTCATCGATGCTATTCCAAACGCCAGCCTTTAGTCCTGCCAGGTAAGCTGCTCCCAACGCTGTGCTCTCAGTCATGCAAGGACGCACCACGGGAATACCGAGGATGTCAGCTTGAAATTGCATGAGCATATCGTTCGCGGCTGCCCCGCCATCTACGCGTAACTCGCGCAGAACAGTTCCTGAATCTCGCTCCGCGCACTGCAGCAGGTCAGCTGTTTGATAGGCAATACTCTCGAGTGCCGCCCGGGCAATGTGGGCTGCATTACTCGCGCGGGTCAGGCCCACGATCGTTCCGCGCGCATACTGATCCCAATGCGGCGCTCCCAGTCCTACAAAGGCGGGGACAAAATAGACGCCGCCGTTATCCGGAACGGACGCTGCCAATGCCTCCAGATCGGATGACTTGCGAATCAAGCCCAGTCCATCACGCAACCACTGCACTACAGCTCCGCCAACGAAAACACTGCCCTCCAGTGCATATTCGATGTCGTCTCCCACTTTCCATGCCACGGTAGTGATCAGACGATTCGAAGAGATAGTGGGAGTTCGCCCGATATTTTGAAGAAGAAAACATCCAGTGCCGTACGTATTCTTTGTCAGGCCGGGACTAAAGCATCGTTGCCCAAACAGTGAGGCTTGCTGATCACCTGCAACCCCTGTGACGGCGATTCCACGCAACGACGATGAGTCGGTGACCTCTGCGAAATCCTCACTCGACGCCTTCACACTCGGTATCATCGAATGAGGAATCTCGAAGAGCCGCAGTAATTCCTCGTCCCACTGATTCGAGTGAATGTTGAACAGCATGGTGCGTGATGCGTTCGTAATGTCGGTCGCATGAACGCGGCCGTTGGTGAGCTTCCAGATCAACCAGCTATCAACAGTTCCGAAGGCAAGTTCGCCACGCTCAGCCATCTGCCGGGCCCCGGGGACGTTGCTGAGAATCCAAGAAATCTTGGGTGCGGAAAAGTACGAGTCAATCAGCAGTCCAGTGCGTTTCTGAATCGAGGGCTCATGTCCTTGCTTTTTGAGTTGATCACAAAACTGCGCTGTCCTCCGATCTTGCCAGACAATGGCGTTGTAGATGGGGTTCCCCGTTTTGCGGTCCCACACGATTGTCGTCTCGCGCTGGTTGGTAATTCCTATCGCCGCAACATCGCGCGCTTGCAGATGGGCCCGGGCCAGTGCTTCAGTGGCGACTGCCATCTGCGACGACCATATCTCCTGCGGATCATGTTCCACCCATCCTTGCTGCGGAAAAAGCTGATTGAACTCACGCTGTGCAACAGACTTGGCCGTACCCGTCTGGTCGAAGACGATCGCTCTCGAACTGGTCGTACCCTGATCCAATGCTAAGACATATGCCATTCGAGTCGATCCTCGCACGACGCCCCTAGGTTGACAGTCCCGTGCCCAACACTCTACGAAATCATAACGCTGCAGCCCTTCGAGAAATGAAGCAGACAGCCTTGCTGAACCTTCAATCAAACCTGGGGACAGTGGTGATAGCCTGATCAGGTGCCGAAGCAGCCAGCCAGTGAAGTACTAAACGTGAACGGACGCGAGGTTCGTGTCACCAATCCTGAGAAACTCTATTTTTCACAGGCACAAATCTCCAAGCTCGATCTCGTACGTTATTACTTGTCCGTCGCACCTGGGGCGCTAGCCGGAATCGAGGATCGCCCGATCGTTCTCAAGCGTTTCGTTAACGGCGCCGAGGGCGAGGCGTTTTATCAAAAGCGGGCACCGGAACAACTGCCCGAGTGGATGCGCACAGTTACGCTGTCTTTCCCCTCAGGCCGCATTGCAAAAGAAATTGTGGTAGACGACGCGGCAGGGCTCGCATGGATCGTCAATCTTGGATGTATCGAATTACACCCCCATCCGGTTCGAGCTAGCAAACTTGACCATCCCGACGAATTGCGCATTGACCTGGATCCCGTTCCCGGCGTGAGCTGGGCAGATGTCCGTCGCGTCGCTCTGGAAGTCCGCGCGATGCTGGAAGAGTTGGGCCTTCGCGGATGGCCCAAGACGAGCGGTTCTCGCGGCATGCACATCAACGTACGGATCGAGTCCCGCTGGACGTTTGCCGAGGTCCGGCGTGCGGCTGTTGCCTTGTCGCGTGCCGTCGAGCGTCGCATGCCATCTCTTGCGAGCTCAAAGTGGTGGAAAGAAGAGCGTCACGGTGTGTTTCTCGACTATAACCAGAACGCGAAGGACCGTACCACGTGCTCTGCGTATTCGGTGCGCCCGCTGGCTGATGCGAGAGTCTCAACACCTCTCGATTGGAGCGAGGTCCCGGATTGCGATCCAGCCGATTTCACGATGTTCACGGTGCCGAAGCGATTCGCACAGATTGGCGATCCGCACGCGGGTATGAACGACACTCCCGGCTCGCTGGAAAAGCTACTCGAGATGGCGGAGAAAGACGAGGCCGCAGGCCTCGGCGATGCACCCTGGCCTCCACACTTTCGCAAGATGGAGGGCGAGGCTCCTCGCGTGGCTCCCTCGCGTGCGAGGTCAGCCCCAAAGAAGCCACGGGTAAAAATGCCGCTCATTGTGGTTGCAAATTCTCCCGATAAAGCAGCTGCGCTCGCCGGCCTCGAACGCTGGAAGACAAAGCACCCCAAAGTCGCCGAATTGCTGGCGCAAGACGATGTACTAGTCGACTCAATGCGAGGGAGATCATCCACGTGGACGCGTATCCGAATCAATCTTCGAAATGTGTCCGAAGAAATTCGGCCGCCACAGGAGGCCCCAGATCCTGATGATGATCCAACCCGTGAGTGGCGCGAATGGAGAAAGAAAAAGTCTGAGAAGTAATTGAATCAGCGGCCCTGAGGGAAAATCGCTTTCAGTTCTTGTGGCGCGACCACCTCGAGTTGGTCATAAGTGCAATCGCTGGGCTTTTTGTCGTTCCGCCATTTGCGGAACTGTGCGGTGTGTCGAAATCGGTCTCCCTGCATGTGGTCATATGCCACTTCCACAACCAGTTCGGGACGCAACGGTTCCCACGACAGGTCCTTTCCCTGGCTCCAGCGGCTCTGGCCACCGGGCATTCGCTTCACACCGTCGGCTGTCACTCCTTCAGCCTCTGCCCATGCCTTCCACGGATGGTTAGCGAGCGCATCTTGCCGATAGGGCCCGAGAAATTCCGCAAGTTCGGCTCGCTTCTTGAGACTGAAGCTCGCAGCTACCCCGACGTGTTGCAGCGCGCCCGCCTTGTCGAACAACCCCAACAACAACGACCCAACCAGCGTGCGATCACCCTTCTTGTGCCAACGGAAGCCGGCAACCACACAGTCGCAATCGCGCTCATGTTTCACCTTCAACATCACGCGCTTGTTGGGTTCATACGTTCCTGAGGTTTCCTTGGCGATAACGCCGTCCAGACCCGCTCCCTCAAAACGACGAAACCAATCAGAGGCGACACCGTGGTCCTGCGTTGCGGGCGTAAGGTGAATTGGTGGCGGCGAGGCAGAGAGCATCGACTCGAGTTGATGCCGCCGCGATTGGAATGCCTCGCTGCACAGACTCCTGTCTCCCAGGCAAAGCAGGTCAAAGAAAACAAATGAGGCCGGTATTTGGTTCGAAAGAAGTTTTACCCGAGATGCTGCGGGATGAAGACGCAATTGCAGGGCGTCGAAGTCAAGGCCATCATTCCTGACAATGACTATCTCTCCATCCAACACACAGCGTTCAGGTAATGACTTGCGCAACGGATCGAGCAACTCGGGAAAGTAACGGTTGAGAGGCTTTTCATCACGACTTTGAATCAGGATGTCATCCCGGTCGCGAAACACCAACGCGCGAAAGCCGTCCCACTTGGGCTCAAAAATCCAATCTCCTTCTGATGGCAATTCGCTGACGCGCTTCGCAAGCATCGGAAGCAAAGGCGGATTAACAGGAAGATCCACGACTCATGGTATACCGCATTCGTTGCAGCGGTGAACGCCATGAAATCGTGGACCGAATTGCCTGTGTCAATTTCCCGAGGCACGCCTTCCTTTATGGTCCGGGTGTGTAAGCTCCGCCCGTAAAGGTGTAGGTCGAGGCCTCATCATCGAAACCTCCCCAGGAAATCATTTCACTGCCTGTCCAAACAGATGGGAAGACACTTCGAGCACTCGGTGCTCCCGTAACCAGAGTCGGGGTCCAACTGTCCGACGCAACGTTGTAGCGACCACCAGTCGGAACCTCAGCACTGCACGCTCCCGAGTTTGTAGTGCAACCGCTCCAAACAATCAGATCGGTTCCTGTCCAGACATAACCGAAAAACGCACGCGGTTGTGGCGCGTTTACCAGACTTGTGGGCGTCCAGGAATTGCTGACTGGATCATAGAGAGCGCCATCGTTGTGGTAGTCATACACACCAGAGTATGTCTGTCCACCCCAGATCAGCATCTTGGACCCGGTCCAAACTGAGGCTGTCCAATCTCGTGCACTTGGGGCTCCCGTCAAGCTGGTCGGAGTCCACGTGTTCGTTGCGGGATTGTAGCGGCCACCGGTGTTCGTGTCGAAGGTCGAAGTTGCACCGCCCCAAATGATCATCGTGTTACCCGTCCACACAGCGGTATGGAAGTAACGCCCAACTGGAGCGTTTGTCGTGCTGGTCAACGTCCAGCTGTCGGTAGCAGGGTTATAACGGCCACCGTCATTCGACCAGGTTCGGTTATTGGTTGATCCACCGAACACAATCATTTCCGTTCCCGTCCACACAGCCGAGTGTTCTGACCGTGCAGGAGGAGCCCCTTGATTGCTGATTGTCTTCCAGGTGTTACTCGTCGGGTTGTATCGCGCATTTTGGGTTGCGATGACAGATCCGTACGCGCCGCCGTAGACAATCATTTCGGTTCCCGTCCAAGTTGCCGTATGCAGGTGACGCGGTGAAGGTGCTCCGGCGATAGAAGTCGGGGCCCAACTGTCCGTCGCTGGAGTGTATCGGCTGCCCGATTTAACGGTGCCGTTCAAGCGATCATCTCCACCCCAAACAACCATCTCGGTTCCGGTCCACACCGCGGTGTGCCATTCGCGAGCCGAAGGAGCATTAGTTGGATTGGTAGGCGTCCACGTATCGGATGCCGGATCATAACGACCCCCAGTCCGCCTCTGTCCTCCCCAAACGATGAACAGTGAACCAGTCCAAACGTAAGCAGGTCCCTGCCTGCCCTGTGGAGCATTCACTGTGCTGGTTGGGATCCAGGCGTTAGTAGCTGGATTGAAGCGTCCGCCTGTAATTGGGAAACTGCTGCCATTAAAGCCGGCCCAGATCAGCATCTCTGTTCCGGTCCATACCGCGGCATGCGAGTACCGAGCGCTAGGCGCACCAGCCGTAGGCACTGGCTTCCAGGTGTTCAGCGCTGGATCGTATCGCGCCCCAGTTCGCACAGCACTCGTGAGACCGGTCGTCCCGCCCCAAATGATCATCTCCTGTCCGGTCCACACCGCAGTGTGGTCGAAGCGAGCTAACGACGCGGGCAATGAAGCGGTCGGAGTCCAAGTGTCGCTGGCGAGGTTATAGACCGCACCGGTGTTAAGGGGGTCATTGTCATCGAATCCGCCCCAAACAATCATTTGACTGCCCGTCCAGACCGCCGTGTGAAGCGTGCGAGCCTTGGGAGCACCACCAGTATTCGTCGGCGTCCAACTGTCTGTGGCCGGGTTGTAGCGGCCACCTGTTGTTCCAACGTTCCTAGCTCGACAAACATCCTGAGAAAAGGAGCAGCCACCCCAGACCACCATTTCGGTTCCAGTCCAAACCGCAGTGTTATTAATACGCGGCGACGGTGCGCCGACCAGGGTTGTAGGCGTCCAAGTTTCTGTTACCGGGTTGTATCGGGATCCAGTGTTTGTCTGGCAAGCATGCTCTGGCAGATGGCCATTGCAGCCGCCCCACACAATCATTTCGGTGCCTGTCCAGACAGCCGTGTGTTGCAGGCGGCTATCGGGTGCGCCGGCAGCGGCTGTACTGTGCCAGCTATCCGTCGCGGGGTTGTAGCGAGATCCGCTTGCAAATACCGACGAACCGGTTTCTGTCCCGCCCCACACAATCATTTCCGCCCCTGTCCACACCGCCGACATCGCAATGTCGCCTTCAGGCTGCGCATAGAGCGATCGCCAGGACTCGGCTGCCGGCGCAGCATTGGATTGAGTCACCGCTTTTACCGAATACCGATAGGCTGGCTCCTTCACGACAGCCTCGAAGCGGTCGTGAGTTTGTTCCCACCATGTATTGAAGGACACCTTCTTCGCATTGAAGCGGCTGTCCTGCTCGTAGAAGTTCCGTGCAAGGCGTTCGGCGAGGATAGGTCGTGCCAGCATCTCTGCAATCAAATGGGGATCATTGCCGAGGGCAGCGAACAGGTCGTTCAGTACCTCGGGCTGTCGGGTGGCGCTCACCATGCGATCGATTTCCATCTGCAGCTGCGCTCCGGTTAGGTTGACCCGCCAATAAGAGGAGAGGGCGTTGGTAAGCCGCAGTCCTTCGTCCGCACGCGAACTTATCTGGTCCGAGCTTATGACCGCTTCCAGAGATGGCTTTGCCCCGGGATTCTCCGCGGGCCAGATTCGATGCTGCCAATAAACTTCTTCGATGGCCCACTGATATCGGACACGCGTGCTGAGATCCAACGTTGTGGACTCTTGTGCAATAACTGGAAATACAAAGCAAGAAATTATGAGAAGGACGACGGAGACACTTCGCCACATAGAAACCTCCTGATTTTCATGTTGATTACTGCCCCTGAGCCGATTCCGCGAGTTCTAGCTCGTGAAAGCTAGCAAAGATTTCCACGATGATTGCTTTGGAGCAACCTCGTACCCATTACTATGACGTTCGTTGACGATCGACTAGAACAGGATTTTCCACGCCCCGTGGAACTTTCTTCGCCCTCAGGTGCGGCCAACGCCCCTATAGGTTGTATGGCAGCGGGTAAAAGCATTGTCACAGGATCGTGACACGACAATTTGTGACTGTGATCACACCTCGCAGGTTTTCCGTCACAATGTAGATGGGACGCTCAAGATTTGAGCTCAGTGTCAAAAAAAACCGCCGATTGAAATCGGCGGTCACAGACAACGCGAAAATCGCAGGGCCATCTCTAGGCTGCTAGCTTTTGCCCGAGGAACTCCTTCGCGTTTGCCATCTCAGCATCCCACTTTGTGAGTTGCTCTGGGGTCAGGAAGTTCACCAGACGTTGGCGAATGTTCGCTCGATTCTCAGACAACAACCTGACCACATCTTCTCTTGATGCATTCGGGTTCTTTTGACGGTATTCCTGCACTTTCTCCGAGGCCTCTGTCATAAAAGTCTGAATCTTCTGTTTTTGATCATCTGACAGGTTAAGGCTGGCGCCGAAGCGCTTTAATTCAGTGACTACGGCATCACGTTGTTCAGGTGTAAGAGGCATGTGTTTCTCCTTTCGGTAGGAAAAGGCTGGTTCTTCGGTTGAAAGGTGGGCGACGACTATGAGATTGTGCTGAAGTTCCAGTCGCCAGCGTAGTTCCGCTCTAAACAGCCGTCAACTGTCACTTCTTGCGGGTCCAAAGAGCGGAGTACAACGATGCCATAGTCTCTGTATTTTGCAAAACAGGTGCCCTGTCAACGGATCGCTATGAGCGATACCTGTTCCAAGTCCGGATAGTGTCCCTCTTTGCTGGGATTTCGGTCGGCGGGTGGAATTTGTTCGATCACTGTTCTTGTGGGCAAGGCGCCGCCAAAATACTGCGCATACACTTCGTCGAACACCGACATCTCCGACAAATCATCCAGGTAAACGGTCGTGGACACAACTTGGTCGAAGTTCATATCGGCTTCTTCGAGATTGTCGAGTTGATTGCGCATCGTCTGCCGTAGTTGGTGGCTGGTTGTGGACGCATACACGCCACCGTGCGGTCCGGGGATGAAGCCACTCTTTGCTGAACAATACAATGTCTTGCCAGCGAAAACACAAGGGCTCGCGGTCGGGCTGGGCGGCATGTTCTTAGGTCGGATGGCTCGCCTTTCCTTCAGATCGCGCACCGCAACTCCCGTGTACTCGATGTGAGCTCCGCCCGGAAGGCTCGACACTTCAATCGTCGCGCGCGCCGGAGTATTCCCGAATTCGAAACGCTGCGCGTAATGCTGATTCATCACCTGCATCGGAATATCTTGAGTGAGGTAAGGATTCACGAAGACCATGTTGCGGAGGTCAAGACCAGCTGCTTCCACGAGTGCCTTCATCCGATCGAGCGCGAAGTCAACCTGGGCTGCCGCATCGGCCGGCACCTTGCCACTTGAGGGATCGCTGCCTGGCATCGCCGAAACGAATAGTCGATCTTGTGTAAGGACGCCTGGCGATGCTGGCTCCTTCGACTTGAAGTTGGGCGGATAGACTGCCTTTCTGTCCGCTAGATTTCGTACAGCAACAGCATTGATCTGCACTCCTGGATCAGGAAGTTTAGCGACTCCTAACACGGCCCTCGCAGGCGGAGTCTTCAGTTTCAGCTGGGAGTACACATCGGAAAAGACAGTATTCAGCTGATCATACTTGCTGATGTCCTCGAGATAGACTTGGCTATAGACAACATGATCCATCGTCAGACCAGCGGCCTCGACTACCGACCTCACATTGTCGAGCGCTTGTCGAACCTGTGCTGCGAATGCTGGAGGTAAGCTTCCGTCTGGCCGGCGCGGCCCTTGTCCAGAGATGTAGACATAATCGCCGGCGTCCACTCCAGGTGAGTAAAACCGAGTCACGCCAGCAAGTGGAGGAGAAGGCACGACTGCCCGCACCTGGGCTTGCACGCCGATCGAAATCGAGAGCAGCAAACAGCCCAGCAAGATTCGCATATGTATTCCCTCGGCGTTTGGGAGAGTTTCCGGGATCGACCTTAGGCGGCAGACTTGCCTTTTTGTGCAGCGCTTAGAATTGTGCGCAGCACTTGCCCCACGATGATTTCTTGTCCCGGCTGAATCGTCATGGAAATCAGCTCAATGTGGTCGGCTTCTTTCGGTTCCTTCCGGTTTGGATTCCCCTCCCGAACTGCAGTCACCAGGCTGGGATTATCCGATCCGAGCACTTCGATGACAGGGTCGTTCTCGCGCAACTTGCGCACGCAGTCAGACGTGGTGAATCCCCACGCGGCTTGATCCCACGAAACCTTCAGCGTCGGAAAACGATTTCCATCGTCAGGAATGTAGATTTCTGTCTTCACGCCGGGCACAGTGTCAACCAGCTTACGGATGCGATCCACGCGACCGTTCCACTCGCTGTAGATCTTCTTCTCATCAAGATTCAACCAAGTCTCAAGTGCTGTCACGCAACCGATGATTTCTTCTTTTCCGACTTTCATCGCTCGGCAGACGGATCCCTCACGTGGACTACTATTCATCAGAGCTGCTTCGATCAAGTCTTTCCGGCCCAGGAGTAAGCCACTGCACTGAGGACCGCACAATCCCTTCCCGCCGGAAAAAGCGTAAAGATCGATCTTCATCCGAGCGTACAGCCTCGCATTGTCCGCTGGCGGAATTCCCGCCGCATCGTCCAGGAGCATGGGAATACGGTGGTCCTTTGCGATGGCCAGTTCGCGCTGAAGCTTGTCACCCAGATTCGTGGTGTAGATCATTGCGGTGTTGTCATTGATCGCGTTTATCAATTCTTCCGGCGAATAGACGAGAACGAGTTTCGCTCCGGTCAAGCGGATTGCATTATCAAATGCGCTTCTGCCACCGACCATGATGATTTCGTGTTTCAGTCCAGTCGTATCCGGCAGTTGCCACACATGTTTGTCGTCAGCGCCCGCGATGCATGCAGCCGCCGCGGCGGCCATGGCCCCGGCTGCACCCGAAGTCACGATTCCTGACTCAGCGCCCGTAAGCTCCGCGAGTCGCCGTCCCGCAGCTCGCTGCAACTCGATCATGTTGACGAAATGCTGCGCGGCTTCCGTCTGAGCCTGGCGCACCTCGGGAAACTCTAGAGACCCACTTAGGTATGTCCATGTTCCCCGGCAATTGATAACCGTTTTCACTCCCAGACGGCTATAAACATTCTGGCGAGGATCTTTACCCATTACAGCGGCGGCATTGGCGTACAGACTTCGCACAGCAATCTGGCTCAACAGCGGCGCTGCCACGGCAAGTTTTATGAATGATCGTCGATTGGAACTCGATGCGCGCATGATGACCCTTTCAACGCGACTTGGTATACCACACAACAAGGTTCAGAGCTATCATTTTATTTCTTTTTATTTTCTTTTCTTTCGTTTTAAAAGGGACTGGCTTAGACTCTTGCGCGAGCCTTGTTCAAAGGAACCAATGCCAGCAACAACACGTTGTATGCGACTCGTCATCTCCGCCGCGATCTTTGGAAGTATCGCGCTGGGTCATATCTTTGCCCAGCAAAAGACCGCAGCGGCCGATCGACATTTAAATCCGTCCTGCCGTATTGACGCCACGGATTACAAGGGCTGGCGTGCACAACAAGTCTCCAATCGTTGGGTTCAGCTTGTTATCGTGCCGCAGAATGGCGGGCGAGTCATGCAGGTAACTTTCGCAGGGCATCCCTATTTCTTTGTGAACCCCGAATATCAGGGCAAGTATCTGCCGCCCGATGAAAGCAAATGGTTCAACTACGGTGGCGACAAATTGTGGCTTCTGCCCGAGGGCAACGACGATGAACAGCACTGGTCGGGCGGCTCCGATGTCATCGATGACGGACCATATTCCTTTCGAAAGATTTCGGAAGGCCAAAAGTGCGAGGTCGAACTGGTGGGCCCTGCAGATCCGAGAACAGGAATTCAGTTTCTACGGACGATCAGCATCGAAAACGATTCTCCACGAATCCAGTTTCGCGCAACCATGAAAAACATTACCGGCCACCCCGTTGAGTGGTCGATGCAATCTGTGTCGCAATACGACACGTCCGATTCGGCGAGCCCAACCCGATTCAATCGTGATTTTCGAACCTTTGCGTCCGCCAATCCAGCCAGTAGTTATCTCAATCGCTATCATGTCCGATTCGGGCCCGCGGAAAATCCCTCCGCCTCCGTGCGCGAAGACGGATTGTTCACCTTGCGCTACGTTCATATGGCTGCCGAACTTTGGCTGGATTCGACTGCGGGGTGGCTCGCCGTCGTTGATGGCAACAGCCGTTATGGGATGGTTGAACGCCTTCAATACGACGAGTCCCGGCCCTATCCAGGTAAAGCTTCCATCATATTTTGGACAAACGGCCCTGAAGTAAAGCTGAGCCCGGAAGGCGTTCCCTCGTTAACTTCGGGGAACGATGCATCGCCCTTCTACTTGGAGGCTGAAATCAATTCACCGATGTGTCGATTACGTCCGAGCGAAAGCTGCACCCTTGATACGGAATGGTTTCCAACGCGCGTAGGAAGCGAGTTCCGTGGCGTCACTGACGCAGGAATTGTTATGACACCCCTTCGCGCCACCTATCAGGAAAAAGACAAGATCAAGCTTACTGGTTCCTTTGGAGTATTCTTCGCCGGACACCTCGTCGCGCACTTCTATGACCAACATAGTTCAAGCATCGGCAGCATTCCGGTGGCTGAGGTCGATCCGGCAGCAATAGTTTCTCTTGAAACCGAGATCACTCCAGAGAAAAAGCCAAGCCGTGTCTCGTTGCACTTGGAAGATGGCAATGGCCTGGACCGCGGCGCGCTCGGGGAAGCTCGCGTGGAATCGCCAAACTGACACCCCGGGAACCTTCGCCTTCCCAGAAATATCATCGCCCTCGGAAACTCTGGTATTTCAAGCTGACATGCCGAAACGTTCCTGCAGCACGCACATGCTCACGAGTAGCATGAGTACTTGATCGTTCGCAGTACGCGCCCCTTCATCCATTTCAGGCATCTTGTCCAGTAGCTCAATCACGCGCTTCTGATCGAAAAACGGCAGTGACGCCAACGTCTTCCCACGTAGCGTTTCCTGCACGTAGGTGTTGAATGTATCGTCCGGATTGAGAGTCGCCGGAGGACTCAGGAATGGGTGCTTCTGCCTCCGGTAGACCGTGTCAGTGATTATGTCTTTCACCGCTTCGCGTAGCACATACTTCTCCGTCATACCACGAATTTTTTGGCTCGGCGGTTGTGACACGATGAGTTCCACAACCTTGTGATCCAGAAACGGAACCCTTCCTTCGACCGAGTGTGCCATCTCCATGCGGTCACCCAACATAGTAAGGATGTATCCCGACAACGCCGTCTTCGACCAGAGATACAGTGATTGGTGAAGCGCATCACGCCCGTTCAGCTGCCCTTGAATGTCGATGTCGTCGAGAAAGCAATAAGTTCCCTCCATGGGTCCGAATATGGCTTGGAAATCTCGTGCGAGCAACGGCCGAAGTTTCACAGCGCGTGTGGAGAACGTTTCGATCCACGAAGGAACGTAACCCAGCATTCTCTTGACTCGGTCCAGGGGACCGATTTCTCCGTCCGGGAGCAGCAACCCGCGTGAGACGGTGTTGTGCTCTTCCAGCCAGGTCATGAGTTCACTGATCTCTACCGGATCCTGACCTTCGCGGTTATACAGCAGCATGTCACGCCGGAAGTGGGCGTACCCTCCGAGGATCTCGTCCGACCCCTCTCCAGTAATAACCACCTTATAGCCAGCATCGCGCACGGCGCGGCTCAACAGATACTTCGCGACGCCGTGCGCATTCACGCAAAGTGTTTCAGACTGCGCAATCGCATCGGCAAAATGATCGGCTAAATCCGTTTGCTTAATGGCAGTGGGGCAAAATTCCGCCCCGGCAAGTGCTGCCATCTCTTTGGCAATCATGCCTTCGTCGTACGCCGCTTGATCAAAAGTCAAAGTAAATGCGCGAATCGCATTCGGATGATGCCGCGCCGCCAGCCCCAACACCGAGCAGGAGTCCAGTCCGCCGCTCAAGTACACGCCCACGGGGACGTCCGCTCGCAGGCGTATCTTTACTGCCTCTTCGAGTTGGTCACGAAACTCCTCGGCATATTCTGCATCCGTCCGCTTCGGGCTCCCGGAATCTGACCTCGGATAGTTGAAATCCCAGTATTGATTTACCTGCGTGTGCTTCTCGCTCGCGAGCAGGAAGTGTCCCGGCGGGATTTCGAAAACTCCGTCATACAAGGTCCGTGTCTGATGCTTGCTCATGGTCACGGCGTGAAACACATTTTCATGGTCCCAGCGGGCTGGGACGCCTGCTGCAAACAGCGCCTTCACCTCAGACGCGAGGTACAGCGCTCCTTTGTGCCACGCATAGAACAACGGCTTGATCCCAAAACGATCACGAGCTGCGATGAGCCGCCTTCGCGTTTCGTCCCACAACACAAGCGCAAACTCACCACGAAGGTGATGCAAAAATTGCAACCCGAAATCCTCATATAGATGGAGAGCGATTTCGCTGTCGGACTTCGTGCGCAAATGGTGGCCGCGCCCTTCAAGTTCCCGCTGAATCGCTTCAAAGCCGTAGAACTCGCCGTTCACGACGATTCGTAATCGCTCGTCTTCGTTGGCGATTGGCTGGTCCCCAGTTGTAAGGTCGATGATGCTGAGCCTGGCATGTCCGAGAGCAACTTTGCAGTCGCCTGATACCCAGTGTCGCTGTCCGTCTGGTCCGCGGTGATAGAGACTCTTGGTTGCGCGTTCGACCGCCTTCGTCGAAACCGCGCTAGCCCGGTCAAACACTGCAACAATGCCACACATCTTGGTTTGTCCTTGAAGCTCCAGATTTCCTATGAATCCCCAACAGCCACTGTATGGTGGGAGAAGCTTTTTGCTGCATTATACGGTCGTCTATGTGCGCTCTTTGCGAAGAATCCAATCAACAAATGCACAAAAAGATTACGGCCGTAAACATTTTTGATGACGTGCCGCGGTCGCGCGCTTCTAAACTTATGAGGTCTCAAGACACAACTATGCGGTGCTGTTAGACTCAAAAAGGTAATAAATATCGCTGCATTCGTCCTGTCAGTTTTGCTGTCCACGAACCGGCCTATTGAATTGACCGCGCACACTTCATATCCAGATAATCGAGGCTTTTCTGGATAGCAAACTTGTACCGCCACTACCCGTTTGAAGACATGTGGTGCCTGACCTAGCATCCGATGTTGAAAGGAAGCGTTCGTGATCGGTCAAGTTCTTGGTCACTACCGAGTCATCGCCAAAATTGGCGAAGGTGGAATGGGTGTCGTCTATCGCGCCTACGATGATGTTTTGCACCGGGATGTCGCCATCAAGGTCGTAAACAAGAGCCTCGATCTCGATCCCTCAAATCAGAATCTCCTTCGGGAAGCTCGGGCGTCTTCGTCGCTTGCCCATCCAAATATTTGCACGATCTACGAAGTTGGAGAGACGAATGGCGAACTCTATATCGCGATGGAGCTTGTCGAAGGCAAGTCTCTGCATGCCA
>Ga0066903_100000641_pt1 | contig 22884 bp, 35 predicted proteins | sample PanSoiMetaGPlot1_FD_67491 | JGI IMG/M metagenome (GOLD analysis project Ga0066903, IMG submission 67491) | Tropical forest soil microbial communities from Panama analyzed to predict greenhouse gas emissions - Panama Soil - Plot 1 (version 2) | ecosystem: Environmental > Terrestrial > Soil >... | reverse complement strand
GTGCCTTCCGGGAGAATGTAGCGGGCATCTTGGTAGCTGACGTCGTACTCGCAGGCGACGATGTACGCACGCCGGCAAGCCTCGACTGCGGCGAACCAGATCTGCCTCGCTTCATCAGGCAGTCTCCAGACCGACTCGGGCACCCGTTGCTCCGGGCCGGATCCGTAGTAGCTCGCCCGCATCGACTGCTGGTGGAACGCCGCCTTGCGCGTTCGGACGATCTGATGGGTACAAGCGCGAGAGACGCCGCTGACTTCAAAGATAACGACCTGGGACTCAAGGGCGGTCTGGAGACCGCCCCTGAGCATTTCTTCCCAGTCTCGCGTGTCATTATCCGGGCCATACAGGTCGATCCCGATGGTCGCCCTCGTAGCTCTCGACAACACCTTGGTGAACTCGGGGTTCAGTCCCTGGACGAGCTTGACGGTGATTCCGTCGTCGCCTACTTGAACTCGGTCGTTGTCGGCGGGTGAGACGTGGTGACCATCATTCATCGAGTGACGGTTGAACGCCACATCACGGAGTAGCGCGGTCTCGGAACGATCCGGCCATGACCGCGATCCCTGATATGGCCCTGGTACGCGAGGAGTAAACACGGCTACGCCTTTGTCTTCGCCGCGACGATGGCCTTGCCGTTCTTGCTTGTCGCTGCCGGGAGGTTCTTCTTGAGTCCCGAGAGCGGCCTTGCCCGAAGACCGAACGACGCAGGCCGACCGTTGGACGGCATGCTCTCGCCGGTCGCCGGGTTCCGTACCGGCGTACCCTTCTTGATCGGAGCGCGGTAGCTGTACCTGAAGCCAACGTAAGGGCTGAGTGTGACCTCGTTCCCTTCAGCCAGCTCGTCGGCGACAATCTGGAAGAAGGTCTCGACGCACCGCTTGACGTCAGACCTCGACCAGTCCAGCTCGCTGGCGACCTCGTTGATCAAGTACGGCATCCTAACGTTCTCCATGCTCCCTCCTATCGTTCGTTACCTCAACCCGCACATCCGGGCTGTGTTTGGCCACGGTGACCAACCGCGTGCCATGTAGCCTCTCCTTCCGGCGTCTAGCTGTGCCCATACGGGCCAGTGATCTGCAGTGCCCCATCGCCGGTAGTGACGACCTCCGAACGTCAACTGAAAGTTGATGTCCATCTGGAGTCCTCCGTAGTACGGTGCCCCGGGATCGCTCCAAGAGCCTTCGTACCGATGTATGCACAGCAACCCGCGCGTCACGTAGTCTGTAGCCGACGCGCTCGCTGCCATGGTGAGTGCCACGCAGAACGCGGCTAATGTCACTAGTACCTTCACAACCCTCCTGCGGTGGATGACAGAACTCGACGGCTACCCCACCGCCGATGCGCGGCTCCCACTGTGCCTCCGCTGCCGCGCTGCCCGCCTGCGAGTTACTCCTCCTCGGAAGGCGTGCTGTCGCCAGCCTCCTGCTCTTCTTCGGGTAGAGTTGACCCCGGCTCTGGAGCGACATCCGAACCGACGATTGACTCCGGCTCCTCGCCCTCCTTGGGCTCCTCTTCTGCCATGTTCCCTCCTCTCTCTTGTTCATGGCTGGAGCACCCACAGGTCGCGCACTTGCACTTCCCGAGCGGCTCGCCAGCCGGGTTTGACGCCTCGGACGAGGATCGCGTCCTCATTCAACGCGATCTTCCAGAGGATGCTCTTGAGTCTGGGATATTCCCAGCGCCGGATGCGCAGGCTCAGCAGATCTGTCCCGTCGTATCCGGCCATGAGCATCCACTCGTTTAGCTCCGGATGCTTGACCGTAGCCGGGTCAAGCTCCTCACCCGTACGGGCGCGGTTGACCTCGAAAATGTCTCGGAGGTTCCGGTGTACGACGACACCGAGCCAGACAATCTCTCGGTCTTCGCCGCGCTCGTAGGGCACTTCGACCGCCGTATGGGTCGGCACAGGCAATCGAAGTCTTGGCAGGTCGGCCTTGACCGACGCAATCATCTTGTCCAACTTCTGGATCCCGAACGGATCCTCGGCTGTCGCGTAGGCGACGAGCTTCTCAATCGTCTTCGGCCCGATCCCGCTGACCTGAATCAGATCCTCCCATCGCAGATCGCCTTCCTTGCCTTCGCGCCAATCGAGGATCTTGTTAGCCATCGACTCGCCTACGCCGTCGATCTGATCGAAACCGGGACGCAGCCCGCGCCGACCGTCGCGCTTCCAGGTCATGTCTGACTTCCGGAGATCGTACGGCAGAACGCGGAAGCCATGATGGATGGCATCCCGGAGCATAATGACCTGGCCGTCGAGCTTCGCCTTTGAGGTGACGGTAGCCTTCGCATTCGCAGCACCGCCCGCGCCGCCGCCTAGAGCCGTCTTCTTGTCGGCTCGATGAAGCATGGCGGCGTAGAACGCGCCCGGATGGTGAACCTTGAACCACATCGTCCACCAGGCGATGTAGCCGTAGGAAACCGAGTGCGCCGCGTTGAATGCATAGGAGCCGCTGGTCGTAAGGTCGCCCCAGATCGAGCGCGCTAGTTCAGCGTCCATGGGAGGGAAGCCCGTTCGCTCATGGAGCGTCTGCGCGCCCTCCCAGAACCGTTCCCATTGACGGTTGAACTCTTGGTCTCCGAGCTTTCGGCTGATGATCTTTCGGATGTAGGCTGCGTGTGTCCAGTCAAAGTTTCCGATCTCTCGGACGATCTGAAGGATCTGCTCTTGGTAGACGATTTGATATTGGGTGAAGGCTGTGATAGATTCAAGTGCAGGGTGACGGAGATGAGGCTGCTTCTCTCCTCGCTTGATGTCAACGTAATCGGCAACTGCTCCATTATGGAGCGGGCCTGGTCGAGCGAGAGCGGTAACGTGACAGACCTCGTTGAAACTATCCGGCCGGACGGATCCATTGACCATGCGCATAGCTCGACCTTCGAACTGGAATATTCCGACAACGTCGTTCCTCCTGAAGCCCTCGATTGTGCGCTCGTCCTCAATCGGGATCTCGTAGAGGAACGACGCCGGTTGACCTATCATGTGGCACATCGAGACGAGTGCGTCGAGGGCAGACAGCCCGAGCAAGTCAATCTTTAGCACGCCAAGGTACTCGGCGTCGTACTTGTCGATGGCGATTACCTGCGCGAGTCGCTTCCTGACTTCGCGCTGAAGGATCGGAGTCACCGAGGTAATCGGCTCGTTCGATATGGCAACCCCGGCCGCATGAACACCAAAGCTCTTGACGTTCCCTTCTAGCTCGGTTGCATCCATGATCTCGGGATGGCGCTCGACTACGCCCTGCGCCTGTTCGAACTGCTCGATGGTGTCCTCAATCGTCGCGCTCGCGCGGAGGTCGCCGGACGACCGCTCCAGGAGAACATCCTTGATCTGGTCTACTTCGTACTTGGGGATTCGATGGACTCGGGCAACGTCGTCAAGCGCAAGCCGGGACTTGAAGGTCTGGAAGGTTCCGATCTGGTTGACGCATTCTCGTCCGTACTTCTCCACCAGATAATCAATGATCTCCCCGCGCCGGGCAGACTCAAAGTCAAGGTCGATGTCCGGGAGATCAAGGCGGGTGATGTCGATGAATCTTTCGAAAACGAGATGCGGGAAGCGCATCGGGTTGACTTCCGTAATGCGAAGCAGCCAGCAAACCAGGCTCGCCGCCGCGCTCCCGCGCGCAGGCCCCACTCCAATTTCTGCGTTCTTCGCGAAGCGGACAGCGTCACTGACAATGAGGAAGTAGTCTGCAAAATCCTTCTCCTCAATGATCGACATCTCGTATCTGAGCCGCTGGGCGTAGCGGCGGCGCTCCGCGAGCGAGAGACGGTCGCAGCCTCGGAACTCCCAACCTTCCTTGAGCCAGGCGCGGAAGGTATCGAGGCTTGTGGCGCCATTGCGAGTTGGGTACCGCACCATGGGCAGACGCGGTAGCTCGACGGTACAATCGGCAGCAAGCTCCTCGGTCAAGAGGATCGCGTTGATAGCTTCCTGTCGAGTGAGGCCGGTCGCGATGAGTCGTCTCATGATTGAACGGTCGGTCATCGGCGGGCAGAGATTGGCCGAATAGCCCCAGCTCTTGGCGAGATCCTCCGGAGTGGACTGTCCGCCATTCCGGAGCGAGTGGAGCACCTTCTGTAGCTCCTTCTCGGTCGGCATCGTATAGTGGCAATCGAGAGTCGCTACCATCGGGATCTTCAGCTCGCGGGCGATCTGGGCGATCATCGGGTTGAGCTGGCGCGTTAGGTCTAGCTCGGGGAACGCCTGTACCTCCAAGATGTATCTATCACCCAAGGCTCGTTTGAATCGGGCTGCCACATTACGACCACGCCGGTATCCGGCAGCATCAGGACTAACGTGTTTTCCGCCAACCAGTGAAGTAGCGAGGAGACCGCCCTGGCATCCGCTGAGGACAATGAGTCCATCAGCATGCTGTTGAAGCATTCCTCCTGATACTGTGGCCTCATAGTAGAACCCCTCCATCCAGGATCGCGATACGAGCTGCAAAATGTTCTGGTACCCTACCTGGTTGTGCGCGAGGATGGTGAGGTGGTTCTTGAGCTGCGTTCGGCGCGCGGGGTCGATCTCGCCGGTGTACAACTCGATCCCGAAGACCGGCTTGATTCCCTGTTCCTTCGCAGCCTGCTCGAACTTGACGTGCGACATCACGTTTCCGTGCTCGGTCATTGCAAGGGCGGTTCCTTGAAGTTCAGCGACTCTACGAGCATGAGCATCGGGCAGCTGGAAACCATCAAGGAAGCTGTATGTGGAGTGGTGATGTAGAGATACAAAACGCATAGGTCGCGTTGGTGGTCTCTCTCGATGGCGAGGATCTCGCACTCCTGGTGGGGTTCCAGCATGATCGCATCTCCTTCCGAATGCGTCGAGCTTCGCATGGTCGGGCGATTCGCCGCGCTGGATCTTGCCGTGTACGTCGAGCTTGGCCTTGCCCGGGGATTCGCCGCGCTGAATCATCCGCTCATTCCCCGGCGGATCTGCTTGATGAGGAAGGCCGCGTAATTGATGGTGTCGAGCGCGTCTTCGATGATTGCCTGGTCAATTGACTCCGTTGAGATGTCGTCGATGATCCGCTGGCGCTGAGTATACGCTGCTTCGATCCGCATGACCCGCTCGCGTAGCTCGCGGATCTTGTCGGAGGGCGGCCATTCCAGCCACATCTGGCCCCGAACCTGACTCTTGGCCTTGAAGAGTCGCGCGGCCTCGTAGAGAACAGCCGAATGCTCTTCCTCGTATCCTACGATATGCTCCTCAGGCTGCATAATCCTCCCTCCACCATTGGATTCGTTTGTCCGAGATCAGATGAGCCTTATCCAGGGTCGTCGTGTTCGGGTACATCATGCCGCTGTTGTACTGAGTCTTGATGAGTACCGGAACGTCGTGCCCGAAGTAGAGCGCGAAGGCGGCTGCGTGGCACATATCCGGAAGGTCATCGAAGACGGCCACCACTCGGTCGCTATCGACGCGAGCCGCGAGCTGACTGTACTTGTCCTCATCAAATAGCATGCCGTCGTATTCGATCTCGTGACGGCGTAGCCACTCGACCGTATCCGGCACGATGTTGTCGAGCGAGAGATAGGGCCGTGTCGTCGTGACCCATAGCTCAGCCCCGGCCTCCTTGACCGACCAGCAGAACTCGGCCGCGCCCTCGTAGATCGGCATGGTGCGCTTCATCCCGCCTTGGCGATAGGCGAGCTTGACGTCATGCCAATCCTTCTCGTCTCGCTGGTAAGCGTCCATCCACCAGGACTTGAAGCTCGCGGTGCCGTCGTAGAGGTAATCATCGTCGGGCAAGTTGAAGTATTCGACGGCGAACCATATGAAGTGCCCGTGATAGTCGCCAAGCGTACCGTCGATGTCCACCGCGACGACCGGCTTGACGTTCTTCGAGCATTCACTGCAGCGCATCAAGAACCTCCTGATAACTATGGTGGGTGAACACGTTCTTGTTCCAGCGCCCGAACCGACCGAGGCGGACGATCTCTGGATGGCAGTCACAGTCGGTGTGGAGAGGTTTGATTCCCTCGCTGACGGTCAAGTTACTCGCGACCCACTGCGGCTGCGGCGTATGCCGTTCAGCATACTCCCATGACTGGTAGTTATTGATGAGAGAGTAGCGGTACCAGCTCGGGATCCCGTTCGGAGCGAGACCGTTGTAGACCATCATGTTCTCGCCCCTCGCGGGGCCGTGGACGACCCAGATCGACGCCGACGTAAAGGAGTGGCCCCATACGTCGCAGAGCATCTTGATAGGGATGGTCGAGAAGGTTCGGTCGAACATCGCCATTATGTGCTCGACCGTTCTCTTGGAGATGACGACATCCACGATCCGAGGTTCGAAGCGATGCCAAAGATTCTCGTAGACCTTCTTGAGATCCCAGCCCGCGTCCCAGCCATTATGGAACTTGTCCCAGCTAACCGGCGCGTCTCGGTTGCCATACACGTTCTCTGCGTAGCCTTCGCGCGTCCCGATCTTCGTGATGTTGATCTCCATCTCAGCATTCGGATCACTGATCCCGAGAATCGGCTCGTGAAGATATTGCGCTCCGAAGATCGTGCTCTTGCGCTTGGTCGAGTAGACGACGACTCTGTGGCCTGCCTCCTCGGCCGCGTACGCCGCTATAAGGCCTGCCGGCCCGCAACCGAGGATCGCGACTCTCACTCGATGATCTCCACTTCCATGCCGATGCCGGTGATCTTCATCAGGCGCTGACGTCCGTCCTGGTGCTCCAGCGTGAGCGTTAGCTCTTGGAGCGAACCGCTCCCGAGGTCGCCCTTGATATCCTCGACGCCAATGACTACCCAACCGATGAGTCGGGTGTTGCGCCAGGTCGAGTCGAGGATTGACTTCTCGATGTCCTGAGCGCCACCGCCCCAGAGCGATTGTTCGTGCTCTCCTTCTCGTTCGAATCGCACGCGGTCGCCGCCCGGAGCGTTTGGAAGGCGTGTCGCAGGTGAATAATCTTCATCATCAATATATCCGCTCATGGCATCCTCCTCGTACTCGATGCGCCGCCCCTCGGGTGCGGTTCCATAGTAGTCACTCACCAACGTACCTCGCGCAGTAGGTCGTGTAGTGTTGGCTCCACGACGTTGTCTGGCCCGTCTTTACGGATCATGCGCGTCTCGTAGAGATGATTGATGACCGCGTTCGCATCGCTGCGATCCATATTCATGACCTCTTCGATGTCCTGCCTACGGAAGCGGCCGTTGGATCGCAGGAGCTTGGCGAGACCGCGCCGCGTGAGGAGATATTCGCGGATCGCCGTCTTGTTCTCTTCGGCCTCTTGCTTGTCTAGGATCCGCTCGCGCGAACGCTCTCCATAACCAAGCGTCGGCATGTCGTAGAGAAGATCCATGAACCGAACCGCGTCTTGCACATGATCCTGCCCCACCACGATCTTCTCGCTACTAGCGTCAGTGCTGAAAGTACGAGCCGCGATGGCAACGGCAACGCGAGCAATCTTGATACGAGCGTTAGCTGCTTGTACCAGCGGCGGATCCTCGACATACCGCTCCCCCATCTCATTCGCGAGCTTATAGACATGTTCCTCGGCTCCACGCGCCCAAACGATCTGATCCGGCTGTCGAGTCCATACCCACATGAGAAGGGTATGGCATGCCTCGCTCGTATAGCGGAGATCGCCGCCGACGAGCGGCTTGTTGATATCGTCCGAGGCTACGTCATGTTTCGACAAGGCCATCGCGAGATCGAAGCGCGCGATGTCTTCCGGATTTCCGATCAATGGACGCAGGGCATCTACGCCGTAGGTGTACTGCTCCATTCCTCCCGAGCGCGGGTTGCCTAGCCAGAGCAGACGTGTCCGAGCGTAAGTAACTTCTTGCTGAATCTTGGTGAGTCGTGCCACCCCCGACGCCCGCACGTCGGACATCTTCGCAATCTCCTCAGGATGGAGACCTGATAGCTCATCGATGACAACAAGTCGTCTATCGTTGAGTGGTATGACACCCCAAGTGACGGCCCAATCTCTTCCAGAAATCTGCTGGACGCCACCCACCAGTCCAGCAATCGTAGCCGCTTCTCCTCCGACGATCTCTCCTGCTCCAAAGTGACGTACAAGTCGCTCAGCAGCTTCTGATTTTCCCGTACGAGTGTCTCCAACAATGAGAGACTCAAGCCATCCCCGGTGGACAATCTGGCCTCCGAACTTGAAGGAGAGCGGCGAGTGGAACGTCAGATCCATGACTGCGTGCATCTCCGGCCGTCCGACGATGCGGGTGACGTGACTCGCCAGCTCCCGTTCGATCTCTCCGAGCTTCCGGAATGGCCGCTGACCCTTACGAGGCTGAAACCGTTTCAAGAGCTTGTGCGCGTCCGAGGTCATCTCAAAGCGATCTACGCTCGTTTCCTGCTGTTGAACTTCCCAGGCTAGGAACTCGTTGTATTGACCTCGTGGCGACGGGTAGAGCGCGCCGGTCGCGACGACGGTTGTATTCGCCATCGTGTCGTGCCTGCCGACCGACGTGATCTTGATGTTCTTGTAGTCTCGGGCCTGCGTCCCGTCAGCGTGGTCGATAGACGGTCGTGCGAACAACTGCTCCACTGCCTGGTGATCCTCGATCTCGATGTCGAGCTTGGAGCACTTCTGCGCTCCGTACTCTAGGCGGATCATGTCCAGGACGGTGTAGGTCGGGCTGTCGATCATTCCGAGTACCATCGGGCTGGTTGGCGGGATCTCTAGCTCAGCCTCGCCGTTAGCCGCGTTCATCGGGCAGATCTTGCACTTTGGGCCAGCGTCCTGCGTGCAATGGAGCTTGGTCTTCCAGGGGATCGAGTAGCCCGGTTCCTTCCGGCCTTTGATTGTTACCTGCACCTTGACCGGATCTCCGACGCGGTGCGCGTCGAAGGAGTCCAGAACCGTGATGATCCCCGGCGTCTGATCGCCACGCTTCTTCAGCGGCTGGGCGTCGGCAAGCAGGTTCTCGAAATCTGCATTGTCGTGTTCCAACCAGAAGTCGGTTAGATCCTTACCGTGTTTCTCCTCGGTCTCGTATGGCAACTCCACGATCCTGACATCTGCCATCTTCCCCATCGAGCGCGCGATCTTGTTACCGCCAGCAATACCTTCCTTATCCCGATCCGGAACGATGAAGACCAGCTTGCCCTTGAAGAGAGGATTCCAGCGCGGGTACCACGTCTTGGCCCCGGACGTTCTCGTGACCGCCGCGTAGCCGTGCTGGATCGTGAGCAGAGTATCCCACTCACCTTCGCAGATGATGATCCGGTCGGCGTCGAGCTGATTGACCGGGTATATCTCCGTAGCTCTCATCCCGGTAACGTTCCTGATCTTTGTGAACGCGCCCTCGCGATTGGTGTATCGACGGACATTCCAGATCTCGCCCTTAGGCCCGCGCACCGGGATCGTGTAGACCTGGCGGTTGCGATCCCAGCCGATCTCAAAGTCCATCATGGTCTTCGTATGTATGCCCCGCTCGATGAGGTAGGAACAAACCGCCTCGTCGTCTAGCAGAGCCTCGTGCCAGCCCTTGATCCGCCCTTCGGTGATGACCTCGGGCGATCCAGAGCTGGAGCGCCGGGGAGCGCCGCCATTCAAGTTGGCCCTCCCCGGGTCGATCCAGGTACTCTTCTGAGCGATCAGTTCCACGACTCGCCCACCGCCGCAGCCGGCAAAGCAGAACCAGTCGCCGGTCAGGGTGTTGAGAGATGCCGACCGATTCACGTCCTCGTGAAGCGGACAGTACATATCCCATTCCCCGTTCTTCTTCGGCCGACCGATCAGGTACGGCTTGAGAAGCCGGATATGCCGGGCGGATACTTCTCCCATGGCGGATGCCTAGAACGGCTCCGCCACTTTGTCGTCTTCCCGCAGAGCCGCGATCATCTTCTCCTTCGTCTTGCGACCGGTGATCTTGATCTCTGCGTCCTGCTCGTTCCGAGTGGCGATCTCGTCGCTCAACTCCTCGGCGCTCCACTCGTCGTAGTCGTCATCGACCTCGCCTGAGCCCTCGCCTGCTCCGTCCATGAGAGCCTCGGCGGAACCGGCGAGCGCGACGATGGCCTCGACGTACTTGGCCTTCGTCTTGCGACCGGAGATGTTCCCGTCGATGCCGAGATCGGCCGCGTACTGCTTGATGTCGTCGTCGGCCCAATCGTCGTAGTAGCTCGCGTCGGTGCGGAGATCCTGAAGCAACTCGGGATCGAGACCGGCCATGGTGCCGTCGCCGTTCTCCTCGGCATCTCCGACCTCGGCGGCTGATGGCTCCTCACCCTGATCCTCCAGGATCGCGGCGATGGCCTTCTGGGAAGAGAAGCGGCCGTTGAGGGTGAGGCCGCGCGCCTCCAGCTCCTCCTTGAGATCCTCGTTGCTCCATTCGCCCAGCTCCTCGGCTGTGAGCGGCTCCTCGTCGCCGCCGCCCTCGGGCTGGCTCTCGCCATCCTCTTCGATCTTGCCGGGGGCGAAGATGGAGCGGACGCGACCCCGGTACTCACCTTCCAGGTTCGTGTCAGCGACGATCTTGACGTTGACCTTCTTGCCGATCATCTTCGCCGTGTCGAGGTTCCCCTTGGCCGGCAACTTGAGCGCGTCGGTCAGCTCGCGGAGCTTCCAGCCATGAGCCGCCTCCGAGTAGCTGGGGTCGTCCGGCGTCTTGATGTACGTCCAGAGGCGGGAATACTCCTCGCCCACGTCGATGACGACTTCCAGATCGCGGACGGGATCGCCGTTGGCCTTCTCGGTGCGCTGCGTCATTGAGGCGATCTTGCCCGCGTACAGACCGGGTTGCGGCTGCTCGCCGCCGCCGCCGGACTCGACGTTGCTGACATCGTACTTCACAACTGCCACTACTGCTCCCTCCTTCTCCTACGTCGTGATGGCCGCCCATTCATGGGGCGGTTCAACTGGATTGCTTCCATAATCCCGGGAAGCGTCGGGTTGGTGATGGTGCCGCCGGGGAAGATTGGAGCGCCGTCGGGAGTCTTCAGCTGGCACTTGGCATAGTAGTTCTCGGTCGCGTTGGTATGCATCACGCGAACCTGCCGCTTCCTGCCACGATGCTCACGAGTCTCGATAGCTCCATAGCCGACGATGTTCATCATACCGCAGATTTTCTGCGGCATCATCTTGCCCTGGATCCAAGGCCAGAGACAAGACGGCGTTACTCCGTTGTCGTTCGGCTCCCACCAGAACGAGTGCGCGGTGATACCGAGGTTGACTGTCCCCGCGCCAACCGTATGTCGCACCCACTGCCCGAGCCGCCACATGTTGACCCTGTACTCACCCCGGTCGGGGCCGAACTGCTCACGATCCCTGCGCGCGAGCGATCCCACCGGCCCCTTGCGGTCTAGGACGTTCTCGTACACGTCATCTAGGCCGATGTCTTGCATGAGGGAAATAGAGTCGAGCCAGAACCAGTCCCAGTTGTGCCCTTCGTGTTGGACGTACTCCAGCCCTTCGAAGATTTCCTCCCAGTTCCGCACGACCATCTCTTGTACTCCGGAACCGATGATTGGATCCGCATGGTCGATAGGCGTTCGCATAACGAGGATCTTCGCACTCTTCCCTCCGGTGCCAATCAAGGTGGTTTTCCCCCAGCCTATGTCCGCATGTACGAGCATGCTGACCTTGGCGGAAGCTCCGACGGGTTGTATCTGCGGCATCTACCTCCTCCGATTCAGTTGTTGTTCCGACCGGGTAGCCCAGCGACAGTTCCCGGGCTCATAATCGCCGTCATTGTCGATCCTATCAAGCGTCCTACCTACCGGGCGCTCGCCCATGTCCGCGAGGAAGTTCAAGAACTCCCACCAGTCTTCGCAGACTCCAATCCCTCTACCTCCATAGTTCTCATACCCGGAGGCACGGGGGTTGTAGCAGCGTTGAAGCATATTTGCCCACGCACGATACTCGGTCGTTTTGCTAAGGCCATGAGTCCTTAGCGGACGCCAATTCTCAGTCCGACGCAGAGCTAGGCGTCGATCAGTGAGTTTCGTCGGCATAGGTGTTGTGCTCTGCATATGGATCCCATTTCTTCGTCGCGAGTTCTCGCATCTCCCGCCAATCCGCGCCTATTTCATGCAGTTCACAAAAATCAAAACACCAACAACCGGGACACGTCCATTGTCCTTGTGATTTATACGCCTGCACCGGCGGCGAGCCGTTGTCCTGTCTTCCCTCCGCGCGGAGGCGCTCGATATCGGCAAACTCCGCGAGTACCTGAACGCGAGCCTCTTGGCGCTCGTTGAAGTCACGGAAGATCGGCGTGCGCGTGAAGAACGGAGACGGCTGGCGCTTGGAAACCGCGCCGTCCTTGTTGAGCGCGAATCCGTCGTCATCTTTCGGGCGGTCGTCGGGGAACGCCTTACGCAGATGATTGTAGATCATGCCCGCAGGCCTCTCGTCTTTCTTGAGTAGGCCGTTGGCGTAGATCCAATCGAGACCGTATGTCCAGTAGCCGGTCGCCTGCGAGTCGAGCGAGAGGTACTGAACCATGATCGCCTTCGCCGTCTTGTGATCGACGATATGGAGCTTCCCGGTTATGCGGTTCCGGATGATGAGGTCGATCACTCCAACGTACCAGAACCAGGGCTTGTGCGTCACCGGATGGGAGACGAGTTGCCGGAACGGCTGCTCGGTAACAAGTACCTCCCACTCGTCGTCGCGGCCCCAATGCTCGACGTAGTGATTGAGCATCGCCTCGCCTAGCTCGCCCGCCTCGGCCCAGACCTCATCCTCCTCTACGTCCTGGACGCGGAAGCCGAACTCGCCCTGCGCCTTGATCTCTGCGTCGTAATACTTGACGAAGCTCTTAGCCGGATGCGGCCCGCGCTTGACACCCTTCTTGTAGTAGTCGCGCAGGGCCAGATGGACGAGCGAGCCGAAACGGAGCGGTGGAACCGGCGTCGTTGGTTTGAGTACCTCTTCGAACTCTTGCCACCACTTCCAGCGACAACGCTTGAACGTTCCGCGCTCGCTCGTCCTAAGCATAGGAAGGCCGTCGAGCCGCAGGGCATTACGACGGGCTGCGTGTGAACGCCCGACGGCCTTCCTATCGCCTAGCTCCGAACGGCGCTTGCGACGGATTACTTGGTCAGCCAAATGGTGCTCCCCTCCTCAAGTCATTTCACTTAGGTCTCTAGCGCCCGTCGCCCAAGACCGGCCCGGCGCCCCCGCCTCCCCGAACCTAGGAGCCGGATCAACGGCGGGGGCACCGACCCCGAGACCGAACCCTATCGGATCCGATGCTGGAAGTCTAATCCGGCCGATTTCCGGGTGATTCGCAAAACTGCGCCAGAAAATGCCCAAAATGACCACTCTGCTATATAACCGCCCGCGCGCGACCCCAACCCCCTTCGGCATCGTCTCCGCGCACGTACGCGCGTATACGGCTCCGCGGCGATAGTGGGATGCCTCGCGTCGGCGAGTATATAGAAACTGAAATGAGTTGGCCGGGGCGAGACCCCCTAAAGGGGTCTCGGGGAGGGGGTGGTACCCACACTCACTTACCGTCGAAGCGGGCGAACCATCTGTCCATCGCCTTGAGTTCGGCGGGACTCATGTCCTCTTCCGGCTCGTCAAGCGGTTGAACCAGCTTGACACGACGTTGCTTCGGGGCTGGTTCGGGTGACTCACGACGTTCCTTTCCCTTGAGCCACCCGTTCCGGCCTCCGAGCAACGCTCCGATCCCGATGGCAAGCATGACAAGTACGTAATGCATCACTTGCCCGCCTTCATCATCTGCCGACGGAGATCGAGCACGTTCTTGTTCACTTCGAACTTCTCATCGTTGACCTTCTTGATGTACTCCTCGACCGTCCGGCGGCTGCGATAGACAAGGGCCGTCACTTGGTGAGTTCTTGTCGTATCGACAGCTCGGTCGGTCACCTGCGTCTGGTCATCCGGGTTCCACGTCTCATCGAGGACATGAACGTCAGCCGCTCGATTCAACGTAATCCCGACGCCAGCCGCCGCTGTGACGAGGATCGCAACGCGCACCTGACCTGCCTGGAAGGCATCCATGATCCGTTTCCGATCCTTGCCGTTGACCTTACCGGAGATGATCTCGCAAGCGATCCCGTAATTGTTCAGGTACTTGTGGATCATCTCGGCGGTCTCGCGGAACTGGCTGGCGATGATCGCCTGGTCAGTGCCATCCGGATCCTCCGGGTCAATTCCGCGCTCTGCAAGATTCTGCAGAAGGTACGGGATCTTGCCGGACTCCTCGGTCGCCTTGACCTTCATATCAACGTGACCAGTATCCTCGTCTACAGAGAGGATCTCGACGGAGCACATGTGGTTCGCAAACTGCTTGAGCCGCGTGTACTCCGCGAGGATCGAGGTAGCTGAGAGATGATACTCATCGATGCGAACCTCAGCCGCCGCCGCGAAGGTATCATACTGCTTCGCCTGCTTGGGCGTCATGTCGCACCAGACATCGATCCACTGCGTCTCGGGTAGCTGCGGCAGGACTTCCGACCGCAACCGCCTGATAGCATGAGGAGCGAGCGCCTGGTAGAACGCATCCTCGCGGCCCCGGATGATGTTACCGATCACCTTGTGGTTGCCCCAGGTATTCTCGATCACCAGCCATTGAGCCGCCCAACGCCACTTCGACGTGAACTTCTGCGGCTCCAGCCAGTGGAGAGCGCCCCAGAGCTTGATCGGCTTGCCACCCATCGGCGTGCCGCTCAGAGCGTACTTCCTCAGAGCCTTGATCTTCACCGCCTCCTTGGGAAAGCGGTTCTTGACCTCGGGAAGCCCAGTCTTGTGGAACTCATCGATGGTGAACGAGTTCCACTGCTTGAGCTGGGGATAGTTCCCGCGCCTGATCATGTCCGCAGTAGTCACGAACCAGAAAGGCTTGCCCTTGTCCAGACATTCCTCGATCTGGTCTTCTGCTGCGATCTTCTCCTGTTGGTTCAGATCGCCGCTGAAGGTGACCACTACATGATCCGTCCACCGCTCGATCTCCATGCGCCAAACCGTGTCCAGAGTAGACTTCGGCGCGACGACGAGATGCGGCCCGTTCTCCAGATCTGCTTCGAAGACGGACGCTATCACCTCAGTCGTCTTGCCCAGCCTCGGCTCCAGTAGGTTCAGACACGAGGTCGTAGCCATGAACTTGACGTCGGCCCGCTGGTAGGGACGGAACCACTTGGCGAGCTTCGGGAGTTTCTTGGCGATCTTCAGCTCCTTCAGCGGCACATCGTCGCTGGTGGAGAGAGATTGCAGCTTGGACTCCTTGGCTACCTCCGCGCGACCCCATGCCACGAGCGCCGCTCCGAGTTGGAGTCCGTCACCGAACTCCTCACGGAGACGCCGCATCGCTATGAGGTCGAGCGGGATTGTCCAAAGTGGCCCGCCCTTGTCCCTCGGGACGAACCTGGCTCCGAGAGGCTTCATGCGGTTCATAACCGCTACGTGTTCAGGACTGTAGCGAAAATGAATCGCGCAGCGATCACCCTCGTCGGTTAGCTCTGCGAAGGCTTGCATCGCTTCCTCTCTTCTTGCCTCTGTAGACTGCGTACACTTCGCAACCGCGAGCGACGAACTCCCAGTGATGCTTGGGTTCCGGGATGAACACCGCTCGTTGGGACAGGTTGCCCTGGAGCTTCATCGCCTGGTCTATGTTCTCGCAAGTCCAGACGAGCGCCCAGATGCCGGGCCTGTCTAGGAGCGGAAGCAGGTGATTGGCCCACTTGCCCTCGCCACCAACTCGCTTCTTTGGTGGCTCTCCTTTCACGAACTGCACTTCTTGTCCTTTCATAGTACCCTCCTTGTTCTTGACGGCCACGAGCGCGCCGGGAGTCGAACCCGAGCTACACCATGCGCTCTGAAGTTGCCAGGGGGATCCGGGGGAGGGTACCATGCCTTCCCGGATCCCCCATCGCTTCCGCGCCTCCCGATAGGCAGGAGTCGCGTCCGCGAGCTTGTACGGGCTTGGATTAGCCGCTGATCTGTCTCCGGGCGGGGATTCTTCCCGCTCGAAAGCAGTAGGGGCATGAACGGCCCGTTATCACTGTGGTCTTGCCCGATCTATCGCTGTGAGTACGGCGCGGGCGCAACCATTCCTTTTCACTGACCAAGAATGGCCGACCGGCAGCCGTCCCGGGACAGTTCTCATAGCCACACGTCACGATCAGGAACGAGGGGAATGATTCGCTCCTCTTCGCTTGGTACTGTGGCAGCCTGCTTTCGAAGTCGCTCATGACAGCAACTCGAAAGCGAGTCTGTAGGTGCAGAGGAAGTCTTCCACCTCATCCGGATCCTTGCGTCTCAGGATCGGCGGAAGCATCTCCATGGGGATCGTCTCCTCGTAGCTCTTGGGCATGATCCCGAGAGCCTTCAAGCCCGCCTTCGTTCCGGCGTGCAAGTAGATTTTCTCAGGCTTCAGTTCTGCCCAGGCTCCGAAGCGGACGGCGACATCGTACACCGTCATCGGGCCGATCCCGGGAGTACGGATATGATTCAGAAGGAAGTACAAACTACCGAACGACTCTGACGTCTGGAGCGGCATTAGATGCCGAACACAGACCTCCTCGTACGCCGGAAGCGCCTTGGAGACTTTCGACTGGTGGTTGTGCATCTTCCCGTTCGGACGCTTGCTCCTGATCGCGTAGCGAATCGCTTGATCCGCAGTTGGCAGATCGGCGCAGACATCCGGGATGTTGTCCCTGAACCTACAGACCGGGGAGTAGGGATCCTCGCGACGCTTTTTGAAGTCGTACCAGAGAGCTGGTATCGACATCATCAACTCCGAGGGTGGATCTCGTTCCCACTCCTTCAGTATGTTCACTGGTACCCTCCTTTGGGGTTGAACTTCGGCCCCTACCGCTCTCACGGGTGGGGCCGCAACTCAACCTTTCTCCCTACTACGCTGCAGCCTCGCCACCTCAGCCTTCGGATTGCTGAAGCGGATCGAGGCAGCGGCCATCGTTCGTATGCCGCCAGGATCGGTGTATATCTGAATCAGTGACCTTGTTCGCTCGACCCAGGCATCGCCAATCTTGATCTTCCCAGCCGGGAAGAACCGAGGCTTGCCGATCACGAGCAACGGGCCAACCGAGAACGGATAGCGACCCTTGACGTCAACGATATGCCAGAACCGGCGACCCAGGGGAAACATTGCTTCAATCTCCCCTGAGTCGCCAGAGTTCTGGGCCTCGATGACCGCCGCTAGGAAGGGTTGCCCGACCGGGCCTTCTGCCGCTCCGCACGAGTACGGGCGCGACGGGGCCCAGCTGCGGGCGCGCTCGCGGTCTTGCGACCGCCGCGTGCCTTCTTCGACGGGGTGGAGCTGCCGCCCTCATCGGACGACTTGCGACCGCGACGTGCCGCTGCCGCGACCTCTTCCTCAGAGCCGTACAGCTCCTTGGCCCTGCTGACGGTCTCGCCGATGCGAGCCGCGATCAGCTCCCAGCGGTTACCTTCAACGTCCTTGAGCTTCCGGACGCTCGCCTTGGTTGCCGGCGCGGTCTCGAAACGACCCGCTGCAACCAGAGCCTGGCTCCACTGCATGGAGCTGATCTGCCCGACCGTGACGCCGAGGTTGCGCGCCGCCTCGCTGTGGCCAATACCCTTCTTGGCCTCCTTGACGAGATCGGCGTGCGTGACGCTCGCGCCGGACGAGTTGGAACTGCGGCCTCTGCGGGATGCAGGGCCGGTGGTGCTGGCTGCGCTTCTGGCGCGTGCCATTGCTCCCTCCTACGGGTTGGGGGTTAGCCGGTTAGTCGAGTATAACTGACCGGATACATGCCGTCTACCCTGGGTTTTCCAGGGTAAACGAGAGGATGAACCTCCGGAACACCCGCCGTTACGCGGGTGAACCGCAGGCTATCTGAGCTTCAAAACCTCGTGGTAAGGCTTGATCTTGTCGTTCAGATAGCTCCCGCTGCTCTCTGCCTGGGCGCAGGCGTACGCCCTTTGACGGCTGACGCCAGCGTACATGTAGCGCGAGCCGTCCTTGAACTCGACGAACATCAGCTTCTGGCTGCCAAACCTCGGCCAGCCGACCCACTTCAGGTTCGTGGAGTTCACGTAGCGGACTGACAACACCACCGGGCCTTCAGACGTCATGACGGTGTAGTAGTCCTTCCAGTGCTGGATGGGCATCACTGATCTCCTCTGCAGACCGGGCCGATGCCGAGCTGCCGGCTGTACTCGTCGGTGAGCGTGCGCCCACAGACGTAGCAACGGCCGATCTCGCGACCGAACCGTGGGCCAGCATCCGGATCCGCCTTGATCGCCTTCAAGATCCGGCCAGCTTCGGCCGAGTTCTTGATCGGGTAGCGGGTGTCCGACGCCCAGACGTCAACGAACGTCTTGTACTTCCCGTTCTTGACGCTGTAGAACATCAGCGTGCCATCTTCCTTCTCGACGGCATACCGGCCGTCTTCGACATCGTGAGCCACAGGGCCGCTCTCGCCACCCTTGCTCTTCCAGTCGAGCGCGACCAGCTGCTCGATGACCCGGCTCACTCCCTGCTTCGGAAGCTGCGACGGGAAGGTGTCGAGATCCGCATCCCGCAGCCAGGCAATCTGCGCCTGATTCAGCGAGCTGAGATCCTTGCCATCCCGCAGCGCCTTCAGATACGAGAGCTGAGGCTCACTCGCGGTCGGCCCATCGGTGCTCTGCCGGAACTCGGCAGGCACCTCAGTGCGTTTCGTCATGGTACCCTCCTTTGTTCAGAGCAGGATTGCTCCGGGCAAGGCCACTGCTGGCCCGCCCGCAGCATTTCTACTGCTTGATCCAGTCTTCCAGAGCTTCGTAGAGACCGATGACGTCCGGCTTCTTCATCTCCACGATGGCGACTGTCTGAGGATCTTCGACCGCCAACACCAGAGAATCGGCATTGGGGGTGCTGATTGTGATCGAGCGTTGATCGTCGATCTGAATGACGTGATCGTCGTCCATCAGTCCCTTCCGAAGCCTTGGGGCATTTCCATACCCTCAGCTTCTCCGAGCATCTGCTCGACCTCACCCCAGCTTTCCAGGGGATCGTTCGCCAGACCCTCGATGTCGAGATCCACGACCGCTTGGAGCTTCTCGCCGAGCGCCGAGCTATGCAGGTTCTCGGGGAGATTGTCGAGCCAGTCGCTGTACTCAGACTGAACTTCCTGTAGATCGGCCAACGCCTCAGCGAGTTCATCCGCCTTCTCGTTGATCTCGTTCCACTTCGCCTGAGCCGCGGCAACTGCATCGAACCAGCGAGCCGAACGGCTCTTGGTCTTAGGCATGACTGGACTCCCAGCTATCTACACGACAAGCGTGGATGGCCTTGTCGATGCGATCTGCCGTCTCACTCTCCTTGACGACACCGCCCCGGACTCGCAGATGCGAGGCCCAGGCTTCAGCCGCTTGGAGAACTTCCGACAGATTGCCGGCGTCAACTGTAACCGGCTGTTCAGGAGGCAATCCGGCCACTCTCCAACTCGTGGTCTTGGAGCCGACGGGCGTCCATGACAATCCAGTAGATCATCTTGCCGTCCGTCCACTCGATCCGAGCGCCGATGTCGGTGTCCCGGAAGTGAGTCTCATCCGAGACTTCCTTGACGTGGATGTCTTCGGGATGCGTCCGCTCGACGGTTCCCACGATCTTGTCGAAGACTCGCTTGAACCGCTTTATGTGAGCGAGCGTCGGCGTCCTGTAAGTTGCCGTAGGCAACGGTACCCTCCTTTCGGTTTTGGAGCGTCGGATGACGTCCGGGGTGGGCAGCTCATAGTCTGCCTCACCCGCACGTCACTTGCCGAGTGACTTCTTGTTTCCGCTCAGGCTGTCGTTGCGACCGGCGATCTTCGCCTTGTCGCCCGCGCGGTGGCCGCTGCCGTACGCAGCCGAGTCGTGCTTGCGGTAGTTCGCGACGGCCTTGCTGCGCCGCTGTCCGGTCGGCGGGAACATCTCGTTCATGAAGTCGAGATTGATCTTCGACTGGTCGCGGAGCGCCAGCTCCATGCCGGTGCCGACGTGAGCCGCAGTTGTCGCCCGCATCTCCTGCAAGCGATAACCAACGCGGCTGGCGAAGCCTTCAGCGAAGTTCCGCCGGTACGTCTTGAAGTTCGCATAGTCTTGCGTCCATCCGAACTTCTTGCACGCACGCCGGTACGCGTGAGCTTCCTTGTGCCGCGCATCCGAGATCGACATCCCGAGATCGTAGCCAGCATCCTGCATGACCTTGGCGACCTCCAGCCAACCCCAGCCAGCCTCGCGAAACGTCTTCAGGTTCTCCTCATAGCTGAGGTTCTTGTCAACCCTCGGATGCGTCGCATCGACCAGCTGAGTCATCAGGCTCGTGAACAACAGGCTCATGTAGCCGAGATCGACCTCGGTGCCGATGACCGGAACCGTGCCGCTCCTGTACGAGCTTGACGAGTGGCTGTAGTGCTGCTTGTGGTAGACGATGGTGCAGTTGGCGTGACGAGAAGACGAGATGAACAGCGACCAGAGAGCGTCACAGATCTCGGGGAATGCCCCGGTCGGGAACGCCCAGCTGTAGTCGTAGTCACGAATGACCGGCTGCCGCTCGCTGACCTTGCCCTGCTCGCGCTGCGAGAGTTCCCACAGCTCGATGCTGTACTTGGCCATCAGCTCGTCGGCCTTCTGCATGAAGACATCGCGCTCACCTTCGTGCTCGGTGGACTCTGCCTTCGCCATCAGTCCGGCGATCTTCCTCAGAAGATCATCCTTCTGATTACTTGCCACTTGGTACCCTCCTTTTGGATTAGAACACATCGGCTGATGCGCTCTCGCCCCGGAACCAGCCGGGGCGACAGAGCACTAGCTCAGTACACCGATCTTCTTCAGATATTCCTCATAGATCGGGAAGACGTGCTTGCGTGTTCGCCTGTCGATGGCGTAGTTCGCCTGCATCAGAATCTGGCAGGCTTGTTTCAACGGTGAGTCTTTCCACTTCGGGCCGTCCGGGTGTTCGACCTCCATCTTCAGCTTGTAGTAGATCTGAAGAAGAGCGAATGCCCGGATCTGCTCCGGCGTGTCGAGGATGAAGCCTTCACCGCTCATAGCTCGACCTCCTGCAACCGGACAACGAGCTTATCGTGCTTCTCCGCCAACTCAAGGATACTCAGTCGAGCATCCCCGAGGGCGTCGAAGATGAACTCAGCGTTTTTCCAGTTCAGGATCTCACAGCCGTCGGCCATGACTCCCAAATCGGAGATCGCCTTGTCGATCTTCTCGATGTCGCTCATGACCGACGCCGGGATGTTCCGGATGATGTCTTCCGGTTCTTCCATCAGCGATCAGTCCTCACGATCACGACGCGGTCAGTGCGGAGCATGTGCTCCTTGCCGGAGTTGTAGCCGTTGTCCGCAACGAACTTCAGCCACTGCACACCGTGCTCGTCCATGAAGACCTCGCCGCCGTTCTTGGCGAACAACACGGTCTTCATCCCAGGCGCGAATAGCACCTGAATGGGATAGTCGAGGATGATGTTCGGATGCCGCGACGATTGCTCGTCACTCAGCATTGGTACCCTCCTTTTCGGTATGGGCTTACGGTTGTAAGCTCCAGACCACCCGGCGCTACCCGGGTGACCTGCGGCCTACCTGACCGTGTCGGTGATTGGCTCTATATGGAACTTCCAGTTCGGATGATCCGCGTGATACTGATCGATCAACGCCATCGCGTCGTTCTGCGTCTTGCGAATGCCGAGGATCTCGATGCCGTCGAACGGATCTTGCGGGTTGTACGTGTAGATGTCGGTCGGCGTACAGGCTTCCTCACGCCAGACGAGGATGAGGATCTCAGTCATCGTTCCACTTCCTCTTCATCTCGGACATGATCTCCGTCTGAGCGTCATAGAACGTCTTCATCGTCGCATCCGGATGAGCTTCCATCCAGTCGCGTACGCGATTCTCGTACGCCTCATCGAACGCCATATGCCCTTGGGCCTCATCCGCAAGAGCCTCGTGAATCTCTTGCTTCAGCCATACCTCGCGGGCCAGCCCGATGTAGCGGTAGAGAATGCCGTCCCACTCATCATTCTGCATGAGCTTGTCGATCTTCTCAGGCCAGTCCGGGTGCTCGTTCGCTTCGCACCAATTCGTGAAGTCCTCAGCGACTTGCTCCCAGAATGCGTCTTCACGCAGATCCTCGGGACGATTTCCGGGGATCATGTTCGTGTTGACGCCAGGCGGCATGTTCCACGTACTCATGACCGCATCCAGATCGTCGTCACGTTGTGGCAGTGCGGGGAGTTCTCATAGCTCATGAGATCCATGCTCTGCCAAACCAGCCCGTAGGCGATATTGCCGTTGAACTGATTGTTGTACCGTACGATCTTGACGCAGATCTGACTGTGCGGATTGCCAGGCTCATCTACGCCGTTGGCCGCGATGAGATCATCGACAACCTTTCGGCTATTGACCGTAGTCAATTGGTACCCTCCTTTTCGGTACGTGCCAGCGGTTGCTGAACACGAGGCAAGGCGGGTTGCGCCCTGCTTCCTACTCAGCCGTCGCTGTCTTCCAAGCGCCCGATCATCCAATCGGGAACATGGTTCTCAAGCTCCATCGCGCTCTCCTCGTCCCACGTCAGCTTGAACGCGAGAAGCAGGTGAGTATGGAGCAAACGGATGTCGGCGGTCGTCGCGTTGTTCAAGAAGTTCTGAACTGCAACGCCGACTTCCTTGCTGCTGACGACGAACTCGCCGCCATCGTGTACCACGGCATGATTGCCGGGTACCTCAAAGCGGTACAGTGCCTTCGCCTTCATGACTTCACACTCCAGTCCGGTCGGTAGTTGTCCCACATGCGAACGATCTCGTTGTGGACGCCATCATCGAACGCCTCGATGTAGACGTCATACAGCTCGTCTTCACCGTTCTCATACCGCTCGATCTCGGCCATGCAGATGTCTTCCCAAGTCGGGTCGTCGGCGAACTCACCGCCAACGCGCGGCTTCGGGAGCGCATCCAGGATCGCAGGATCACC
>Ga0066903_100000640_pt1 | contig 22899 bp, 24 predicted proteins | sample PanSoiMetaGPlot1_FD_67491 | JGI IMG/M metagenome (GOLD analysis project Ga0066903, IMG submission 67491) | Tropical forest soil microbial communities from Panama analyzed to predict greenhouse gas emissions - Panama Soil - Plot 1 (version 2) | ecosystem: Environmental > Terrestrial > Soil >... | reverse complement strand
TCCTTGCCGTCGCCAAAGTGCACCCACGACGGCGTACCCTTGACGATCGTCTTGCCCGGCTCCAGACAATTCTGATCGATGCCGACGTGATAATGCGCGACTCCCGGACGGGTTTCCTTCAGGTCTCCCGGCGGGACGGGCGAAATCTCGATCCCCGAGGATCCGAACTTCATGTGCACCGGGCTGGTGACGGTCGCGTTGTTCTTCGGCTCGATGAAGAAGACACGGAGCTTCTTCGGCGCGGCCTTGGGGGCCGGCCGCTTCGTCTGCGCGGTGGCCAACACGCCAAGGCCGGCGACCATCACGCAGACCGGCAGCAAGAGCTGCGTCCTGAGCTTCATAGCGATCTCCTTTCGCGGTGACATTCTAATTCACCTCTCCCAGAACCGGCGGCGCCGCTCTTTGAACCGCCCCGTCGCGGGATCGAGCGTCAGCGGCGAGCCGTCGACCGCGTGTGCGAACCCGTCGTCCGCGGTCAGCGCGACAACCGCGACGGCGCGCCTTTCCGCGATGGCGTTGACGACGGCGCCGAATGGCGCGACGGCCTCGCGCGCCAGCCGCGCGGTGGCGTGCTCGAGAAGGACGAGCGACGGGTCGAGCGCGACAGCACGACCCAGCCGCACGCGGAGCGCGGCATCGGCGTCGAGCTCGGCCAGCGGTCGCGTCCAGGTCGATTGGGAAAGGCCCACTTCCTGCGCGAGCGCCTCGGCCTTCGCGCGCTCGGCGTCGGGAGGCGGCTCGATCTCGAGCGTAAAGGGCATCACCAGGTTCTGAACGACTGTGAACTGATCGAGGAGGACGGCGCGCTCGCTGACGATGCCGACGCGATCGACCGTCGCAAGCCAGTCGGCGCTGTCGGTGATCGCGGACGTCGGCCGGCCGAACAGCCGCACCTCCCCGGCATCCGGCAGCGTCGCGCCGGTGGCGAGGCCGATGAACACTTCCGCGGCGGCTTGATCGAGGCCGAGGATGGCATGGACGCCCGTGGAAATGATCAGGCCCGCAATCCGCAGCGGACGGAGTCCCCCATAGTTCTTGGACACGTCGGCAAACTCGAGCACCGCCGGCGTCACGATCCGATCTGCTGGTTGACCTCGTCGACGATGCGGCTGGCCTGGGTGAGGGCGGCGACTTCGATTTTCACGGCGGCGAGGTTACAGGCGATGGCGCCGTACGCGATCATTGCGTGGACCATGGGCGGCATCACGCCCGTGTCGACGCTCGCGCCGAGAATCGCGGCGACCATCGTGACGGCCATGGCGAGCGTGCCAATCGAGAACACCGGCTTGCGCGCAGACGCGATGCGGCGGTAATAATCGCCGGCGACGCCGTGCTCGGCCATCGCGTCCTTCACGGCTTTGCCCTTGCCGATGAGGTAGAACATCATCATCGAGTGTGAGAGCAGAGTCACGAGCGTGGAGAAAATCCCGAACGAGATGTGCCGTGCGATGTCGGCGCCGCGCAAGCCCAAAACTGTCGTGGCGACGAGACCGGCGAGCCCGACGAAGACCGCGGTGAGAAGCGCCTGAGCCACGAAGTCCTCGCATTATGTCACCTTCGCCGTTCATCGTGGAATGGGTCCGCAGGTGCTCGAGCGAGTTGCACGCGCGTCGGCGCGACGCCGCGTGTCTCGATGTCGCGATGGGGCGTGGACGGCACGTGGCGGCGATCGCCCGGGCGGGCTTCCGTGCGTTCGGCGTCGACATCAATCTCGACGCGGTTCGTGCCGCCGTCGCGGAGGCGAACGCGGAAGGCTGTCATCTGCTCGCCTGGTGTGCCGATCTGACGAAGCATCCACTCCCGGCCGCACGATTCGATCTGATCATCGTCTCGCGGTACCTGCAACGCGATCTGTTTCCGGATCTGAAGGCGGCGGTCGTGCCGAATGGCGTCGTACTGTACGAGACGTTCACGACCGCGCAGCGCGCGCTCGGCACGGGACCGACGTCGCCCGATCACCTGCTGGAGCCCGGAGAGCTGCGACAGAGGTTCGACGGATGGGACGTGGTGTTCTACGAGGAAACGTCGGAGACGGAAGCAATGGCGCGGATCGTCACGCGACGGTCCGTCTAAAGGCGGACGCCAGTGTTCTTTGCGCGGGCGCTACATAGTGCGGTAGGTGGCGTCCGGCTTCAGCCGGACCTTCAACCGCTCGAATTCGTCGCGCGGCAGCGAGACGCTGCCGGGATGCGGCGCACCGTGCGACCCGTCGCCGTGAAAGTCCGACCCGCCCGACAGCGCAAGGCCGAACCGCGCGGCGACGGCCCGATAGCGTTCGGTCGCCGCCTCGTCGTGATTCGTGTGGTACGACTCGATCGCATCGAGCCCCGCCGCAACCAGGCTGTCGATCCACATGTCGCGCCCGAGGAGTCCGGGGTGCGCCATCGACGCGATGCCGCCCGCACCGTGAATCCGCGCGATCACGTCCTCGGGCGCGGCGCCCTCCCGCGCCACGAACGCCGGCCGCCCGCGCGCCAGCCACGCGGCAAACGCGTCGTTGGTCGTCGCGACGTACCCGCCGGCGACGAGCGCGCGCGCGATCGCCGGCCGGCCGATGGAGGTGTCGGCGTGCTCCAGCGCGGGCCGCAGAATGGCGTCGGCGTCGAGCGGCATTCCGAGTTGAGCGAGCCGCGCGATGATTCGGCCCACACGGTCGAGGCGCTGCCGCCGCTGGGCGGCCAGGAACGCCGCGAGTTCCCGGGCCCCGGGGTCGATGAAGTAGCCGAGCACGTGCACGTCGGCCTCGTCGCGCACGCCGGTGATCTCGATGCCCGGCACGAACTCGATGGCCGCGTCACAGCACGCCGCGGCGGCCGTCGACAGGCCCGCCACGGTGTCGTGGTCGGTGACGCTCAGCACCGTCACGCCCGCCGCCTTCGCGCGCGCGACGAGCTCCCGGGGCGTGCACCTGCCGTCCGACGCGGTCGTATGTGTGTGGAGATCGATCATCGGCGAGCGATCGAGCGGCGCGCCGTCGAGACGCGCCGGGGGAGCGCCGCCGCACGCTGGCGCGCGCGAAGTGCGCGGTACTCGCCGATTAGCAAATCGAGGTGGGCGCGCTCTTCATCGGCGAATTCCAGGAACACGCGCTTGCCCTCGGACTCCTCGAAGCGCTCGCCGTAGCGCTTGAAAAACTGATGCGATCCGCGCTCGCACTTGATGCCGATGAGGAGCGCCTGCTCGTCGTTCACCCCCGCGCGCAGCTCCTTCGTGCCCTCGGCGAACAGCCCGCTGGCCGCGCCCTTGAAGAACAGAAAGGTCGGACGCGACTCGAGATCGGGGTCGCCCGCGACGAGGTCGTGATAGCGCTGCTCGAGCCTGCCCAGGTGCTCCTTCTCCTCGCCCGCCAGCTTCTTGAAGACGGAGCGCCCGCGCGGATCCTTGGTCAGGCTGGCGGCTCGCGTGTAGAACTCGAGGCCGCTCCGCTCGGTGGCGATCGCCATCCGCAGCGCGTCGCGCGCGAACACCAGCTCCGTCGTCGCGCCGTCGATGGGTGACGCGGCCGCGCCGGTCCGGCACGCTTCGCAGGTGCCGTAGATCTGGACAACCGACTGCGACGCCGCGAACTTGCGGGCGTTCGCGATCTCCTCCATCAGCGATTCGACGTCGGAGCTCAGGAATTCAGACGAGGTGTGGCACGTCGTGCAGATCAGATGAAAGTGCCGCGGATGCCGGTACGACGGCTCGAAGCGCGATCGCCCCTCGCCGAAATCGACTTTGCGCGCGATGCCGGCGTCCACCATCCACTGCAGCGTGCGATACACCGTCGCCCGGCCGATCCCCGGCGCGTCGCGGTGGACGCGCTCGAACAGATCGTCGGCGCTGATGTGCCCCTCCTGGCGGAGAAACACCTGGACGATGCGCTCGCGCTTCGACGAGCGCTTGCCACCGCGAGGTCGGAGACTGGAGAGATCGGGAAGCTGACGGTCCATCTGGTGAATTGGCGATCTGGCGATTTGGTGATTGAATCACCAATTCACCAAAATCACCAACTCGCCAATTGCCCGTTAGTCGACGCTGAAGGATTGTCCGCAGCCGCAGGTCGACGTTGCGTTGGGGTTCTTGATCGTGAAACCGCCGCCGGTGATGGTGTCGACGAAGTCGACCTCCGCGCCGTTCAGGTAGCGGATGCTGATCGGGTCGATGAAGAGCTTGACGCCATGAGATTCGAACACCTGATCGCCAGCGCCCTGACCGTTCTCCTCGATCATGAGGCCGTACTGGAAGCCCGAGCAGCCGCCTCCCTGGACGAACACCCGCAGGCCGCTTCCAGCCTTGTTTTCTTCCGCCAGCAGCTCGGTGATCTTCGAGGCGGCGGTTTCTGAGACGTTAATCATGGCCTCATTATAGCAAGAAGGCGTTGATATACTTCGCCGCCGAGCGATGCCTTACGTACAGATTTCGCCCGTTTTCCGGCCAGAATTGACCGATTCCGCGGAGTCGCGCTGGCAGGCTCTCGGCGACGCGCGGCCCGACCTCCGGCCGGCGCTCGCCCTCCAGCGACAACTCCTGTCGCGCATCGTCGAGCTCGCCGCGGTGCTCGGCGCCGGGCGGCTGCCAAGGCTGTCGCTGCCGCCGAAGTACCTGGCGGTCAAGCTCTCGCGCGGCGTACCGGCGCTCGCCGGGGAACCGATTCCTCTGCCGTTGCCCGCGCTGAAGCCGACGCTTGTGCAGCTCTGCGACGGGCTGGCCGCGGGAGGAGCCGGCGAGGCTGCGCAGCACATCAAGGAGGCGATTGTCAGCGGCGCGATCGACGCCGGCTCGCTGCTCGCGAGCTCGCTGCACCGCGAACAGGCCGCCATCCGTACCGGCGCGATGCATCGTGGCCTTTCGCCCGATCTGCTGTGGCTCGTGGCCGAGCTCGCCGTCAGCCCGTTCGTGCATGCGCTGCAGCAGCTGCTGCTCGGCGCGGCCGCAGCGCCGGAGCTGCGGGCGGCGCTCGACGCGTGGAGCCACGGCTATTGTCCCGCCTGCGGCTCGTGGCCGGCCGTCGCGGAGGTCGTCGGGGGCCACCGAACGCTTCGCTGCTCGTTCTGCGCGACCGCGTGGGAGCTGGCGACCTACGCGTGCATTTACTGCGGAGAGAGCGGCGAGAAGTTCGTCACGGCCGCGCCGGATGAGGAGCGCAAGGATCGGCGCGTCGAAATCTGCAGCGCGTGCGGCGGTTATCTGAAGACGATCGATCTCCCTGAACTCTCACCGTTCCCGCTGCTGTCGATTTCAGACATCGAGACGACCGATCTGGACGTCGCCGCGATGGAGCACGGCTACGCGAGGCCGGCGCTGAAAGAGTTGACGAAGAAAGGGTAAGGTCCGCTGATAGCGGACGCCACGTAGGCGGGCTTCACCCGCCGCCCATCGCCGCAAGGTGCGCTCCCGACTCCTGCTCGATGTCGTTGTGGAGCGAGTTCCCGCGCGCGTCCATTGTGACGATTGCCGGAAACTCGTCGACCGTCAGATGCCACATCGCTTCGGGCGTGCCGAACTCGAGCAGCGAGACGCCGTCGACTCGCGTGATCGAGCGCGCGTAGAACTGCGCGGCGCCGCCGATGGCGTTGAGGTACACGGCGCCGTAATCTTTCATCGCCGCCAGCGTCTTCGCGCCCATGCCGCCCTTCCCGATGACCGCACGGACGCCGTAGCGTTTGATGATCTCGCCCTGGTACGGCTCCTCGCGGATGCTCGTCGTCGGCCCGGCGGCGGTGACGCGCCAACCGCCGCCCTCTTTCACGACGACCGGACCGCAGTGATACAGGACCGAGCCGCGCAGGTCGACCGGCGGCTCGTGCTTCATCAGATGCGAGTGGACCGCGTCGCGGCCCGTGAACATCGGCCCGGAGACGAGCACGACGTCGCCGACCTCGAGCGACCGCACGGCCTCCTCCGTCAGCGGCGCTTTCAGCGCGACCTCGCGGCCGGTGCGCGTGAACCCCGATTGATCGAGCATGGGGATGATCGGATGGGCGGGATCGCGATAGAGCCACTGCTCGATCGCCCCGGTCGTCGCGTCCAGCTCGACGCCGAGCCGGCGGAACGCCCAGCAGTCGTAGGCCACCGAGACGAAGAAGCTCGCCGGCAGCCGATTGAGCGCGCCGATCTTGCAGCCGATGAGCGTCACCTTCCCGCCGAATCCCATCGTCCCGATCTCGAGGTCGTTGACCGTCGACATGATCGACGCCTCGAGCTCGGCCAGCCGCGGATCGGGGTTGACGTCGTCGAGCGTTCGGAACAGTTGTTCTTTCGCGTGCGTGTAGCCCGACGTTCGGTCGCCGCCGATGCAGACGCCGACGGCGCCGGGCGAACACCCTTTGCCCTGCGCGTTCCAGACCGCGTGCAGGATGCACTTGCGGACGCCGTCGAGCGTCCGGTCCGCGCGGCCCAGGTGCGCCAGCTCCGCAGGCAGCGCGTACTGGGCGTTCGTGTTTTCGCAGCCGCCGCCTTTCAGGATCAGCTTGATCTCGATCGCGTCGCGCTCCCACTGATCGAAATGGACGATCGGCGTGCCGGGCCCGAGGTTGTCGCCGGAATTCTTTCCGGTGACCGAATCGACGGAATTCGGCCGCAGCTTGCCGCGGCGCGTCGCCTCGCCGACCGCCTCGCGGATCTGCTGCCGCATCCAGATCTGATTGGCGCCGACCGGCGCCCGCACCTCGAACGTCGGCATGCCGGTGTCCTGGCAGATGGCGCCCTCGTTCTCGACGGCCAGGTCGATGTTCTGCGCGATGATCGTGAGCGCCTGCGACGACCGCGTCCCGTCCGGCTCGCCGACGAGCGCCGTTTTCATCGCGGCACGCACGTCGGGTGGCAGCTCGGTCGATGTCTTGACGATGAGCTCGAGAACGCTGTCGAAGAACGTCGGAAGCATGACGACTCAGTATACTCAGAGCTGGGGACCGGGACCCCGGCGACTCCGGACTTGTTGACGTGTGACTTGTGACTGAAGACTTCCGCCTGGAACGCGACCCGCTGGGCGAGATGCGCGTGCCCGCGGACGCCTACTACGGCGTGCAGACGGCACGCGCGGCGGAGAACTTTCCGATCAGCGGCCTGCGGGCCCCCGCGGATCTCGTCGTCGCGACGATCCTGATCAAGAAGGCCGCGGCGGAAGCGAACGCCGCGCTCGGCCGCCTCGACCGCGACGTCGCCGGCGCAATCGTGAAAGCCGCCGACGAAGTGTTGAGCGGCCGTCTCCGCGATCAGTTCATCGTCGACGTGTATCAGGCGGGGGCGGGCACGTCGCACAACATGAACGCGAACGAGGTGCTTGCGAACCGCGCCGCGGAAATCCTGGGCGAGCCGCGCGGGACCTACGCGCGCGTTCACCCGAACGACCACGTCAACATGGGACAGTCGACAAACGACGTGTTCCCGACGGCCACGCGGCTCGCGCTCCTACTTGGCACGGCGCCGCTCGTCGCGGCCGCGCACGCGCTCGCCGACAGCCTCGCGCGGAAGGCCGACGAGTTCGCGCGCGTGCTGAAGACGGGACGTACGCATCTGCAGGACGCGGTACCGATCACCCTGGGCCAGGAGTTCGGGGGCTACGCCGACTGCGTACGTCGGGGCGCCGAGGACGTCGCCGCCGCGTCGGAGCAGCTGCGCGAGCTGAACGTCGGCGCGACGGCCGTCGGCACCGGTCTCAACGCGGGCGACCAGTACCGCCGGCTCGTCGTCGACAACCTGTCGCGCTACGCGGCCGTATCGCTTCGTCCGGCGACGAATCTGTTTCGCGTGACGCAAAGCATGGGCGACGTGCTCGCGTATTCGAGCGGGATGCGGCGGCTCGCCGTCGAAGTCGGCAAGGTCGCGAGCGACCTGCGGCTGCTCAGCATGGGGCCGCGCGCCGGCCTGTCCGAGATCGCGCTGCCCGCGGTGCAGCCTGGATCGTCCATCATGCCGGGCAAGGTGAATCCTTCGGTTCCAGAGATGGTGAACCAGGTGTGCTTCCAGGTCATGGGATGCGACGCGACGATTGCGATCGCGTGCGAAGCCGGCCAGCTCGAGCTGAACGTGATGATGCCGGTGATTGCGTGGAACGCCATCCACGCCTCCGCCATCCTGCGCGAGGCCGTGAAAGTGTTTCGCCTGCGCTGCGTCGACGGCATCACGGCCGACGCCGTGCGCGCGCGCGACCTGCTGGAGCACAGCACCGCCGCGGCGACGGCGCTCAGCCCGTACCTCGGCTACGCCGCGACCGCCGACATCGCGAAGGAATCGGTGACGACAGGCAAATCGATCCGCGAGATTGTGCTCGAGCGGGGACTGCTGCCGGCCGAGCGGCTCGATCAGATTCTCTCGGTCGAGTCGATGACGCGCGGTGGGATCGTGGGACGCGAGAAGGGCCGGTAGAGCAGGTGGGGAAGGTAACGCAAGCGGGAAGAACTCTCGTCACGCTTCCTCTGTGCCTCGCGTGTTACTCGACGTCGATGCCAGCCCTGCCCGCCCCGCCTGGCCCACCCGCCCCGCTGTCGCAGCCGAAGACCCGTCTGTTTCAGCCGCAGGATCTGGGGTTGCTCGAAGCGCCGGACCGCGATCAGTGGCAGCACCCGGATCAGATCATGGACGCGCTCGGAGTCGCCGAAGGATCGGTCGTCGCCGAGCTGGGCGCCGGCGGCGGATGGTTCACGGTGCAGCTCGCGCGGCGCGTCGGTCCGAACGGCACCGTCTTCGCGGAAGACATTCAGCCTGCGATGCTCGAGGCGATCAACCGCCGCATGCAAAAAGAGAATCTCTTGAACGTGACGACGGTGCTGGGGACGCCGAGCAATCCGCGGCTGCCGATGGGCATCGACGCGGCGCTGATCAACGACGCGTTCCAGGAGATGGACGATCCCGCCGATCGGTCGCTGATCGTCACGCTGCTCCGCAACACCGCCGCGTCGCTCAAGCCGCAGGGACGCCTGGGGATCGTCGACTGGACGCCGGGCAGCGGCGGGCCCGGACCCGCAGCCGATCAGCGCACCGATCCGAACGTGATCATCAGAGCGTCGCGTGCCGCGGGACTGCGCCTGATCTCGCGCGAAGACTATCCGCCGTTCGTGTACCTGCTGGTCTTCGGCCGTTCTGGCGGCCGCCCTTAGCGTATGGTGTTCACTCGCGTCTGCTAACCGGCGAGCACACGAATTCCAAATTCCGAGGTCTGAACGTTCAGTTTCGCGGTGCACTCCCGGTGACACGCCAGAGCCCGGGCATCACGCCAGCCGCGATGCACAATTTGGCGAGATCGGGAAGGATGAAGGGATAGAAGCCTGTTGCCAGCGCGGCGGATACGCCGCGCGCGGGGTGGGCGCCGATCGTGAGCCACAGCACGCCGCCGGCGAACACGACGATCAAGCCGCACACCATCGCGACGACCGCCGTGAGGTACCGGCGATCGAAGCCGCGCTCGGCGAGCCAGCCCGCAGCGAACGCCGCGAACGGATAGCTCATGAGGTAGCCGCCGGTCGGGCCGAGGAGCCGCGCGACGCCCTGGGGCAGCACGGGAGACGCCGCGAACACCGGGAGGCCCGCGATGCCGAGAGCCAGGTACAGTATCTGGCTGGCCATGCCGAGCCGCGATCCCAGCGCCGCCGCGCCGACGAGCACGACCATCGGCTGGAACGTGAACGGCACCGGCGTGAAGGGCAGCGGCACGCTGACCTGCGCCGCGATGGCGGTGAGCACCGTGACGAACAGGACCGCGCCGATTTGTTCGGCAATCCGGAACCGGGCGCCGGCATCCACGCGCAGCGTCATCGCGTCGAAGAATGTGGGATACATGGACGCGGATCTTAACGTATGCGTACCGCGCTGACAATTGCGGGCAGCGATTCGAGCGGCGGCGCCGGCATCCAGGCCGATCTCAAGACGTTCGCCGCGTTCGGTCTCTACGGCGCGAGCGCGATCACCGCGGTCACGGCGCAAAGCACCAACGGCGTCGACCAGATCGCGCCGCTCTCCGCCGATCTCGTCACGGCGCAACTGGAAGCCGTGGCCGGCGACCTCGCGATCGACGTCACGAAGATCGGCATGCTCGCCGTCGCGGCGATCGTCGAGGCGGTGGCGGCGGCGATCGAGGAACTCGAGCTGCCGCTCGTCGTCCTCGATCCGGTGCTCGTGTCGACGGGCGGCCAGCGCCTGCTGGACGACGACGGCGTGCAGGCGCTGTGCACCGAGCTCTTCCCGCTTGCTCGCGTGATCACCCCGAACGTGCCCGAAGCCGAAGCCCTGAGCGGCAAACGCATCCTGTCGGCGGACGACGCCCGCGAAGCCGCGCGCCGCATCCACGACATGGGCTGCCGCGCTGTCATCATCACCGGCGGCCACCGAATCGTTGCCAGAGAACCAAGAACCAGAACCGCGAATCCCGAATCCCGAATCCCGAATCCCGACATTGTCGACCTCATCTTCGACGGCCACACGTTCACAGAATCACGCGTCGAGCGCGTGGAGAGCACCAACACGCACGGCACCGGATGCACCTATGCATCGGCGGTCGCCGCCGGGCTGGCGCTCGGACGCGACCTGCGCGACGCGGCGGTGCGCGCCCAGCGCTATGTCGCAGGCGCCATCGCACACGCGCCCGGCCTCGGCCACGGCCGCGGACCGCTGGAGCATTTCTGGGAGTGGCGATCGCGGTCCGGCTGAAGCCGGACACCACGTGGCGTCCGCCTTTAGGCGGACCCTCTGTATACTGAAACGGTGGAAGCGTTCGCCATCGGCCCGGTTCCGCTCGACCTCGAGCAGATCGCGGCCGCAGTGGGCGGCGATGGCGCCGACGGCGCGGTCGTGACGTTCCTCGGCCTCGTGCGCAACCACAACATGGGGCGCCGCGTCCGATACTTGGAGTACGAAGCGTACGAGCCGCTCGCGCTGAAGGCGTTCGGCCGCATCGCCTCGGAAATCGGCGAGCGGTGGCCGAAAGCGCGGCTGGCGCTGCACCATCGCGTCGGCCGACTCGAGGTCGGCGAAGCCAGCGTGGCCATCGTCGTGCGATCGCCGCATCGCGGCGAGGCCTATTCGGCCTGCCGCTATGCCATCGAACGCGTCAAGCAGATCGCGCCGATCTGGAAGCGCGAGTTCTTCGAGGGCGGCGACGTCTGGATCGAAGGGGCCACCGCCAACCCGGACGATGCGCGGGCGCGGGCGGAGGCGGAGCGAGTCGCGTGCGCGTAACGGTCCGGCTGTTCGCGCGGCTCCGCGACATCGCCGGCGCAGCCGAGCTGTCGCGCGACATCGCGTTGGGCTCGACGATCGGCGACCTCTGGCGTCAGCTCGCCCGCGAGTTTCCAGAGCTGGCGCGCTATGAACGCTCGATCTCGACCGCGATCAACGCCGACTACGCGCGGATGGATCAGATGGTCGGCGACGGCGACGAAGTGGCGTTTCTGCCGCCCGTTTCGGGAGGGTGACGACCGCAGGGGACGCAAGGAACGCCGAGAAGCTTTTCTCGGCGATCTCGGCTCGCTCGGCGGTTAGACGTGGATCATGTTCGACAAGCTACGGTTGGAAGAACAGCGGTACGAAGACCTGATGGCGCGCCTCGGGACGAGCGGGGTGCAGGCCGATCCGGCCGAGTATCGCAAGCACGCCAAGGCGCTGGCCGAGGTCGAGCCGCTCGTCGAGAAGTACCGCGAGTACAAGGCGGTCGCCGCCGACATCGCGGGCGCCGAAGAGCTGGCGGCGTCGGGCGACACCGACATGCGCGAGCTCGCGAAGGAGGAGCTCAAGGCGCTGACGGCGCGTCGCGACGCGCTCGTCGCCGAGCTGAAGGTCCTGCTCATCCCGAAAGATCCGAACGACGAGAAAGACGTCGTCCTCGAAATCCGCGCGGGAACGGGCGGCGACGAGGCTGCGCTGTTCGCGGGCGAGCTGTTCCGCATGTACAGCAAGTTCGCCGAGCGCAACGGCTGGCGCATCGAGGTGATGTCGTCGAGCGACACTGGAATCGGCGGGCTGAAGGAAGCGATCGCGACGATCGAGGGGCGCGGTGTCTACAGCAAGCTGAAGTACGAAAGCGGCGTGCATCGCGTGCAACGCGTGCCGGCCACCGAGGCCAGCGGCCGCGTCCATACGTCGACGGTGACCGTCGCCGTCCTGCCGGAGGCGGATGAAGTCGACGTTCAGATCAACGACAAGGATCTGCGCATCGATACGTTCTGCTCGAGCGGTCCGGGCGGCCAAAGTGTCAACACGACCTACTCCGCCGTCCGCATCACCCACATCCCGACCGGTGTCGTCGTCTCGCAGCAGGACGAGAAGTCGCAGATCAAGAACAAGGCGAAGGCGATGAAGGTGCTGCGATCGCGCCTGTACGAGATGGAACTGCGCAAGCAGCAGGAAGCGATCGCGAAGGATCGGCGCAGCCAGGTGGGGACCGGCGAGCGCTCGGAGAAGATCCGGACCTACAACTTCAAGGAAAACCGCGTCACCGATCACCGGGTCAACTTCACCAGCCACCGGCTCGCCGACATCCTGAACGGCGATCTCGCCGAAGTCCTCGACAACGTCATCACGCACTACCAGTCCGAAAAGCTCAAGGACGCCACGGCGGTTTCGTGACCATCCACGCCCGCGTCGCGGCGGCGCGGCTGCGGCTGCGCGCGGCGGGCATTTCCGAGGCCGACTCAGAGCTCGACGCGCGTCTGCTCGCGCAGCACGTGCTCGGGTGGACCGCGGAGCGCTTTCTGACCGATGCGCGGGAGCCCGAGCCCGACGACTTCGCGCCGCGCTACCAGCCGCTCGTCGAGCGGCGCGCCGCGCGCGAACCGCTCGCCTACATTGTCGGCACGCGCGAGTTCTGGGGCCTCGACTTCGAGGTGTCGCCGGCGGTGCTGATCCCCCGTCCGTCGACGGAGCTGATCGTCGAGATCGTCCTGCAGCGATTTCCCGATCGAGCCGCGCCGCTCTCGATCGCCGACGTCTGTACAGGCTGCGGCTGCATCGGCGTCGCCTTGGCGCACGAGCGGCCAGCGGCGAGAATCATCGCGACCGACATCTCGGCCGACGCGGTGACGATCGCCAGGCGCAACGCCGCGCGACACGGCGTCGGGGATCGCATCGACGTCCGCCGCACCGATCTGCTCGACGGCGTCGGCGGCCCGCTCGACGCCATCGTCGCCAACCCGCCCTACGTGGAGGATCGTGCGGCGCCGTCGCTGCAGCCCGAGGTGCGTCATCACGAGCCGGCGCTCGCGCTGTTTGGCGGCGTCGACGGCCTCGGCGTCGTGTCGCGTCTGGTCGCGGAGGCGCCGTCACGTCTGTCCCCAGACGGCCTGCTGGTGTTCGAATTCGGCTTCGGCCAGGAGATCGACGTCGAGCCTCTGCTCGCGGCGTCGGATCTGACGCTCGTCGAGCTCCGCCGCGATCTGGACGGAATCGCGCGCACGGCGGTGGCAGAGAGGCGCTAAGATCGCCGTCGCCATGGCCGACTGCCTCTTCTGCCGAGTCATCAAACGCGAGATTCCCTCGTCCATCGTCTACGAGGACGACCGGGTGCTCGCGTTCAACGACATCAACCCGCAGGCGCCGACGCACGTTCTCGTCGTGCCCAAGCGGCACATCGATTCACTGAACGAGCTGGCCGCGGGAGACGATGCGATCGTCGGCGAACTCGTGAGGCGCGCCGCGGCGATTGCAACGGAGCGCGGGATCTCGGCGGGCGGCTACAGGACGGTGTTCAATACGAACCGCGACGCAGGCCAGACGGTCTTCCACATCCATCTGCACCTGCTCGGCGGCCGCGCCATGGGCTGGCCGCCCGGGTAGCTTACCGCTGCGGCGTGATCTCGAACGACTGGGTGCGCGACGTGGCGACGTTGCGGCCCTGCACGTCGAACGCCTCTACCGTCCACGAGTACCGTCCCGGCGCCAGCCGTGCCGCCTGGTTGCGCGGCATCGTCACGTGCTCCTGGCTCGTGAACGTCGTGTAGACGATGGCGCCCGCCGCGTTGACGACCGTCACGCGATAACTCGCTTTCGTGTAGGGGCTCGTCCAGGCGAACTCGCCGACGGCTGCGATCGGTCCAGCCGGAGCGGACGCACCGATCTCGCCGCCGCGGATCGCGGTGTCCGGCGATGTCAGCGTCGCGGGCCGACGCGGGATCACGACTGCGATGGCGATCGCCGCCGAGGCGCCGACGAGTCCGGCAAGCCAGACGGCAGGTCGACGCCACCCTGCGTCGCGTATTTCCCGATCTCGAGCCCGCCCCTCAGACGGCGTCGCGCGCGTGTCCGGCATTCACGCGCGCGAGATCGGCAGCGATGCAACGATGAAGGCGCCGACGCTATTGCGGCAGCGCGAACGCATAGACCGTGTTGCCGGCGGACACCGCCACGAACTGACGGTCGTCAACCGCATAGCTCATCGGCGACGCCGCGATAGTCGCGCCGGTCTGAAAATGCCACAGGTGCCGGCCAGCCTTCGCGTCGAGCGCGACGATGTTGCCGTCCTTCAGCGCGCCGAAGACGATGCTGCCGGCGGTCGCCAGCACACCGGTCGTCCAGGAGCTCTGGAACACCTTGAAGTCCCACACGGTTTTGCCGGTGTCCGGATCGATCGCCTTGATGCCTGCCGACGGCGCCGGCTCGTTCGCTTTCCGCTGGACGGCCCGAGCCGACGCGGTGTCGCGGCCGATGTACTGCCGCCCCTGCTCGAACGCCTGCGGCTTGCTCATGTAGGCCTGGCCGTTCTCGCTGTACTGAAGATAGAACATCCCCGTGGCCGCACTATACGACGGCGCCTGAAAATTGGTGCCGCCGACGAGCGTCGGGTAGACGAAGAAGCTGCCCTCCGGGGCGGAGTTCGAACCCCGCACGACGATTGGCCGGCCCTTCGCGTCGAAGCCGGTGTTCCAGTTCTGATAAACGAACGGCGTTCCCGACAAAAACGCGCCGTTCGTGCGATCGAGCACGTAGAACATGCCATTGCGGTCGGCGTGCAGCAGCAGCTTGCGCATCTGCCCGCGCCACATCCGGTCGACGAGGACGACGGCCTGGCACGAATCCCAGTCGTGGCCGTCGTTGGGTGTGAACTGATAGTGCCACTTGCGCACACCGGTGTCCGGGTCGATCGCGACAACCGAATCGCTGAACAGGTTGTCGAGGTCGCCGCGCGTGGACCTGTCAATCTGCGGTCCGGGGTTGCCGACGGTCCAGTAGACGAGGTTCAGATCAGGATCGTACGATCCGGTCAGCCACATAGGGCTCGCACCGAGCCGCCAGCTGTCGCCCTTCCACGTGTCGTTGCCGAACTCGCCTGGCGCCGGGACCGAATACCAGCGCCACAGGCGCCGCCCCGTCGCGGCGTCGTACGCGTCGAGGAATCCACGCGCGCCGAATTCGCCGCCGCTCACGCCGACGAGCACCTTGTCCTTCACGACGAGCGGCGCGCTCGTGAGGTTGTAGCCGAGCATCGTGTCGGCCACCTGCGTTTCCCAGAGCGTCTGCCCGGTCCGCGCGTCGAGCGCGATCAAGGCGGCGTCGAGCGTCCCGACGAAGAGGCGATGGCCGGCGACGGCGGCGCCGCGGTTGAACGGGTTGATCTCGTACGGACTCCGAACCTTCTGCACGCGTGTCCACCGCCAGATTTGACGGCCGGTGCGCGCGTCGAGCGCCACGACCACGCCGGGCTGCGTCGTGTACATCACGCCGTCGACGACGAGCGGCGTCGCCTCGAGGACCGCGTCTCCGGGCATCGGAAACGTCCACGCGGCGCGAAGCTGGCGGACGTTGGCCGCGGTGATCTGGTTCAGGCCCGAATAGTGCGTCGAGCGATAGTCGCCCCAGTACATCAGCCAGTTCTGCGGCTCGGCGCCGGCCTTCACGAGCCGTTCCGTTGTGACGCCTCCCGCCGGAAGCGCGGCGGCGGTCGGATCGACGGCCCGCTCGCGCAGCGTGCTCAAGAACGCGACCACGTGATTCAACTCACCCGCCGACAGCCGCGTGGCGTAGTCGCCGGGCATCAGCGATCGGTTCTCGACGCGATACGAGCCGAGCGTCGCCTTGTCGACGAGGTGCAGCGCGCCCGCCGCATCGATGAGCTGCAGCGAGAAGGTGTCTTCGTTGCGACGGACGCCGCGAATCTCGTGACCGCTCTTTTCCGCGACGACGATCGTCTGCGGCGGCGCGGCGCCGCGGCCGGCCGCGGTTGGCACGCTCGGATCGAGAATCTTCCCGCGCAGCGTGGCGCCCGGCAGTCGGCCGGCGGTGGACAAATCGGGACCGACGATGCCGCCGCGACCGTTGACCTGATGGCACGTCGCACAGCCGGCGGCGCCGAAGAACAGCGTCGCGCCGGCAGCTGGATCGCCGCCACCTTCTCCCGCTCGCCGTGAGGGCTCGCGCTCCGGCGAGGGCTGCCGATCGCCTTCTTTCGGTTCCGCACCCAGGCTGCGGATGTAGGTCACGAGCTGCCAGATCTGCTCATCGGTGAGGCTCGCAAACGGCGGCATCTGGCTGCCCGGCACGCCGGCGCGGATGGTCCGGAACAGATCGGCATCGCCGCTGCCGTGCGCGAAGCTCCCCGAATCGAGGGCCGGACCGCGGTCGCCCTGCCCCGCCGGACCGTGGCACGACTGGCAGGTTTGATCGTAGAGGCGGTGCCCGGCGGCAGCCGACGCCGGTTGGTTCGACAACGGATTTCGCATCGCACCGCCCTGTTGCGCGAGCGGTGCAACCCCCAGAATCGTCGTCACGAGCGCGGCCCACGTCTTCATGCCGCGCAGGCTACCACAGCCTGTAAGCCTCGGTCGTCTCGACCGGGGCAAACCATTTCCGCCGCCATCCGTCTTATGCTACGTACGTTTTCTACATAGTATGCGGATATGCGGATCACTCTGATTACGGCGCTGGTGCTTCACGCCATTGCCCGGGGTCACCGTTTCGGGTTCGAGATCGTCGATGTGACCGGTTATCCGACCGGAACGGTCTATCCGGCGCTCCGTCGACTCGAGCACGCGGGGTTCGTCCGATCCGAGTGGGAACGCGAGCAGGTCGCGTCGCGCGACGCGCGGCCCCAGCGACGCTATTACGAAATCACCGCCGCGGGAGCGAAGGCACTGGAGGGGGCGCTCGAGCCGGTGCGCGCGCTCGGCGGCCTGCGGTCGCTCGCGCCGAGGCCGGCGAAATGAACGAGCGGAACGTGCTGCGCCAGGTCGTTCGAGCGGCCTCGCGGCTCGTCCCGCGGTGGCGCCGCCGCGAGTGGACGCGCGAGTGGAACGCGGAGCTCGAGTCGGAGGTTCGCGAAGGCGGCGCGCGCCGATGGATGCTCGTCGACCGATCGGCCGGCGCCGTCGCCGATGCGATGTCTCTCAGGAGCCACGCGATGTATCTGGATCTGTGGTGGGGGGATCTCCGTCTCGCGTGGCGCAATGCCATTCGCCGGCCGAGCTTTACCGTGCTCGTCACGCTGACGCTGGCGCTCGGCCTCGGCGTCAACAGCGCGGTCTTCGCGCTCATCGACGCGGTCCTGCTGCGGCCGCTCCCCTATCGTGAACCCTCGCGGCTCGTGTTTCTGTGGCACACGCTGCCGGAGCAGAACATGTTCGAGGTCGAGGCGACGCCGTTCGATTTCACGGCTTGGAAGGAGCTGCGCAGCCTCTCGAACCTCGGGATGACGACGTTCGGATCGTTCACGTTGACCGGCGGCAGCGGCGAGCCAGAGCGCCTGCGCGGCGCGCGCATGACGGCGTCGATGATGCCGACGCTGGCCGTCGCGCCGGCGATCGGCCGCGGCTTCGTGACGGCCGAGGATCTCGACGATGTGCCGCGCGTCGCGATCCTCAGCGAGGGGTTATGGCGGCGCCGGTTCGGCGCCGATCCGGGGATCGTCGGCCGCTCGATCGAGATCGACAGTGGGCCGTGGACAGTCGTCGGCATCATGCCGCGCAACGCGTTGCTTCCCGGAGCGCCCACGGAAGGCATCGACTTGTGGCTGCCGATGCGCATGTCTCCGATCGAGCGCGCGAACGAGATCAACCACAGCTACGCGTTCGTCGGACGTCTGGCCGACGGTGTGACGTTCGCTCAGGCATCGGATGAGATCGAGCGGCTGGCGACGCGACTGGCCGCCGAGCGGCCGTCGCACACACGCATCGGCGCACGGCTCGTCTCGGTCGAGGAACGCAGCGTTCGTGCAGTGCGGCCTGCGCTCCTGATTGCGGCGGCCAGCGTCGGTCTGCTGCTCCTCGTCGCCGCGGCGAACGCCTCGACGCTGTTGATCGCTCGCGCCGCCAGCCGCCGGCACGAGCTGGCGGTACGCGCCGCGCTTGGTGCCACGCGCGGACGCCTGCTCTCGTTGTCGATCGCGGAGTCGATCCTGTTCGCCATGATCGGCGGCCTCGCGGGCCTCGTGCTCGGCAGCTGGACGCTGCGCGGTCTCGTGCCGCTCTTCGCCTCGTCGCTGCCGCCGTCGCTCGCGATCGAGGTCGATCGACGGGCGGCACTGTTCACGGCCGGCCTCGCGATTGCGATCGGCATCGTCTTTGGCGCCGCCGCCGGGTATCGTCCTGGCAACCATGTCGTCGAATCGCTCGCGGGCGCGACGCGGTCGACCTCATCGGCGTCGGGCACGCGCTCGCGCAACATGCTCGTCGTCGCGCAGGTTGCGCTGGCCGTCGTGCTGGTCTCCGCAGCCGGGTTGATGCTGAGCACGATTGGCCGCTTGTCGCGGGTGAAGCCCGGGTTCGCCGCAGATCACGTGTTGACGTTTCGACTCGCGCTGGCCGGCCAGCGGTACGCGGCGGCGCCGGCTCGCGCCGGTTTCGTTGCGGACGTTCTGCAGCGATTTGCCGCGCTATCGGGCGTGCATGCGGTCGCTGTGTCGTCGGCCGTTCCCTTCGGAGGCCTGCGAAACGCGACGGTCGTCGAGGTCGAAGGTCGCCAGGAGGCGGCGGGCTCCCGATCGATCATCGACCAGCGGCACGTCTCGGCCGGCTACTTCGAGACCATGAAGATCCCGCTGATCAGCGGACGACTGTTCACGAGCGCCGACGACAGCCGCTCCGAGCACGTCACCGTCATCAATCGCACGATGGCGAAGCAGTACTTCCCGAACGAGAACCCCGTCGATCGGCGCGTCCGCATCAGCGCCGGCTTCAACTCGGGCTACTGGATCCGTATCGTAGGCGTTGTCGACGACGTGCGGCACATCGCGCTGAGCCGCGACGCGGTAGCCGAGATGTATCATCCGATCGCGCAGACGGCCGTTCCCAACTTCACAGTCGCGATCAGGACCGTCGGCGATCCCGCCGCAATGGTTCCGGCCGCGCGCGCGACGATTCGAGAGGCCGACGCGAACCTGCCGCTCGCCGAGATCCGTACGATGGACGACAAGATTGCCGATTCGTTCGCGCAGACGCGCGCGACGATGCTGCTGCTGCTCGTGACGTCCGCGCTCGCGGCCTCGCTTGCGGGCGTCGCCATCTACGGCGCGATCTGGTACTCGGTCGTCCAGCGTACGCAGGAGATCGGAATCCGCGCCGCGCTCGGCGCCTCGCGCGGGCTGGTGTTCAGGGACGTCGTGTCCGGAGCGATGCGGCTCGCCGGCGTCGGCGGCGTTCTTGGCGCCGCCGGCGCAATGGCGGGCGGCTCGCTCCTGAAGGTTTTTCTGTTCGACACGCGCACGACCGATCCGCAGACGTATGTGAGCGTGCTGGCTGGTGTCCTCGTGCTCGCGTTCGCGGCGAGCGTCGTGCCCGCAATTCGCGCCACGAGAGTCGATCCGATGACGGCCCTGCGCGCGAACTGACGTGCGTCAGGTGCGGCCGTCTTCGACACGCACGAGCAGGTATGCGCCGGTGCGCGCCCGCTGGTTCAGAAAAAAGTCGACGGCCTTGTAGCCGCGATCGAAGTAGGTCGTGAAGATGGCGCGCGTGCAGATGCGCCAGGCGAGCGCCAGCTCGGGACTTTTCGTGAGCATCTCCGTGAAGCCCATCGGAATGTGCACGAGCAGGCGGCGCGCGTCGACTGAAAGGTCGACGTCGACCGACTCGAAGAAGTCGCCGGACGGCTCCATGCGATTGACCGGCTTCGCGTCCGCGAGCTCGTCGGCTCTCAGCCTGATCGAGCCGGCCTGCCTGATTCGCCGCTCGACGTGCGGCTCGCGCACCCACCACTCGGCGACGAACCGGTCCGTCGGGTTGCCGCGATGCAGCGGGCTGGACGACTCGCCGTAGACGTTCTCCTCGTACTCCTCCACGACAACGCCAAGCTTGGCGAAATTCAGATGGGCGTTCATAGCCTGCATCGGATCGTACGTCCACTCGATCAGGTCGAGGCCCATTCCAAGCGTGCGCTCGCGCTGCAGCAGCTTCAGCTCGCGGCCGACGCCGGCGCGTCGAAACTCGTCCAGGACGCCGAGCATGTGCGACCACTGCGTCGGCTTGCCGTGCTTGATGCCCGGCAGCGAATAGACGAAGCCGATCATGCGCTCGTTCTCGAACCCGCCGATCAGAATGCCGCCACGCAGCACCGTGACCACGAGGATCGGCACCGGAACGACTTCGTCGTAACCGGGGCCCCAGATCGCGCGCTCGAGCTCGACCACCTGCGCGAATTCTTCGAGCGTCGTCAGATCGCGGTAGGTGATGCCGGACATCGAGTAATCGGGTGATCGGGTAAGCGGGTCATTGATTGACGATTGCGTGTTGATGCCATTCCTCGATCATCCAATCACCCGATTACCAGATGGGGCAGCTCGCGCAGCGAGCGTATCACGGGGACGCCGAGCTCGTCGGCGCCGGGCGTGGGCGAATCGCCCCGGTGCAGCAGCACCCCGCGCATGCCGGCGCGCATGGCGCCCTCGACGTCGTGCCGCAGGCTGTCGCCGACCATGACGGCCTCCGCCGGCTCGACATTCACGAGCTGCAGCGCCGCCGAAAAGATGCTCGGGTGCGGCTTCATGAAACCGTGCTCGGACGACGACACCGTCGCGGCGATCAGCCCCTGCAGCTCGAAGTGCGACTGAAACGACGCGAGGCAGCGGTGCGAGTTCGAAATCAAGCCGATGCGGAGACCGGCGCCCGCCAGCTCCTGCAACACGTCGGGCACGTCGTCGTACAGCTCGAAGTGCTGGCAGGCGGCCCACTCGCGGTAGATCTCGCGGGCACACGCGTCGAGGGCCGGGCCGGTACCGCCCATCCCCTCGATGATTCGGCGTGTGTAGATGACGAAGACCTCGTCGTCGTACCGATCGTCCTCGGAGCGATCGAGCAGCGGCGCCGCGGCCGCGACGGCGTGCGCGAACCTCGACGCATCGACGTCGATGCCGTGCCGCGCGCAGAACTCGCGGTACCCGTCGCCGCGAAACGTCGGGCCAGGGGAAATGAGCGTGAAGTCGACGTCGAAGAAGACGGCGCGCGTCACCGACCCTCGTACGGCCCCGCGATGACGACGGTCACCAGTTCCGGGTCGATCAGCCGGCAAGCGGCGGCGTTCGCCTGGTCGAGCGTGACCGCACCGAGCAGATCGGGCAGCCGCTCGTCGTAGTCGAGACCCAGGCCGAAGAACTCCTCTGTCTGCAGAAAACTCGCGATCGCCGCGTTGGTCTCGAGCGCCCGCGGGATCGATCCGATCAGAAAACGCCTCGAATCGTCCAGCTCCTTCTGCGTGATCCCGTCTCGAACGAGCCGAACCATCTCCTCGTCGACCGACGCCAGCGCGCGGTCGATGTTCGCCGGGTTGACGCCGGCCCGGATCGTCAACGGTCCCGGCGCGACGTTGGCGTCGAGCGACGACGACACGTAGTAGGCCATCCCCTGCCGCTCGCGGATGCTGTCGCCGAGCCGGCCGCCGAGCGAGTACTGGCCGAAGACGTTGTTCATCAGCCAGCACGCGTAGTAGCCGGGGTCCTTGCGTGCGATCCCGACGAAGCCGCATGCGATGTCGGCCTGCGACTTGTTCATCATCGAGATCACGACGCGCTGCTTCGCGTCGGGCTGCGAAACCGCTGGCACGGCGATCGGCGGCGGCGCCGGCTTGTTCCAGCAGCCGAACACCCGGGCTCCGGCATCGGCGGCGCGCGAACCCTCGACGTCGCCGACGATGATCGCGGTGAGTTCGGCCGGCGCGAACCGGCTCGCGTGAAGCTGCAGCAGCTGATCGCGAGTCAGGCTCTCGACAAGCGCGGTCGAACCCTTCGTCCGACGTCCGTACGGATGGCCCGCGGGATAGAGCAGCGCCATCAGCGCCTCGCTCGCCCGCACCGCCGGATTGTCCTCGTCCTGGCGGATCGCGGTGAGGACCTCGCCCTTGCGCGTCGCCAGCTCCTTTTCCGGCACCGACGGCGCCATCAGAATGTCGCCGACCAGACCGAGCACCGGCTCGAAATCGTCGGCGAGGCAGGTGCAGACGAGTGAGAACAGGTGACGCGTGACCGAGATCGTGAGCGTGATGCCGCGGCCGTCGAGCTCGTCGGCGATTTCGCCCGCCGTTCTCGTCGCGGTGCCGCGATCGATGACGCGGGACAGCAGCCACGTCATGCCGGCGGCGCCCGAGGGGTCGGCAGCGGATCCGGCACGCATCGCCACGTTGATCGCCACGGCGGGCGTCGTCGTCGTGTGTTTCGTGACGAGCGTGGCGCCGTTTTGCAGCACCGTACGCACAGGGTTCAGGCCGCGCGCGGAAGTGTGAAGTCTGACGTCTGAAGTGCGATCGTTCGAGGCCACGGGTTTGCTTCAGACGTCAGACTTCAGACTTCGACGTTTGGTCGCCGACAGGCAACGGCTCGAACCAGCCGACCGTTCGATTCGATTCGGCGAGAATGCGCCGTGCTGCCGCTGCGACATCATCGGTGGTGACCGCGGCGATGCGCGCAGGCGCCTCCGTGAAGGTGTCGAGGCTGCCGATCGTCTCGAAGTAGCCGAGCTGATGCGCGATGTTGGTGACGCTGTCGCTCTCGAACACCAGCCGCGCGCGCAGCTG